>Ga0214544_1010082_pt1 | contig 14227 bp, 8 predicted proteins | sample CNSS3metaG_FD_160074 | JGI IMG/M metagenome (GOLD analysis project Ga0214544, IMG submission 160074) | Root nodule microbial communities from cowpea collected in UCLA plant growth center, Los Angeles, California, USA - CNSS3 | ecosystem: Host-associated > Plants > Roots > Nodule | place: USA...
ACACATTCCCTCTGGTTTTAATAATGAGTCAACTATCCTAAAAATCTTAAGTTGTTCAATGCAGAAGTATGGACATTGCATTGATCCATCTACCTTTTGTTCAAATTCAACTCTTTTTACTTTTAGATTAGAAAAAGACACGACATCAATTAAAAGGTTAAAAAAATCTAATTTTAAGACACATTCCCTCTGGTTTTAATAATGAGTCAACTATCCTAAAAATCTTAAGTTGTTCAATGCAGAAGTATGGACATTGCATTGATCCATCTACCTTTTGTTCAAATTCAACTCTTTTTACTTTTAGAATCAGGGTAGCAATGACAAACTCCACGTCCACACGAGTCATACAGGATTTGATACCATATTAGAAGTCAACTATCCCAAAAAGCTTAAAACATTGACTAAAAGAACACAAATGATTTCATAATGATAACAATTTCAATAAATGTTAGTTCATCCCTCCACTTTCGATTGTTTAAATTTTCAGGCTAGTCTTCGACGTAACTTAAGTCACTTACAACCCGATTTGTATGGATGTTTTGGAACAATTTCAAATTTTAATATTCTGTTGGAAACGGAAATAATTTACAGTTACAAGGACAACCATTTCTTTATATTAAAAGAAAAAATACATTGACAAAGAAACACAAAAAAGAAATCATTCATGTAACTTAAAAGGTTAAATTGCAATGAAGTAAATTTAGAATAGGCTAACGTCCTTAAAAAATGTAACTAAATTCCTAACCAAGCAATAAATTGGATGGACGGCGGAGGTCGAGGTCCAAGGAATACCACAATATCTTCACAAAACAAGAAAAGATAGAAGGAGATAGACAAACTCAATAAACGATTTTCAGACGGGAAAGCAACAAAAATGATCGACAATACCTTGTTCCAGACCATCAATTTTGGAATTGATGATACATCTAGTTCTGACAAGACTTTGTCGACTGCATTTATCTGTTGCTCAGCCAGAGGATGACTGCAATAAAAAAAATACTTAACGAAATACTGCGCAGGTTGCCACCACTGGTTTTACTGAGTTCCTTTTCTCTAAAAATTAAGTCTCTCACAGTAGTTTAATTTCTGCATACCTTATATCAACCACATGCACCATCAGTGATGACTCCGATATCTCCTCCAGGGTAGCTCTGAAGGCAGCAACCTACAGAAAGCAGAAAAAGAGTTTTTGGTAACTTAATAATTTAGGCCTAACTTATAGACCAACGTGTTAAGTTGATAGTAAATCGTGCTCTGAAAAATTATAAAAATATCAAAAGCATATTTGTTGTATAAAAAACATCAAGAAAAAAATTATTTGTAGGAGAGTTATCTTTCTTACTAGAGTAGTAGGTAACTTCTGAATAAAACCGACAGTGTCTGTCAGGAGAAACTCCTTTCCATTCTTCATCTGATGAAAGCAAATGAACAACCCAGAGTATGTTAAAATAACCATTTCTAACCGCACAAGACTTATTTTCCTACAATAAATAGTTCGACTAAAAGTAGGCAGAGTTGTAATATAACCAGAGAATGTGGGTAATTAATAAAATACTTTAATTTAAATTAATTGTGAATGGGCCTTCACTTTCCTACTTTACAAGTATCCTCACTTTAGAGGAGAAAAATACTTTCATTAACTTTTAGATAAAAAGAAATAAAAGAAAAAATGAATCTTAGTCATCCCACAGCCATTATACACTGTAAACAGAGGAAATGGCTATGCTGTCCAGGTGAATGACAATTATAAGCGCTTGGCTAGTTCTTTATGTAGTAATAAAAGGGTTGAAGGTGGCACCTAAATCTCATCACAAATAAAAAGTATACACAATAGTAAATAGTTTGTAGAAAAAAAGATGGGAAATTCTCCTGGCATGTTTTGTCTTACCTGAACCCTCCTCGTAGTTGGATCTAAAGTTGCAAATAATTTATCCTCAGCAAGAACATCTGCTCCAGTTAGTTGATTCAAAAGTGTACTCTTACCAGCATTTGTGTAACCAACCTACAACGTTGTCAAAAGCATTATCAAATTATTTATTTGGCATTCATGGCCATGATGTGCGAGCTGCAAAGGTCGCCCAAAAAGTAAATGACCTCAAGATAATTGAAAATAACTAACCAGAGATACCACTGGCACAGGAACTGAGAAACGCCTGTTACGGTACTGCTTTCGATGTTTCCTAACAGATTCTAGTTCTTTTTTTAGAATACCAATCTGCCAAAACCCAGGCATCAGAAATTTCTTAGAAAAACTAAGATTCCATGGGTATAACAGAAAAAATAGAGAACTTTAAGAGAAATACATAGTCGATGTGACCGGTATGTTACTACTCAGAAATATACAATGTGTCTATTTGCCAGTATTACACCAGTACACAGCACGTCAATTCAGTCATATAGCAGACTTTTATACAAAACTTGATAAATTTGACGATTATAAAAAACTGTCTGCTTACTTGATTACGCAGAATACGTTTATCCACTTCTATTTGCTTTTCACCCATTCCCTTCACCTTTCCTCCTGCTTGACGTTCAAGATGAGTCCACATTTTTGTTAGACGAGGTAGTTGGTATTCCATTTGAGCTAACGAAACCTAGAATTCGAAAGACCGTAGAATAATAAGACAAAGGATTGAAAATTCTCCTCCTTGCCCAAGCAAGTTCTGGTCATAACATGAATAGAAAAAAGCACATTTAATTCGGTGCTTTCAATGATTTTTTTTTTTTTTTGCTTTATGAGAGTACAGTACTCTCTACAATAATTAGCTGCAAAGACCTGGAAATTTTCTCACTTTATTGAAATATAAATACAATACATTATTTTTCATTAAGACTTTTACACATCATCGTCTTAATAATGAATTGATGATATTAAATATTTTTCATATATAATACTTAAAAAGACATTTATCACGTAATTATTGGAGTAAACTATCAATAAACAATTTTTTTATCTAGTGATCATGTAATGGTTAAAATTAAAGGTTGGGATAAATGGTAATGAAAACATAAAACTCACGTAAAAGTCCTTGTTGCATTTATATTTCAACTGAGTTGATCGGGTACTAAAACCCTAATAAAAACAAAGGATACTGGTGAAACTTCTTTCTAATTTAAAATTGCCTGTAAAGATGCTTCATGTGTTGCTGCTCGTTGATTAAATATATCAAGGATGAGAGCAGTTCGATCGCAAACTCTCACATCTCCACCAAAAATCTTTTCCAAGTTGCGCAATTGCCTAGAATTGGCAGAGGCCAGAAATTTTATGTGAGATCCAGGGTATCATTTCTTATGCAGCAACTTGACTATAAAAAAAATAATAAATCTTGGAACAGTAGTCTGACAATCAGGAAAACAAAAAGTGAAAGAACACAATTATAACAATTATCTATGTGCATATAAGCAAGCAGTATACATTACTAACAAGAAATCATAAGCTTCAAGATTAAAATATCACAGATTTATGGACCTGGTTTTGATTTCTGGGCTGCTCTTAACATTTGAAACATCCTACTACTCATGTTCACAAATCAGTATTTTGATTTTCAAGCTATGGGTTGTAAACTTCTAGTTGGGATTCAGTTGTAAGTGATAGATAGAGCCCTTTTACTTAATCTCCAAATTTCCCTCATGATTTTAGTTGTAGAAGTCTCAAGCCCTATAATATCAAGATTCTACATAATCTTGTAGAAAATAGGTCTATTTAAACATATGCAATTATCTCTCTTCTTGGAAATTACCACATTCATGAACAATTGCATTAAATTTCTCTGTTATAGGTTCTCTTATGTAATCAAGGCCTCAATGCCTAGGGAACTCCGCGTATTGTCCAAGTTTCTAATGCAGAGTAAGATTTATTATTTTTTCATTGCATAGATTAAGAGTCATGCTCTAGACGTTAGCAAAGTTAAATGATTTGTATGCGTATTGGAAATTAAGGGCCAATGTAATTGACAGTAGTTAAAAATCAGTACAAAGTCATTAAAAAGATTAGCTAGACAACACTCAAGGTAAGTTTGGGAGTCAAGCGAAGTAGTACAGAGGGAAAATAATCGAACAAGAATGCAGGGGAATAGAAAGGATGAAAGTGGGAGGTTCGCCTTGTTCGGATTTTCAAAATCCACCAAAGATAACAAAGATAAATGTTAAACAAAAGGAAAAGGGGACCTTACCCAGCTGACAGTTCATCATCAAAGATCACAGTTTCAACACCCAGTGCATGAATTGCGCTCTTAATTTCAGAAACCTTGCCAGAGCCAATGTATGTCCTAGGGTTTGGAGATGCAAGCCTGCACTAATTCAGAAATTGAGTGAACAAATAATATTTTTTTCCCAAAAGAAAAGAAAGCAACATAAATATACTTTAGCAATTAAAATTTCTCAAGACGAATATAGAACTGCTGGTTTATAGGACACAAACAATATTGTCCTGCCATAGTCCTTAATAGGTCCAACTCTTCCCTGTTGGACCCCTGCCATGGCGGGAACTTTACAGCACCAAGTTGCCCTCTGCTCTTAATGAACTATTGTCGTTTGGATTAGAAGAGAGTGGAAAAGAAAAGAAATGAAGAGAAAAAGAAGAAAGTGAGAGTATATTTAATTGAGGAGAAAAGAGTGGAAAAATGAAAAGGGAACTTTACAGCACCAAGTTGCCCTCTGCTCTTAATGAACTATTGTCGTTTGGATTAGAAGAGAGTGGAAAAGAAAAGAAATGAAGAGAAAAAGAAGAAAGTGAGAGTATATTTAATTGAGGAGAAAAGAGTGGAAAAATGAAAAGAAATGAGTGGAAAGTTTTTAAGTGATTTAATTAATGTGATAAAATTAAAAAAAAAAATGCAATATGATCAATTTGGAAAATGACCAAAGAGCCCTAATACTAAAAATGCAATATGATTAAATGTCAATAAATGTTTAAACATTTATCCCTCACCTCAAGTTAAAATTCTATCCCATTACAAATCAGGTATCCTCTTATAAAATAATCTTCTATTATTTGATACAAGTTAGTATCCGTAATTATATGAAACAATTATTGGTGAAAAATATATTTAATGAAAATTAAAATGTTTTCACAAATAATCAATTATAAATTATATTCAATATCAAAATTATGTCATATACTATCTCGATTATTATATAAAGATTGGCACCTCACCTCACTGTGTTTAGATTCAGCACAAGAAAAGCTTTAATATTTACACATAATCGATTATGTTTAAAACATAATTGATTATAAGTTTCTTCGCAATTCTCTTAATCAATGCGAAGAAAGTTTAACGCGTAAAACATATCTCATTTTTTGTGCTTTTCAATATTTTATTTCTTCCTTTTTCAAATATTCTTTGATTTTCGCTGCATCCTTACCGCCTGCGATTTCCTCACCTTGATCCGAAAAGGACATAAGGGAGAAATCTGAGAAAAATGCTTTACATTAATCAGTAGCAGCCATGGTCTTTTAGTCCCCATCAATGATGTGAGAAGTGGGTTGATTCTCGGGATTATTTGAAATGAAAAGAACTTCACAAAGGGGGGATTACACTTACACATAAAGCATCGTATGCAAACATGGATATACATTGTTGATTCTAATAACATCCAGAGAAGAATGAAAAAGTATTCATCTAATAACATCCAGAGAAGAATGAAAAAGTATTCAATGAAATATAGCAACATCATAAAGCCTAAACAAGATGTGCTGTTCAACTGCATAACAGAAGAACAAGAGAATAGTGAAACTCAAAATCAGGCATTATACTTCTTCAGTACATCTATATGATCCCAAATTTCCACCACAAAAAAAAAAAAGTGATAGAGACAATAAATAGATTTAACAGCAACATAATAACTCTATTTTTTGAGTAAATTGAAGCTGGAGTAATTGCAAAATCATGTTTAAGAAAACTAAAAGTGGTTTCTCACTTTTGGTAAGTAGAGCCAACAACCAATAATCCAGCAGTGTCAGCTAACTGCGCCAATTCGCTCAGAGACTCTTCGATTCCAAAATCCTGAACAACATTCTTGCGTTCAACGCCTACGAGATACGCTTTTTCCTCAAAAACCTGAAAACTCCAAGTAATCATACAATAGAATTAAGAAAGCGAAACAACCAGACAAACATAAGAAAATTATAAAAAAAAAAAAACAAAAAAAAAAAAAAAAAAAAAAAAAAAAAAAAAAAAAAAAAAAAAAAAAAAAAAAAAAAAAAAAAAAAAAAAAAAAAAAAAAAAAAAGCGAATAGCGAGTAGAGACTTCTCTTCCGTTGCGGAGCTTAAAGCGGTTATCCGAAACGACGTCGTCTTCTTTCTTCTTTCGAAGTCTCGTTTCTTTATACTCGGACGAGAGTGGGGGCGGAACTGTTTCGTCGGTGTGGCGCTCCGTCTCCAGCTCAACCGTTTCATTCTGCGGCGAAACGGCGTCGTTTGAGTCGATCGACGGCGACGAGGACGCGAGTTCAACTGCAGAATCGCGTTGGAGAACGGAGGTGGTGGAAACAACTGCGGTGGTGAGAGGGGATATGCATAGGGGTCGAATTGGGATTGGTGGTGATAAATAATGATAGCGTTGTTGTTGAATCAAAGGTGATGGTGGATGAATAAGCGAACCGTAGAGGAATGCAGCACCACTCATATCTTTCTTCAATTTTCAACTCTGAACTTGCATGAATGAATATGCTTCCTTCAACCTTCTTCGCTTTTTCTGCGTTTCTCAAGAGTAATGGATTGCATTCGGTTTTCGAGTTTAAATGGATTGATATTATTGTTGCCTTTATTTAATTTGGCAGCATTTCTATTTTTTTTTACTTTTAAAATTGGTTCATAAATTAACTTTAATTAATAAAAAAAATTAAGTTAATCAAATTTTTTTTATTTATTGAATACTAAAAAAATTTATATTTTTTATTTTATATGTTGTTTATTTTTTTTTATTAACTATGTAACATTTTTTTTAACTTCGCATATGGGAATATAAAATTTAATAAAGAAATAATTTGATGATAACTTAATTAAAAGCAATCAAAGTTATGACAAATTTAAAATTTAATTAAATCTTTTATTTATTTGTTTTTCTCTTGAGAGCATTTAGGAAAACGTCTATTGGAACTAATTTAGTGTTTCTCATGTATCAATACGATGTTCATTAATTATCTTTCATAGGCAACTTCAAGTAAAACTTGATTGGTTAAGAATTTGATACATAGTTGCAAGCTTCTTCAATGAGAGTTAAACTCAATTATTTTTATAATGAGTTGTTTAATAAAAAATAAAATAAATAAAACCTTTGTTTTTTAAAAATACCGTATATTTTTTTCTCTATTATCTGTATTTTTATGGAAGAGAAAAAAGTAATAGAATCTCTACTATTAAAATATTATAGGTGAAAAATAATTTGATTTTAACAAAAAAAACTCTCACATTGATGGAGTATAGATAATACTCAATTTTTAAGTGTATATATAATATATATATATATATATATATATATATATATATATTTGCCTCATCTTCATATTTATGTCCATCTTCATATATATCTTGTTTTAAATTAGTAAATCACTTATGATTTATTATAATCTAAAACACTTATATTCATATTTCTTTGATTTATGGATTCTACCTTATTTCTTAAACATTGATTATTATTTATTTGACCTTTATCACATTGTTATTAGATGTTATTTGATATTTATACGATTGTATTTTTTTTTTTTGATATTTGACATTAAAGAAAAGAAAATGTACACCATTTTAACGTATAATATTGTATAATATTACGTTTCCTTTTATTTGATTTTTATATTTTTAAAAAATATTTAATTAATATTTAGAATAATAAAAAAACATATATGGGTATACCCATCCCAATAGGATAAAGATGCCACAAAAATTACAAAATCATTCAAAATATAAACGAATTTTTACTTGGTATATGGGATGAAATAGTGATACTCCCATCGGACCATCGGCAACGCACAGTCCTTCGGTCCATCGAACAAGGCTGGGAGGACTTGCCTATGAAACATGACCATCGGTCGAACGGCCCCACAGATGAACCATAGGGGACCATCGGTCGAACGGCCCCACAGATGAACCACAGGGGACCATCGGTCGATCGGTCCCCCAGATGAAGCACGCGTACCCTCGTAAGGGACCATCGGTCGATCAGTCCTACAGACGAACCACGCATTACCTCGTAAAAGACCATCGGTTGATCGGTCCCCAGGTTGATCACGCATCAACCCATGGAGATCCATCGGTCGATCAGCCTCATAGGTGATTCGCGTAGTGTCTTACATATGCGATCGGCCACATGGATTAAATATTCACTTAAGATTATTAAAGTCAGAGAAGATAACCCACCTAGTCAAGCGGTCATCGGTCGATCGGCCAAACTGAGCAAGTCAGCTTGGTTAATTAACATTAAACAAGTCAGTAATCTTGATTAAAGGATCATTGGGCCGTGATTAAGGAACCCTAATTATAGGCCCACACCGGAAACTATAAATAGGGTCCAAAGGTAGGTTGGTGAGGATCTTTAATTCGCATTTATTACAACAGCTATACTTATACACCGATCAGTCCATCAACTGACTTAAGCATCGGAACCTTTTAGACAGGTACCCCGATCGTCTGTTCAACCGATCAAGAGAGAAGAAAGCTTTCTTGGTGAGGAAGTTATCGCATATCAAGAAGAGAGGAGACTTAGCGAAGAAACGAGTAAAAGTGAAGTGGTTTTTAGTAGGCGCTGGGTCCCTACACCCGAAAATTACCCATTTTTTGTACTGACTTGATTAAAAAATCCAATTTTAGTTATCACCAAACAATCAATCTTTAAACATGTAATTGTATATGCACACAAAGAATATAACAGAGAAAAAAAAAAACTACAGATAGAAAACTAACTTGTATAATCTACTATATATCTAAGATAATCATATCCTAATGAAGTTATTCAAGTGGACATTGCAATTTGTTGACATGTATCCAAAATGAAGGGCTTTTGTTCTTTTTGATATTGTTGTGTTTTGACGCGTGTTAACATTTTTTATTAATAGGTGATTGACGTTGGCTGACAGAAAATTAGTATTCTTTTTCTTCAAGCCAAGTTATTTTGAACATTGATTGCCTCAACAAGGCTATTTGTGGTTATTGTTCTTTGGACATCCTTTTTCTTTTTCACAAAAGTTTGAATTTTTTATACTTCGTTATTCTTCTTCTTCATGCATCCTTCTTCTTTGTGTATCTTCTTCTTCTTCGTGAAAGATTCTATTTTTTAGTTTTTTTGCTGTTCAATATGGTTTGTCTGTGTGTTAGTATTTTTTAAATGTCATGTTCGAATTTCTCTGTTATTTTTTATGGTGTTATTTTATTTTATTTTTTACTCCTTATTTGCTTCTTCTTCTCCATCATGCATTTTTCTTTTACTTTTTTAGTGTTGAAGATGTTTTTCCTGTATTTTAATACCCGTGTGTTAATATTTTTTAGAACAGGAGGATATTTTTTTTACGTTAGTTGTTTATTGGACTCACGTTAAAGGTTTATTATTCACTAGTGTTATAAGATGCATATTTTTGTCATACTAAACATGTACAATGCAACTATTCACTATTTTTATACTCAAACTTCATCCTAACGCATTGTTCAATACTAAATTTTCCATTAATGTTTTAAAAATCCAGTGACAACATTTTCAAAAGAAATTGTTAGAGTAGTAGACATGACTTCTTTAAGAAAAATATTTATCATTTCACAACTTGTAGGTTTATAGCAACAAAAGCTACAAAATCAGGAATAACTTTTATGCTAACAAGAAAACTAAAATACACCATAGAAGATGAAAATTTGCAATATATTAATAAGAAGTGTGAGAAGTATTTACTTATATTTTTTGTTTCCATTTATATATTAAACTAGGAGTGACAAAACAAATCAGTTTGACATGTTTTAGTCCGGTCCGTCATTAATCCATAAAAAATAGATAGGGTTAGCTTAGCTGACTATTAGAAATGAGACAAAATTTATAACCTAGCCTAGATGGACTAGCGAGTTAGTATGCCATTTTTTTAGTGTTTTTAGTTTTTTTTAATTTATTTATATATATCTATATATAAAAGAAATTTCTTATTTTTGTGTCCCATTTCTATTTTAATTTTACCCTTTAATAAATATATGTCTTTTAAATTAAAATAATTGACTTATCATTTTTACTTTTTAAGTAACCTTTTTGTTATATTTAAGTGTTTTATTCATTTAATTTTTGTTTTAAATTAATCATCTTAAAACTAAAATAAATATCTTTAATAAAAAGTTACTTTCAAAATAAATAAATAAATAATTAGAAAAAGTAAATATAAGTAGCATGTATTTTCACTAATATATATAATAAAAATATTTAAAAATATTCAGTCATATTTTTTTTTTAAATTTTTAATTTATTAATTAATGTTCCTAATTAGATAAATTAAAATTACAATTATATTTATATGTTAAACCGATCCATCCGTTTGAACGGACTGATGTGTTAGAACTCGAGAACCGTAATCCACTTTATCATCCTAATTATGACGAAAAGGTACGAGAAAATATTAAATTACATTATATTATTAATTACTCACACGTTTCTATCAATTATTTATTGCATGATCTGAATTTTTAATTTAAAACTAAATAAAATTTAACAGTGAATAAAAGACTTAGATGAAGAGTAAGTAAATAACTCTCTTCCATACGAAATCCACATTAAATAAATACTTTTAGTCATAATCAGCTACTATAAAGAGTTTTCTTATAAGAAAATTTCATACCAAAAAAATCTTACTAAAGTAAATGGATGCGAAAGAGTAAAGTCACACAATGAACTCTTATAGAACATACTTTAATTTTAACACAAAAAATATAATGTTTTAATATTTATATTAATTTTTTAAGCAGTAAAAAGTTAAATGTAAATAAAAACGTTTTCTTATAAAATTTTATTATTAAAATATAAAGTAATTTGTTTAAAAATAAAGTGAAATAACTATTTAAAGTATAATAAAATATTATGTTATTTTTACTTTAGGGTTTTGCAAAACCATGTGGGTATAAAATGTCACCCTCTTGTCCTTGTTGATTGGTGAATTACTTTTGTACACATATGAGGTTAATAGGGAAGTCTTAGGTTAGGATACTGAGTAGCCATAAATAATTCTAAGATAGCAATAGCATAGGAGGCTACATTTCTCAGCTACATCTCAGACCTATGATTCTGAGGCAGTGCTCTCTGTTCTGCCCTATCATGGAAGCCAAGAAAATCGGCTACGTAGAACATGACATAAAAACAACTTGGTCCCCAACCTCCCTGACAATAACACAACAACCAAAAGCTTCAACCTTTCAGCTTTTCAAGTCTGAAAAAAGGTAGATTGGAACACACAAAAATCTCTGCTTGCTTTGCTGTGTTGTTCATTTGAACTCTGTGCCCTGCATAAACCACACCAAAATTTTGGCTCCTCCTTCTGCATTCTCCCGGTTCTAGGTTACCTAATCTGTGACTCTCACCTTTCATAAACAATAACGGATACAGTACTGTATACCAAATGTTCTCTTTACCACAAAAGAAAACATTTAATTGAAGATAAAAAACCTTTTTCTTTTTAAGAGATTAATTGAAGATAAAATGGGCAAATTCTCTTACCAAAACTGTCTTCAACTATCACAAGTTCATGAAAGACATAAACTTTAATAATAAGATTGCACAAGAGTCCATGCATTCAGATGGGTAGGTAGGTACCCCTTTTACATTGTTCACAAGGTTCTTTATTTCATCATGCATGATGCACAAAATTGATACAACCAATCTTCACCATCATGTTACAAGAGAATATCTACACATACCCTACGTGTATATTTTGTACTACTGTTCATGATTTACATGGCTTTTTATGAAATGTTGACAACAAGAATGAATAACGAAGTCAATAAAGCAACAACACAGGCCCTTTTGTTTATCTATCTATTCTGGTGGTACACACCACTTCCATTGTTTCCTTCATCCTTCATCACACAACAAACTCGTGCAATAGGTGAGGATTGCCAAACTTGTTTTGTTGCTTTTCTTGGTCTGTGAAATGGTAATCTAGCAGATCAGCCTCTGGGGAAGAGGCCAATGTTTTCTTACGTCTTCTATGCATGTCATCATTGGACAAGCCAAACCCTTCACTCTCACAGTTCCTCAATTCCAATGCCAGTGACACCTGTCCACCAACACCAATGTTACCTAGCTCAGATAAATCGTATGTGGCAGGAGTAGGAGCAATTATGCAGCCTTCCCCATAATAAGAACTGTTGCTGTTGTTAATGTTGAACCTTTGGTCACCCTGCAGTTTCCCAATTCTAGGATCCATGGCATTTTCTCCATGATCACTACCTCGGATCCCTCTGTTCAACTCTGAGGCATGATCCAACTTCAACCCATGATGCTGAATATCACTATCATCAACTGTTATTAAGTTGTCCTGGGACTCTTCCCTTTTACTGTCAGAAGATTGAACATCATCTCTTGGAGCTTTCAGTGTGTTCTCTGATGATAATATATTGCTGCACATCTCAGAATCGCCAAATTCTTCCTTATAGATTTCTTCAACCATTGGCTTCCAAAGCCGCACCCTTGCATTAATGAACCAATTTGCCACCTGACATGAATCAAGTAGAGACTAGCAAACGTTACACAAAGGGGTCACTGATTTTTACGGCTGGAAACCCATCAAAACCAAATTTTCAGGGAATACATGTAGACATTTAATTTGTTTGAAAGAGAGATTGGTAAAAAAGTGACTATTCCACACAAGTAATCATTCCCAAACAAGCACTTATAGAATCTTCTGCAACTTAAAAAACATTAACTATCGTACCTGGTTTCTTGTTAAGCCAGTTTGCCTAGCCAGCATAATTTTCTCTGAATCCTTTGGATAACTGGAACCGAATGAAAATTGGAAAACAATTATTAGACAAAATACTATATAGGAAACAGGAAAAAAATTATGTACAGAATAGGGGGAGTTACGGATGAAGGAAATGCTCAAAGAGCCATGCTCGAAGAATTGAAACAGAGGTTTCAGGAAGTCCCCTCTGAGGCCTCCAAGCTTGTCGCATTACACCGAGTTGCTGAAGCGCCTTTTGCTGCCGAAGCTGCTGATCAACATAGCGGAGACGAGGTATTCCTTCTTGTTCTCCAAGGCTCCTTTGAGTCACTTGAATTTGACCACTAATGGCATCACGTAAACACCGAAAGTGCCGTGATATTGTACTCAAGGCTAATGCAGTGTATGGTTCAGCTGCTCCACAGCCAGCAACCATATCAAAAGATGAAACCACGATCTGCATCTGGTGGCAGTACTGTCTGTATCTTTTATCAACCTGCCAGAGAAAACAAAACATAAAGAGTTAAGTCACAAGCTAACACTGTCGTAGCCATGATCATTCACACTAGTTGTGTCTTTAGTATCTAAGTATACACGATTCAATCAATCACTAATGCATCATATGTATTAAAACTCACTAAATTGCATAACTTCAAATCAATAGCAGAGAAAGTCGTTTACTCTTTTATTCTGTAACCAATTCCCTGCTACTTATTACTAAGTGTTATAAATCTATGCATAGCACTTTCAATACATACACTTTTCTAGGAAAAACAATAACATACAAAATTAGAAAGTTGTAGTGGTTGTTGAGTTAATAACTTTACACGAAAGCTTAAGTTGTTAGGTAAAACGTTCATTTGGAACGTGTTTTCAAAGGATTATTTTGGGCAAACCAAATTGTTGTTCTCCTAATGTTCTCTCACAAAACATATGAAAAAAAATAAAACTTTTTGCTAGATAATAAACCACTACACATATACTAAACATTTTTATATGTATCACAATCTTAAAAACCAACTATATGAAATACAAAGATCTGGGGACAGACCAGGGCCGTTATATCAACAGAATAGAAAAGAAGAAAGAACTGTAATTCAATGCTACAAAGTCTAGAGGCTTACCTCATCCAACATGGCCAAAAGTTTTGTCTTTTTGTCCAACAAATTCTGTCGTTCTGCCGGTGAGAGTTCACATGAGGAGTTTGCAGCAGAACTATTGGGACATGAAGATATCTGCCCTGATTGGCTGGTGGATTTTCCATCAGAATCTTTGGAGCCATCTAAACCAATATCACGGAAACTCTGTTGCTTCTCTAAACCAGTTTGC
>Ga0214544_1010083_pt1 | contig 14226 bp, 16 predicted proteins | sample CNSS3metaG_FD_160074 | JGI IMG/M metagenome (GOLD analysis project Ga0214544, IMG submission 160074) | Root nodule microbial communities from cowpea collected in UCLA plant growth center, Los Angeles, California, USA - CNSS3 | ecosystem: Host-associated > Plants > Roots > Nodule | place: USA...
TCCTATCAACACTCTTCTCCTTTTCTTTGTTAGCATTTGGACATTCAATTTTGATATGTCCTTGTTTTCCACAGTTATAACATGTAAAATTAGAAGAGTTTGATTCATTGTGTTTGGAAGTATACCTTTTGGGATTACCTTTGATACCTTTCCTTTTGAGATACTTACCAAACCTCTTGACAAGGAGATTCAAGTTCTCACTTTCACTTGATTCAGCCACCTCATCCTCGAGTTCCTCTTTTTTCTTGGTGGTAGTCTTCAAAGCTATGTTCTTGACCTTTTTCTCACTTGACTCAAGCTCATTAAGTCTTTGCATCTCAATCTCATGCTCCCTAAGCTTACCAAACAATGCAGTTGTTGTCAAAGTGGATAGATCTCTTGTTTCTGAGATAGTCGTGACCTTTGGTTGCCAAGATCTATCAAGACACTTTAGCACGTTGATGTTTAACTCTTCCTTGTCAAATTCCTTACCCAAGCCTATGAGATAGTTGACTATGTGAGTGAATCTCTTTTGCACATCTGCTATGGATTCTCCTTGTTTCATCTTGAATAGCTCATATTCTTGAATCAAGGCATGTTTTCTTGCTCTCTTAACATCATTGGTTCCTTCATGAGTCACTTCAAGAACCTCCCACATTTCTTTGGCACTCTTACATTGTGAAACACGAAAAAACTCATCCATGTTGAGAGATGAAGTGAGGATATTCTTTGCATTGCAATCATATTGGGCTCTCCTCCTCTCTTCCTCATTCTATTGAGTCCATGGCTTATTTACTTGCACATCATCAATAATATGCTTAGGAGTATATGGTCCATTTATGATTGCATCCCATATCCCTTGATCTATTGACTCAATAAAGATTTTCATCCTAATTTTCCAAAATTGGTAATTAATGCCACTAAACATAGGGGTCTATGAATTGAGGCACCTTCACCAAAGGGTAACTTGTTTTCAGCTATTTCAAGTAGGCTTCATTCCAAAGGTAGGCTTCCTTCAATCACCATGGTCTATGAGTGTTTTCAGCACACTCAATCACCATGGATATCATCAAATCTCCTTTCCTTCATCCAAGTAGGATTCATTCCAAAGGTAATGGCTTCAAGATAGTTCAAAAGAGCTTCATTAAGTCTTCATCAAATCTTCAAGAAGCAAACCACCCTGGCTTCACATGTCAACAATGAGGGGTGTGGAAAGTAAAAACTAGAGGTGCAGTTAGCTCAAAAAATATCCCTTTTCAGAATTAGATGGCCAATTGCAGAAGGAGGTGTAAAAATGAAAACTTGGGGTGCATTTAGCTCTTGAATGATTTCTCTCCAAAATTATGATTTTGGGACTTATTTTATGACTTGAAATATTCACAATTTACACTCTTAAGGACCTAAATTAAATTACAGTTGCATTATTAAACTCAAGAATATCCAATAATATAACATGCAACTAAATACAATTCTTAAGAGCAAAAAGGATATTAAATCCCCAAAATTTAAACACTTAATGAGAGTAAAGGTTCGACCCATCATACGCTCCAGGCGGTTTGGAAGCGGGCAGCGCATGGCGGTACATGTCCCCCGCCAGGCAATTTTACTACAAAAGTATTGGTGTTCTTATTCTTGATGTGCGTATTCTACAAAGCTTTAGTGATGCCTTAAAGGTCGGCTTGTTGGTGTTCCTTGAGTTGTGGCTCAAAATGGCATCCCTTAAGTTGAGCTCGGGATGGCAGATGAACACGAGGAACCCTTAAGTTGAGCTCGGGTTGACGAGTGTGAGTGTGCTGGTTGTGGCCAATACGGATGGGTCCAGATGGATTGCCCTCCTCAGTAATTAGCTGACGAGTTTGGTAGTCTTGGGACATTATGAACTATGTTCGTATTTGGGAACTTTACCTGGCATTACGATGTGTGATCCGTAGCATGGTTTCCCGCACATGCTCTATCGGTTGTGGCCGATAGGTATGGCAACAAGACATCTTGAGGTAGTCACTAAAAGACGTAGAACACAGTTAACATGGTTGTGGCCAAGTGGTATGAAATCAAAGGATGAAATTCCTTTGGTGTGATTGAGTGATATGTATATATATATATATATATATATATATGTGTGTGTGTGTGTGTGTGTGTGTGTGTGTGTGTGAGTGTGTGTGTGTGTGTGCCATAAAAATATATGGTTATTTTGTTAACTCACCCTATCTGCTTGTGTGTGGCGATGATCGTATACGCAGTATACGTGAGCATATGTTGTTGCAGGTGGGACTGGTGAGGCGTAGAGCCGGAGCGGGGCTAATCTTGGGAGATTTTTATCAAAGCTTTTATGTAGTTTTATGATTTCAAATAAATTGTAATTATGGATATTACTAGACTTTTGGATAATTACGATCTTACTTACACTTATGGATTTTGGTTTATTATTGAAAGTAATAAAAGTTCTAAATTTCCCGTGTTTTTGGGAAATGAAGTTTTATTCATTGACATTAAATTATTATTTCTTTATTTTATTAATTAAATTCGTAATATCCGGTCGGGATGTTACATGGGTTGTGTGCTGATGCAAGATAAAAGACAAGTGGCCTATGCGTCGAGGCAGTTGAAAATGCACGAGAAGAATTACCCGATGCATGACTTGGAGTTAGCTGCAGTAGTTTTTGCCCTCAAGACTTGGAGGCATTATTTATATGGGTCCCAGTTTCAAGTGTTTAGCGATCACAAGAGCTTGAAGAACTTGTTCGATCATAAGGAATTGAACATGAGACAACGCAGGTGGATGAAATATTTGAAGGATTACGACTTTGAGATTTTATACCACCCTAGTAAAGCCAATGTCGTTGTAGACGCACTAAGCAGAAAAAGAGTGCATATGTCGGCGATGATGATTAAGGAGCTAGAACTGATAGAGAAACTCCAAGATATGAACTTGGGACTAAATATGGGTGCGGGTCACATCAAGTGCAGCATGTTGAGAATCACCAATGAGTTCCTAGCGGAGATTCGAGTGGGACAGGGAAATGATTAGGGGCTGCAACAGATCATTGGATTGTTGGGCACTTAGAAGGGAAAAGACTTTAGGATGGGCAAGGACGACATCCTACGTTTCAGAGAAAGGGTGTGTATACCCAAATAACATGCACTAAGGAAGATGCTCTTAGAGGAAGGGCATAAGAGTCGTCTTAGCATACACCCAGGTATGACTAAGATGTATAAAGATCTGAAAGTGACCTTCTGGTGGACGGGTATGAAGACAGATGTGGCTGACTATGTAGCATCGTGTTTGGTATGCTAGAAGGCGAAGATTGAACATCAGAGGTTGGGGGGTACGTTGGAGCCTCTTGACATTCCTTAGTGGAAATGGGACAGCATTTCCATGGATTTTGTTACACATTTGTCGAGGTCAGTGAAGGGTCATGATTCAATCTGGGTAATTGTAGACAAATTGATGAAATGTGCGCACTTCCTATCAATTAATCAAAACTAGCAGACTTGTATGTCAGAGAGATTGTTAGGTTGCATGAAGTACCAGTGAGAATTATGATTCACCTCGAGGTTCTGGCAATCGTTGTAGGCAGGGTTGGGTACTCAGTTGAGAGTGAGCTTAACCTATCATCCTCAGATAGATGGTCAGTCTGAGAGAACTATACAATCACTGAAGGATTTGCTGAGGGCATGTGTGTTGGATCATCTGGGCACTCGGAGTGACATGCTTCAACTGGTGGAGTTCACAAATAATAACAATTACCATTCCAGCATTGGGATGACACCATACGAGGCATTGTATGGTAGAAGATGCATGACACCATTATGCTGGCAATAGGATGGAGAGTCAGTAGTACTCGGTCTAGAATTTCCCATCGTTACGCCAACAACTGGTATTGGGAGAGCACTCAAGTCGAGGAAGCTGACTCCTAGATTCATCGGGCCTTACCAGATCATGAGGAGAATTGGACCAGCAGCATACAAGATTTCCTTGCCACCTCACTTGGCAAATTTGCACAATGTCTTCCATCTATCACAGCTAAGGAAGTACATTGCAGATCCTACTCATGTGTTGGAGGAGGACGATGTCTAGGTGCATGAGGATATGACAGTTGGTGTTGGACTAGTGAGAATCTTGGATTCTCAAGTCAAGTAACTCAAAGGGAAGGAGATCTAGACTATGAAGGTCCTTTGGGACGAGGAAACACAGAAGATGATGTGGGAGATGGAAGATCTCATGAGGAAGTCGTATCCTCACCTATTTCTTGGTATGTCTAATTTTCGAGGACAAAAAATTTATAAGGTAAGGGGAATGTAGGTAGTGGAAGCCTTTATGGCATTAATTATTGATTGGTATGACGTGGAAAAGTACTAGCTCAAATGGTTGAGAGTACTTTGTTGTTGTGAAAGGACTTAGGTTTGAGTCCTATGTATGCTAATTATGTGCTATTTAATTTATTATTATTTTAATAATGTGCTGGATCAAGATGAGTTATAATAAGTTTTTTAAATTTCCCGCGTTTTTGGGAAATGATGTTTTAATAAATGACGGTGACGTATTATTTCTCTATTTTATTATTTAAATTCATAATATCTGGTCGAGATGTTACACCAATGCCACAATATGAGTATTGGCCAACCTGTTTCTTATGAAATTTTGTACAATTTTTGTATATAAATATCAATTATTTAAATTGTAAATAGTGAAAAATAGTAAAAAAAATTAAAAAAGTGTTACAAAAAGAAGGAATTTTTAAAATTTCATAACATTAATCCCCTTTGAGTATTCGCTAATGAGTTTCGTATGAAATTTTGAGTAATTTTTATGTAGAAAATATGAATTTTTTGAAATTGTAAATAGTAAAAATAGATTGAAAATGTATTAGCAAAAGATGAAATTTTTCAAATTTCAGAACACTGATCCCCTCTATGTAATAGCCAACCTGTTTGTTGTGCAATTTTCACAAATTTTTATATATAAAATATATATTATTTAATTTGTAAATAGTAAAAAATAATAAAAAAAATTTAAAAAGTGTTATCAAGAGATGAAATTTGTCAAATTTCAGAACACTAATCCCATATGAGGTTTTACTAACTTGTTTCTTGTGATATTTTGAGAAATTTTTATATATAGAATATAAATTATTTAAATTTTTAATAGTACAAAATAGTAAAAATATTTTAAAAAGTGTAAAATTTAAGAACACCAATCCCATCCAAATATTGGTCAATCTCTTTCTTGTGAAATTTTGTGCAATTTTTATATATAAAATATCAATTATTTAACTTGTAAATAGTTAAAAATAGTATAAAAAATTGAATAAGTGTTACCTGTAAGGCCCTTTATATTTTTCCTGCCCTAAAGTTTAGTGGGCTGCCCTTGTAAGTGGGCCTAAGGCCGGCCCAACGTATAAGTCCCTAGGTCTGCCCTAATTCCACACTCACTCTCACTATTGCAGAAACTCCACAGCCGTCACCTTCTCCTTCCGCACTAGAGCTCTGCTAGGGTTCCTCCCCAAGTCTCTCGAGCTAGCTCCGAATCAGTTTCTACTCCACGTAAGTACCCCTCTAGACCACCGGAGTTTCCTTTTTACTTTCCCTTGTATTTTCGCATTTAGGGTTTAGTACTAATTTGCCTTGTTCCGTGCATTTCCGGTTTTCAGCTCCGTAGTGAGTTCTAGAGCTGCTGTGCTTCTTGATTTCGCGTCGAACGTCCTGTACGAACCTATTTCCAGGTACGGGAAGTTAGGGTTTCAGTCTTTTGGTGTTCTTGAGTGAGTTACTGATTGCATGGATAAATCCTTCGTTTTGGTGTGATTAAATGCTTTATATGCTTGGTTGGTTCGATATACATGGTTGTTGCAGTGAAGAACAGTGGCGAGACCTGTTAATCTCGCCCAAGCAAGTCAATCTCGCCTAGGCGAGATGAAACAGGGAGCTCGCCTAGGACTATTGCACGAAAGGTCGCCCAGGCGACCTGGTCGAACTTTTGAGCGAGGGAACACCTCGCTCAGGCGAGAGGGGTCTCGCCTAAGCGAGATCCCGTGATGTTCCCTGAGTGCCCCATCGAACCCTCGCCTAGGCGAAGGGGGGGGCTCGCCTGAGCGAGCACGTCTCGCCTGAGCGAGACCCCTCAGCCTGAGCGAGGGAGTGGGCGAGGCAGTGCGCTGTTTGGGTGTTTATTTATTATTGGATGATTGATATTGGCTTGGGTGTGAATTGTATGATGAGGAACATGTATATAATGGAGTATTATGCGTCCTTGGCATGAATCGCGAATTTTGTATGACGGGTTGGGTATGTTATTGGCATGTGAAAGGTGTGAGAGGTTTGGAACTAAAGGAACACGTTAATGATACGAGATGCGGCCCTAGATTCATGGGGTGGTGATGATCAGATGCATGAATCCAAAATGTGAGGTGTATGAGGAACAAAATCTCAGGGAAGGGTATGGAATTGCAAACATGATCTTTGATGTTCTCCTACTGCTGTTTTATAAATGTTGGTCCGTGTCAGCGTGTAATTCCTTGGGGTCTCTAGGTGAGACCTTCGGGGCTACGCTTCAGTGGTCGGGACGTAATCCCATGGCCCCTGATAGTGGGTGTCCATGGTGGTGCCCCATCTGTATAACTAAGTAAGGATTCAAGGTAAGGACTGTATCATGACACTCTAAGGGGCCAGTTAGTCTCACTTAGAGCAGACTGACTCCTGTGGTGAGAGTAGCAGGAGGCCTGAAATTCATTAAGGGCTAACCTTGTGGCGAGGGAGAATTGATTTATCGTGACATTTGTAACACATAGCTCGGGGATGAGCAACTCAGGTTCGAGCAGAGGTATCCCCCACAAGTGCAAGCATCCGCTGAATCCGACTAAGTTATACGTATCCGGATGAGTCGAGTCAAGTCGTAGTGTATTGAATGAAGAGTCATAACATGTTTGGTTGTTATATGGATGAGATGGTGAAAATATATTCAACTGTATGATGAATATGTGTTGGCTCTAGCTTACCCGTTTTGTTGCATGGTTGTGTTGTATGTGGCTGTTCTTCTTTCTTGCGATGATCATCGACTTGGTTGATGGGAACAGATGGGCGAGATTCTCGTGGTCAGCAAGGGAATGGCGATTCAGCAGCTTAGCCATCTGGGCTGGAGTCATTTCATTCATGATTTCTTTAGAGCTACGGCCCCTGTATCATCTTATGATTTCTTACCCTACACTCTTTGTTAGAATGGTATCTGTGCTAGGTTGTAGGGGTTGCGTTAAGGACCCCAAGACTACGCTGCTATACTTTATTGCGTGACGTTTCCTTTAATTTCGTTTATAAATTAAATGGGACGTTACATTACCAAAAGTTGGAATTTTTCAAATTTTAGAACACCAATCTTCTTGTGAAATTTTGAGCAATTTTTATATATAAAATGTCAATTATTTAAATTGTAAATTGTAAAAAATAGTACAAAAATTAAAAAATTTTATCAAGAGATGGACTTTGTCAAATTTAAGAACACCAATCCCCTCTGAATATTGGCCAACCTGTTTATTGCGAGATTTTAAGTAATTTTTATATATAAAATATCAATTTTATATTGCAAATACTAAAAAATAGTAAGAAAAATTAAAAATGTGTTATCAAGAGATGGAATTTGTCAAATTTTAGAACACCAATCCCATCTAGTTATCCACCAACCTGTTTCTTGAGAAATTTTTAGCAATTTTTGTATATAAAATATCAATTATTTAAATTGAAAATACTAAAAAATAGTAGAAAAATTAAAAATGTGTTATCAAGAGATGGAAACTGTCAAATTTCAGAACACCAAACCCATCTGGGTATCCGCCAATTTGTTTGTTGTGAAATTTTTAGCAATTTTTGTATATAAAATATCAATTACATAAATTTATAGTAGTAAAAAATAGTAAAAAAATTTAAAAAAATGTTACCATGAGATGAAATTTGTCAAATTTAAGAACACCAATCCCATCCTAGTATTGGCCAACCTGTTTCTTTTGAAATTTTGTCCAATTTTTGTATATAAAATATCAATTATTTAAATTGTAAATAGTAAAAAAATATAAAAAAAGTGTTAAAAAAAGAAGGAATTTTTCAAATTTCATAACACCATTCCCTTTTGATAGATGGCCAACGACTTTCTTGTAAAGTTTTGAGCAATTTTTATGTATAAAATATGAATTATTTAAATTGAAAATGGTAAAAAATAGTAAAAATAAAATTAAAAAAGTGTTACCAAAAGATGAAATTTTTAAAATTTCAAAACACCAATCCCCTCTGAGCATTGACAACTTGTTTGTTGTGAAATTTTGACCAATTTTTATATATAAAATATCAATTATTTAAATTGGAAATAGTAAGAAATGGTAAAAATAATTAAAAAAGTGTTATCAAGAGATGAAAATTTTCAAATTTCAGAACATCAATCCCATTTGAGTTTCGACCAACCTGTTTGTGATGAAATTTTGAACATTTTTTATATATAAAATATCAATTATTTAAATTGTAAATCGTAAAAAATAGTAAATAAAGTTAAAAAAGTGTTACAAAAAAATGGAAATCCTCAAATTTCATAAAACCAATCCCCTTTGAGTATTGGTCAACGGGTTTCTTGTGAATTTTTGAACAATTTTTATGTATAAAGTATCAATTATTTAATATGTAAATGGAAAAAAATAGTAAAAAACTATTCAAAAAATGTTACCAAAAAATGAAAATTTTCAAATTTCAGAACACCAATCCTCTATCAACATCAACAAATCTGTTTTTTTGTGAAATTTTAACCAATTTTTATATATAAAATATCAATTATTTAAATTGTAAATAATAAAAATTAGTAAAAAAAGCGAAAAAGCAGTATCAAGAAATGAAAATTTTCAAATTTCAGAACAACAATCCTATCTGAGTTTTGACCGACCTGTTTGTTTTGAAATTTTGTGCAATTTTTGTATATAAAATCTCTATTATTTAAATTGTTAGTAGTAAAAGATAGTAAAAAATCAAAACAAAAAAAAGGCTTACCAAAAGATGGAATTTTTCAAATTTCAGAACCCTAATCCCATATTAATTTTGACCAACTTGTTGCGAAATTTTGAGCAATTTTGATATATAAAAAATCAATTATTTAAATGGTAAATAGTAGGAAGTAGTAAAAAAATTAAAAAAGTGTTATCAAGTTCTGAAATTTGACAAATTTTAGAACACCAATCCCTTAGGAGATTTGACCAACGTTTTTCGTGTGAAATTTCGATATATTTTTAAATAGAAAATACCAATTATTTAATTTGAAAATAGTAAAAAATAGTAAAAAAAAAATTAAAAAGTGTTATCAAGAGATGAAATTTGTCAAATTTCAGAACACCAATCCTTTCTAAGCATCAGTCAACCAGTTTGTTGTGAAATTTTGAGAAATTTTTATATATAAAATATCAATTATTTAAATTGTAGATAGTAGAAAATAGTAAAAAAATTTCAAAAAGTGTTATCAAGTTCTGATATTTGTCAAATTTTAGAACACCAATCCCATATTAGTTTTGACCAACCTGTTTCTTGTGAAATTTTAAGAAATTTTTATATATAGAATATCAATTATTGAAATTGTAAATAATAAAAAAATTGTAAAAAAAATTTAAAAAAATGTTACTAAAAAATGGAGTATTGGCCAACGGGTTTCATGTGAAATTTTGAGCAATTTTTATGTAGAAAATATCAATTATTTAAATTGAAAATAGTAAAAAATAGTAAAAAAATTAAAAAAGTGTTACCAAAAGATGAAAATTTTCAAATTTCAGAACACCAATTCCCTTTATGCATCGAACAACTTGTTTGTTGTGAAAATTTGGCCAGTTTTTATATATTAAATATCAATTTTTTAAATGGTAAATAATAAAAAATAGTAAAAAAAAAAATTGATAAAGTTTTATCAAGAGATGAAATTTTTCAAATTTCACAACACCGATCCCATCTAAGTTTTGACTAATTTGTTTGTTGTGAAAGTTTTAGAAATTTTTATATAAAAAATATCAATTATTGAATATTTTAATAGTAGAAAAAAGTAAAAAAAAAATTAAAAAAGTGTTACCATGAGATTGTATTTGACAAATTTAGTAACACTAATTCTATTCGAGTATTAGCCAACCTGTTTCTTGTTAAATTTTGTGCAATTTTTGTATATAAAATATAAATTATTTAAATTGTAAATAGTACAAAATAGTAAAAAAAAAAGTAAATAAGTGTTATAGAAAGAAGGAATTTTTCAAATTTCATAACACTAATCTCTTTGAGTATTGTGTTGGCACAAACAAGCTTGAAGCAAAGAATTGATAAAGCCATATGGATGAAGATCATAGGTGATTAATGAAGATCCACTTGAAGATTAAGTTTTTAGAGTGTTAAATCTAAAAATAATATGTTAAATGTAATGTAGTGTTTATATCATGTTGGTAGGCTATATGACATAGGTTAGATGTCTTGTTAGTCTTGGTGTGTCTCTTTTAATTTGTTAAAATGGATTTTAACAGGTTAAAAGGCTTGCAATATATAGTATCTGCTATAAATGCATTCAATCATGTCTCTGAGTTTTTAAGCACGGAACTTTGTCATTCTTGTTTGGAAAACTCTTCTTCTCTATAAAACTCTTCATTGTTTGAAGATCTTGGACGCATTTTGGCCTGTGAGTAGCTTGAAAAAACACATGTATGGTTGGCTAGGGAGAGCCACCATCAGGTTTGGATGTTCTTGTGCCTATGGTTGTTTGCATGACATGATTTCAAGTTTGTAAGTATGATTCTTGTAGGGTAGTTGTCTAGAATATAGTGGAAACCAAGCAAAAGGGTTGTCCTGGAAAACTGGATGTAGCTTGGTGATTAAGTGAAGCAGTATAAAAACAACTGTGTAATTCTCTTTTTCTCTTCTCACTCACTTTGAATCACTTTAAAATCTCAAGAAAATCAAGTAATCCACTCTTTGCCGTGTTTTAATGTGTTCTTGTGTAATCTGAGGCTGTATACTTGTCAGAAATATTGAGTGGAACAAGTCTTATATGTAAAAGATTGGTGTTTGAGTTAAATCTGTGAATTCTGTATTCTGCATAAATTTCCAGTATTTTAGTCAATTGATTTGTCATTTTAATCGAATGTTTCATAGCTCAAGAACAAATTAGTCTATTGTTTTTATTTTTTAGTTGATTGGAAATGTACTGGTCTGTTGCTTTTACATCCTAACTATCTAGTATATTTGATTCAATTGAAAAGAGTTTTAAGCTTTCGAAAAAGTTTTAAATAGCCAATTCCACCCCCCTTTTTGGCTTAAAACCACCATTTCAAAACTAACATATTGGCCAACGGGTTTCCTGTGATATTTTGAGCAATTTTTATGTAGAAAATATGAATTTTATTTAAAGTGTAAATAATAAAAAACAGTAAAAAGAAATTGAAAAAGTGTTACCAAAAGATGGAATTTTTCAAATTTCAAACCACCAATCCTCTTTGAGCATCGGCCAACCTGTTTGTTGTGAAATTTTGACAACTTTTATATATAAAATATCAATTATTTAAATTGTAGAAAGTAAAAAATAGTAAAAAAAATTGAAAAAATGTTAGTAAAAAATGGAAATTTTCCAATATTAAAACACCAATTCCCTCTTAGCATCGACTAACCTATTTGTTGTGAAATTTTGAGCAACTTTTATATATAAAATATCAATTATGACAATCGTGTTTCCTGTGAAATTTTGATAAATTTTGATATAGAAAATAACAATTATTTAAATTGAAATAGTACAAAGTAGTAAAAAATATTAGGAAAGTGTTATCAAGAGATGGAATTTGTCAAATTTCAGAACACCAATCCCTTCTAAGCATCGACCAACCTATTTGTTATCAAATTTTAACTAATTTTTATAAATAAAATATCAATTATTTAAATTGTAAATAGTAAAAAATAGTAAAAAAATTGAAAAAGTGTTATCAAGAGATGAAAATTTTCAAATTTCAGAACACCAATCCCATATTAGTTTTAACCAACCGGTTTCTTGTGAAATTTTGAGTAATTTTCATATAGAAAATATCAATAATTTAAATTGAAAATGATAAAAAATTTAAAAAAAAAATTGAAAAAGTGTTACCAAAAGATGGAAAAATTTTCAAATTTCAAAACACAAATCCTCTTTGAGCATCGACCAACTTGTTTGTTGTGAAATTTTAAGAAATTTTTATATATAAAATATCAATTATCTAAATTATAAATAATAAAAAATAGTTAAAAAAAGGAGAAAGTTTTATCAAGAGATGAAATTTTTCAAATTTCAAAACACCAATCGCATATGAGTTTTGACCAACCTGTTTGTTGTGAAATTTTGAGAAATTTTTATATATAAAATAACAATTATTGAATATTTAATAGTCAAAAATTAAAAAAATTTAAAAAGTGTTATCATAAGATGGAATTTTTCAAATTTAAGAACACAAATCCAATCTGAGTATTGGCCAACCTTTTTCTTGTGAAATTTTTTGCAATTTTTGTATAAAAGAATCAATTATTTAAATTGTAAATAGTAAAAAATTAAAAAATTAACAAAGTGTTACAAAAGGAAGGAATTTTTCAAATTTCATAATACCAATCCTCTTTCAATATTGGCTAACGGGTTGTGTGAAATTTGAGCAAACTTTAAGTTAGAAAATATGAATTATTTAAATTGTAAATGGTAAAAAATAGTAAAAAAAATTGAAAAAATGTTACCAAAAGATGGAATTTTTCAAATTTCAGAATGTCAATCCCCTCTAAGTATCAACAAACCTGTTTGTTGTGAAATTTTGAGCAATTTTTATATATAAAATTTCAATTATTAAAATTGTGAATAGAAAAAAATAGTAAAAACAATTAAAAAAGTGTTATCAAGAGATGAAATTTGTCAAATTTCTGAACACCAATCTCATCTGAGTTTTGACCAACCTGTTTCTTGTTAAATTTTGAGCAATTTTTATATAGAAAATATCAATTATTTAAATTGTAAATAGTAAAAAAAATTAAAGAAGTGTTATAAAAAGAATGAATTCTTAAAATTCCTTCGTGCGTTACTTCAAGTGTATCCCACACATCCTTTGCTGACTTAGATCTTGATATCTTGTAAAATTCGTTAAGAGTAACAACGAATACTATAATGTTTTGAGCTCTAGAAGGGGTAGTCATCACCTTCAAAGAGAGGTAACCTGTAAGACCCGAGAAATTTAAACAACTAAATAAATAATTATTTAATAAATGCGGGTAGTAGAAGCCTTTATGGCAATTAATGTTAATTGTTGTGATGTGGAAAAGTACTAGCTCAAGTGGTTGAGAGTACTTGATTGTGTGAAAGGACTTGGGTTCAAGTCCTATGTATGTCAAAGGTATGATATTTCATCTTTTGTGCATTATTTTGAAGTTATGATTGTATGTGAGTAGTGATAATACAATCTTAAAATTATAGGAATTATCATGAAACATAAATTGGCATAATGGTTATGCATTGACTTGATGAATGGATGGTTGTGTGTTCAAACCTTGATAGACATGATTTAAACTTTATTTTTGCTAAATTTAGCTTTGGAGTGAATGTGAAAAGGCAAAGGAAAACCTAGCGTAAGGAGCAGCCATTAAGGCCATATTTAGTGATTAAGGAAGGGAGAGAAAGGTTTGTTTTGGGTTGGGGCTGTCTCTATGGCATAGAAACCAGAGCACGAATTATGAGGCACGAATTATGAGGGTGTGAGGAGAGAATTGAGTGTTATTGAGAATGGATTTGAGAGGAGGAACTAGGCATACTAGTGAATTGGAGAAGAACCCTCAAAGGCTATGTGTGTTGTGAATTTCGTAAGAACTGTGATGAGACTGAGAATTGGTTCCATTGAGGTTGAGTGCAAGGCCTTCTTATGCTTTTGGGATGAATGGAATGAGGGTTTTGGTACAAGATGATTGTTTATGGTTAAGTTCTAAGTTTTTGTGATTCAATTGGGCTGAAAACATGTTCATATGGTTTGATTGTTGATATAGATGGAATGGTACTATGTGAACTGTATTTTGGCATAGTTTTGGCCAATTTTGGGTATGAATAGGGGAGAACCTCTGCAACTTTCGCCCAAGCGACTCACTGATGAGTACGTATTTTTGCCCTCATTTAATGTTTAATTCTGGGTATTTAATTGAATTTATGTGCCTAAAGAGTGATTTAATTGATAATTTTGATAATTAGGTTGTTTGAGCTTGTGTGATAAA
>Ga0214544_1010087_pt1 | contig 14216 bp, 9 predicted proteins | sample CNSS3metaG_FD_160074 | JGI IMG/M metagenome (GOLD analysis project Ga0214544, IMG submission 160074) | Root nodule microbial communities from cowpea collected in UCLA plant growth center, Los Angeles, California, USA - CNSS3 | ecosystem: Host-associated > Plants > Roots > Nodule | place: USA...
AAAAAAATAAAATATATATATATATATATATATATATATATATATATGGTTACTTAATTAATTGTGAATATTTTAATAATTTAAACGAGGATGGAGATATGACGGGGACGGGTATTATGGCTGGGATATATTCATCCCCATCCACATCCCATCCCCATACCCAATTGAAAAAATCGGGGATTCCCCATACCCATACCCATACCCAGTCAATGCGGGGATTCCCCGTCAAAACGGGTACGGGGATTCCCCGTCAAAACGGGGACGGGTTCGGACAATACCCACGGAGACAGATTTATTTGTCATCTCTAAGCTGAATATCCTAAATCGAAAAACAAACATAGAAAATAAATAATCTGATTTAAAGTTAATAATACTTCAAGTCACAAAATCTAATCTAAATAACTTAATTGTTGTGTTTGTCTTACTATTTATAAAATAAAAATTACAAATCATGTATCTTTTAGAAAAATGATAATATTTAGTTATAAAATACAAAAATTGTAATAAAATATAAAGTCCTTTATCATTTGTTAAAATATCTTTTAAATTAAACCTCTTAATTAAATGAAAATTTTTTATAAAACTTGGGTGTAGGCCTTTGAACATTCTATTCATCTTCAAACTGGGAATAATACAAAACTTATTATAATTGATTCTTTCATAATCATAATGGCAACGTCAAACTGTAGTACGCAGTCCCACTATCTTTTGGTTTTTATATTATCCTTTGAAGAGGTCTGCGTTAAATGGATTGGGTCAGCGCGGATGTGGATCCATAATCTCCGAGAAAGGGGTCCAAGACAAAAACGTATTATTACTGTAGCCATTGTCTTCACTGGTGAAAGTGGTCGTAGTCACATTCAAGTCCGTAGTAGAAAAGCTATCCTCACTAATTTCCTCTCTTTTTTCAGTTGCGCGATGCTCCGCACCTTCTTGTAGCCGCAGAGTAAACTCGAGCATCGCAACCACATCCTTCATGCACGGCCGCTTCGTCCCATCCTCCAACAAACAACTAATTCCAATCTCACAAAACTTCTTCAGGCACTCTGGTGCAATCTTCTTCTTCAACGCGGGCTCCACAATCTCTGCTATGGTACCATTTCCGTGACAATGTCTCACCCAATTAGAAAGCGACACCTGTTGCGTCTCCGCACTGTGAATCAAAGCCGGACGACCACACAGTATCTCAAAGAGCACAACTCCGAAAGAGTACACATCAGACTTTTCTGTTAAACGAAATCGTTTGTAGTACTCCGGGTCTATGTAGCCAAAGCTTCCCTTCACATGGGTACTCACGTGGGACTTGTCCGTGTCTGTTGGCCCAATTCTGGAAAGCCCAAAGTCCGAAACCTTCGCCACCCACTTATCATCTAACAAGATGTTCGTCGTTTTCACGTCGCGATGGATGATCATGTGCTTCCCGCCTGTGTGGAGATGGTGCAGCCCACGCGCCGCGCCAATGCATATCTGCAAGCGCTGCTTCCAGGAGAGAGGGGGATTATCCGTACCGTAGAGATGATCGCGTAGGGTTCCACGCGCCATGAAGTCGTAGACCAGGATCATCTCGTTGTTGTCGTTGCAGTATCCGATGAGGGACACGAGATGAAGGTGGCGAAGCTGGGAGAGCATCTCGATCTCGTTCAAGAACTCTTGCGCACCTTGCTGTGATTCCGGTTTCAGGCGCTTGATGGCCACGGGGCTGGAACCGCCGTCGATATAACCCTTATACACGTGACCGAATCCTCCTGCGCCGACGATGAGGACTTCGTCGAAGTCCCTGGTAGCGGCCTCAATCTCTACTAGGGAGAAGTTGCGGCAGATATTTGATGGCAGGGATGCTTTCTGTGTGGCTGTGAAGGACTTGGATTTGTAATCCTTGAAATTTGTTTTAGTGCTTCTCTTTCGTCGCAAGACAATAACCAACAAAATGACAAGAGAGATAAACACGACACTGATTCCCACTCCTACGACGACATCAATTATCGTCGTTCCACTTCCGCTGTGAGCCTTTACGTTTTGGCCGGAAATGCTGTTATGTGGAGTCTGAACCGGGTCAGGGTTGGGTCCGGCAAGGTTGTTTGAGCCCGCCTCGCTGATTTTGAAGATCTCCAGACCGTTTAGGAAGGCGTCGCTGTATTTCGTTTCTGCAGCGTTTTCCTTAGGGTGCATTTCAAGCAGAAGATTAAACTTGTTTTGAGTACCATTATTGGGAATAAAAACGGCGTAGTTTCTTTGCACAGCGAAACCTTTTTGTTTCTGACTCAAACTCATTACATCTACACTTCGTCCTGCCAACCGGTTCGCTATGTAAATGAAAAATTGCCTGTCACCTATGTCCTTAATATTGGGATCAAGCTCGCAAAAGTGGAGCCTGAGAACGTAAGTGAAGCCAGCATCAACTGGGAACTCCCAAGTGAGGTTGCTCATTTTGTTCAGAGTGGCGTTTCTGCCCATGCTACGGGCTGTTCTGAACAGTTCCTTTGGTGCCAAGTAATCGGGATTCACTGTTATGTTCATTTTCCCAGAAATATCAGCTGGTAGATCATCATTCCTTGGATTGTGTTTGATAAAATAGCCTTGTTCGTCAGCCCAATCCCTGAACAAACCGGTGTCGTTTTGTGGTGGGATTTCTTGTCCTCCGGCTTTGATTCTATACTCAGTCTGAAGAGCAAAGCTGGTTCCAAGGCTGTACAGCGTTTTACTGTCAATGAACGTGAAGCCTGTGTCATCTACTGTATAATATAAATCTGTTGGCATGGAAAGCACCTCGATTCCATTGATGAAAGCGTAGGAGTTTGGATGCGAGGGAGTGAAGGTGAGGATTAGCCTCTCACCGTCGTTGACGTTGACCACGTATTCTTTGAAAATAGTGTCGGTGGCTTGAGCGTCGGCGTTAAGAGAGGCATTGAAAGCGTTGAGGAGAGTAAATTGGTTAGATTGAACGGAGAAGGATGCGTCGGTGCGGGGAAAGGAAGGGTAGTCTGCAGGGTAGAAGAAGAGACGAACAAATTTGGTGCCTGCTGAGATAGGGAAGGAGTAGTTGAATTGGGAACGGGACAAGCGTGCAGTGGAGAATGGGATTTGATTGGCGGAAGGAGACTGCGTTGTCGCCTTGTCTGAAACGGAGCCGTCTTGGAAAGATAAGTACTTTGTGTCTGCGTCGCCGGTCCACCTTCTTTGACCGTCAGAGGAATTTCCGGTGGAACCGCAATTGATGGTGAAAACTTCCTCGGGGGTGTAAGCTAGGAGGTGAGTGACGAAGTGTAGAAGGAAGAACAGTAGCATGAAGGAATCGGTGAAAGTGAGGAAGGCCATGGTTTGCAGTTAACAAGTGAGTGAAGTTGCAAGGGCTTATTACTATGATGATTGGTACCTGGGAATTTGTTAGTGAATAACTTGGACCAGTCAAAGTAGAAAACATGTTCAGTGGAAAGAATTGTACATACTTCAAATTTCACTGAATAGTCCATTTGTTGTCATATCATAATATTTATTGATAGTATAATTTTCTATTTCCTATTTTGTTCTCTTATAACAATCTATTCCTCTCTAACTAAGAAAAATAATTTATGACCGTAGACCAAAACAAAAGCCACAAACTCATCTCACTGCGTCCAACACGCATCTATATCTTGAAACTCCGAACGCTATATAGATTTCAGAGAGCAGATATTCCTCTCAAGTATGATGTCACTGCACAAAAAATGAAATAGTATTTTGTTTATATTCTCGCGTTTATAAAAGGTACTGGAGATTAATTTATTTTTCGTAGGATTAGTTATTTTTATTGCCTTTTGTTACATTTACAACTTTCATTTTGGATTAAATATATTTTAAATTATGTGAATGAGTAAATTTTAATTTTAATTTCTGTAAATATATTTTTAATCTTACTAAAATTGAAAATAATTAATTTTATTTTCTATATGGCACTAGATTACTTGCTTATATCTTAAAAAAAATGATGTTATCGTGCTAATACTTAAAAAAAAAAAATTCTCGATTCATAATATAAAGTATACACTTGTCTACTTTTAAAATAAATATTAAGGATTAACAACACCAATTTGAAATTTAGGAAGAATAAATTTTAAAAATTTATAGAAACTACTATTAAATTTTACGATTGTTATAAGAACTACACGTACTTTCAAGTTTTTATAGATAATAACTAAAAACATTATTGTTTCGGGGATAGGGGCCAAGAGCCAGCTAAAAAACCTCTCCAAGCTTATTCCACTTCTCACTACAGCGATAACTTCTTCTCCAAGAAAATCCACTCTTTCGCTCGATCGACTGGGATGACGATCGGGGTACTTGTCTAAAGGGCTCCGATGCTTAAGTCAGTAACGAACCGATCGGTGTATCAATGTAACGGCTGTAATAAATGCGAATTAAAGATCCTTACCAACCTACCTTTGGGCCCTATTTATAGTTTTCGGTGTGGGCTTGTGATTAGGGTTCCTTAATTACGGCTCAATGATCCTTTAATCAAGATTACTGACTCGTTTACCGCTAATTAACCCGATTGACTGGTTGTTCGACCGTTCGACCGATGGCCGCTTGACTGGATTAGTTGTGTCTTGTTTTTAACGTGAACGATTCGTGTATGGCTGATCGACCGACGAACGCATGTAAAGGATTACGCAAGTCTAAAGAGATTGATCAACCGACGGTTGGTTTATTGATTGTCCTTTGTTATGTTTAGGTGCTGCTCGTGCTTGTCCGATCGACCGATGTGCCATTAGGGATCAGAGTCACTCGATTAGGTGTTACCGATGGACCGATGGGCCTGAACGTGGTTGGCTTTTGACTTATTGGTTTAACCGTTTAACCGATGGTCCTACAGTTTGTTCACCAGTCGTTCGACCGATAGTCTTTTAACGATGCTATGTGGTTTGTTTGTAGAACCGATTGACCGATGGTCCTACAGTTTATTTATGAGGCCGTTCGACCGATAGCCTTTAATGTACAAGTTTTTCAACCTTGGCCGATGGGCTTGAGGATTAGCTTTGGCCGATTGACCGATGGGACATACAGTACAATTATGAACCCTAATGGAATTTTGATGAGAATTTAGAAAATAGTTGAAGAGTAATGATAATTTTTAAACATGGATAGCTTGAGAGAATGATTAGTCTCTTAAAAGATTTGTTAAGTACTTGCATATTGAATCATGTTGGTAATTGGGATGAACATAACTTGGATGTGTGAAAAGAGGTGGAGAAGGAAGAATATGACTGCGCTGAACCTCATGGTTTGCTGTAGGGGTGGCAATGCGGGTCGGCCCGCCCCGTTTAAGCCCGCCCCGCATAAGGCCCGCACACCGCGGGCCGGCCCGTCCCGCCCCACACATTTTATGCGGGCCGCATACTCTGGACTGCCCCGCATATATGTTGGCCCACGGGCCCGCGGGCCGGCCCGCTTTTTTTTTTAATTTTTTTATTTATTTATTTTTTTATGATAAAACTTTCAATGTTTAAAAATTGGAAAACTTTAAGAAGTTCACAAAATTAAGTAAAGACTTTCGGGAATTAAATGATAAATTGATAATTCAACATTTTCATCATATTCATACTATGACATACACAATGTATTCTTTAAATTTTAGCACATTAAAAATTACATAATACTTGTCTTTTCCATTTATACAAGAATTTGAAATGTTAATGCAAGAGTCCATAAAAGAAGTAATTAATATACACAAGTGCAAGTTTTTTATTTTATTTTATTTTATGCAGGCTTGCGGGCCTATGCGGGCCGAGCCCGCGCGGGCCTGCGGGCTCACTATCTTGGCCCGCCCTGCGTTTTTTCTACGGGCCCGCGGGCTAGGCCCTAATTGCCATCCCTAGTTTGCTGTGAGAGTGACAGAACCAAGACTTATTATCATCCTTGATAAGTTACCCTTGCTACGAAAGCCAGCCTGAAAGAAAGTTCACACTCAATGATAAACTACTATACTACTACCTATCTCTGGTTGTAATAAAAGAAAAATTATAATCATTCATTTATCTTTCATTTTTTTTTTACAGTTTTTAATATTTAATAAAAAATTAATATTTTTCCTTTGACCTTACCCAATAGTCCTACATAGAGATGCCAAAATAGGTTCTAACCCGTAAGCTAATCCGGCTCACCACACAGGTTCAAGCCAGGTTGAATTGAGAAAAAATTAGTTTCTTTCAAATGTGGGTTGAATTGAGCCCGACTCACTTAACCTCCAAATTAAATATGTTCGAGTTGGATTGAAGGTGAGTTGATCCACTTAACCCACCAACATTTTTTTAAATTCGTTTGTGTAATATTTGAATAGTTTGAATATTTAATTAATTTTTTGTGTAATATTTGAATAATTTGAATGTTTAATTAATTTTTTTGTCAAGTTATATATGTTGATACTTTAATCTTTAACTATTATCTTTATTATAATATTTGAGAATTAGGTGAACACTTTGATTTCACTATTATAAAAAATGAATTAGTCAATTCAATCTCATTGTAATGCAATAAATATATATATATATATATATATATATATATATATAATAAAATGCAAAAAAAAAATCTTGTAAGTGAGTCAACCCACTAACCTACCATGCCGTGGTGGGTCGGATCAAGTTACAAAATTTTTGGTTAAGCAAAAAAGTGAGCTGGGTTGAGCTAATTCATTTTTAGCTCAACTCGTGGTGAGCCAACCAGTGTGAGACGGATTGACTCACTTTAACAACCCCTAGTCGGACATCATTTAGAAGTCGATGCCTAAGATATTTTACACATCTCTTCCTCCTTCCACCCTCCAAAATGCCTTTTAAAGACAAATTCTTTAAAGTGAACAAAACTTTTTTAGCTTGGATGGTCTGATCATCACTAAAAATTTAAGCGGTATGAGCCATTTGAGTAGGAAAGTGTATCAATAAATTAGAAGAATTGAATTTCACATCTTTAATGAACAAAATTTAATTTTAGCTCCATCAACAAACATGTAGAATATCCAAGAATATTTTATATAACCAAAAGTCATTTTTTAAACCATTTTTATCTCACAAACTCAATAAGTCCAATTATCACAAATTTTATTTAAATCAATCTTTTAAACATAAAATTTTAATTAATACCAAAATTAAATATTAAATGAGGACAAAAATATGCATAGTAAAACCCAAATGACTCTAAAAAGGTTAAAAGAAGATTTACTTTGTTCAACAATTAAATTGGATAGAAAAGTAGGTCTCAATGTCAGGAATTCCACGATGCTCTCCATTCTTAAAAAAAATGGATAGAAGGTTAAATATTTTAGAAAGAAGGTATATGTAAGAAGATTCCTTTTTTTCCTTTATAAAGAGGTGTACCACACCTAGCTGGTTTAACCCAACTATAGCCATAAAACCCGCCTACATAGTCCCAAAGACGCAAGTAATCACCATGTATGAACGATTAACAGTACCCGGTCTAAGCTGTTAAAAGGTAACCGACCTAAGCCGCTAACTTAGGATAATTAAGCAAGAACTTGACAAATTCAGAGCACTACCCGCAAGGCCCCTAAGGGCCCACGGTAATCATTCTAAGATGCTTTGCCCAAGACCCAGGCCCACCTACGGCGCAAACAGGGGCCCAGCCCATGACATGACTAAGCATAATTAATAATCTATAAATATGTATGGACCCCAACAATTAAAGGTACGTATTCATGACTCCCTTAATCACGAGATTTGACTTTCTGAGAGTATTTGCTGACTTGAGCATCAGAGTCTCTTCCACAGGTAACCCCTCTCAAGTCCAAACCGGTCCACACCGAGATATCCACAGATGACATATACTAGCCGAGAGGGAGCCTACTGAGGAAATTATGAATTGGGATAAGGTAACGCTTGTGTCTGACATATCTTATTTGTTCTTCCCCAATAACAAGAGACAATGACTTTTACAAGAATAAACTCCATTTATACTAAAACTTTTTCATAATAAAATAATCATAAAAGTTCTATCTCATTTAAAAATAAAACTAAGATCTTACCACTTATATCCCATCTTCTTCTTCTTTTGTGTTTAAATATACTACGATATTGTAGTATAATATTAAAAATAATTGTAATCATATTCATTGCGCCAATGAATTTATCCATCATGTATGAATAAAAGACTCAAAGTTCCCGACGTAAACTCAAGGCGAAAACAACATTCAAACTTTTTTACTTTTATCTCTCTTAACTTTATACCTTTATGATACATCATCAATATCATTTAAAAGATTAAAAGTGATACATTTTAAAATTAGGAAAACTAAAGACTAAAATAATAATAATAATAATAATAATAATAATAATAATAATAATAATAATCTTTAGTGTGAGATTTTTTTTTTAAATAGACTAAATCTAAATTTTGAATATTTTGAAAAATAAACACATATTTTAACACTTCTAATTTAAAAGGTTTTAAATTTTACATAATTGATTTTGTAAGTTTAAAGAGGGTGATAAAATTTAATCCTATAAAAGATATAATAATTTTTTAAATTTCAAAAAGAAGATTCCGAAATATAAAGAAACTATAGTGATCCCTTTCCAGCCATTTCCATTGAATTGTTTTCATGTGACGATTTTTGGTCCTTCGTTCCTGATATTTTAGGAATGAGTCGCGAGGAATGTTCTCTTCCACAAACACGGATTCCTTATTCCACTAGCGATTGCACATCACGGTCTATATCACAAGTTAATACAATAAATTTAATAATTTTTATTTCACTAGTCATAATACATTTAGAACTCTCAAAATGGGTTGGAACCTGCGAGTCAACCTGGCTCACCATGGGTTCGAGCCGGTTTGGATTGAATTTTTTTTACAAATTTCAATACTGGTCGATTTTTGACCCGGTTCATCTAGAACTCGGCTCACCCGGATTGAACCCGTGGTGAGCCGGGTTGGTTCACCAACCCGCAGATAAAAGGGTCACACAAGTACTTTTTTTTTTATTAAGTTGGGCTTTACATTTAGGTCATGTTAGGTTGTTTTATTCAGCCAACATATAAATAATTTGTATTTTGTTGATTTTAGTTTGTATTTAGATTCTATTAAAGTTTATTTAGATTTTAATTAGAATTATAATTTAGTTTTGACCGAAAAACAAATGAAAAAATGTATTTTTTTAATTAAGTGAACCGTGAGCCAACCCGTTTAACCCGCCAACTCGTGGTGGACTGAGCCAGATTCAAATTTTTTTGTCTCGCTAATAAGTGAGTCGGGTTGGATTGACTCACTAAATGATCAACACGTGGTGGGTCGAGTCGGATTGGACCGGATTATCCGTTTTGACAACTTTAAATATATTACAATCTGATATAACAAATAAACATAATAAATTTAACTATTTTTAATAAAAAATTAAAATAAATATAAATCAAGTTATAAAATAAAAAGATATCAAATGTCCTTATTATAAGGAGGTGGAGTGTTTTTGGACGTGTAGAAAGAACAAATATTTCTTTTCAAAGAGCGTTTCCACTGTCCCATTTTTTACGGACAGTGACAATTTGTTTGTAATTATGTGAATTCCTTATAAAGATGATCTTTAGTTGAATTGTTAGAGACTCAAGAAAAATCTACTAAAAAATGTTCATCACTAAAAGTTTAAGCGGTAATAACTGTAAACTGAAGAAAAAAATTGAGTAAATACTTCCTTAAATTTATTAACATGATTCTTAGATATTTTAGTCTCTATTAATAAAACTAAATAAGAGAAACAAATATTAAATAGGAAGGTTTAATTACTGATTTAATCTTAATTTTTTTCAAAAATATTAACTTGGTTCTTCAATTTCTTTTTAAGTTTTAATTCGGTCTCAACTTTAAAAAATTGAGGTAATTTAGTCATTTTAGTTCATTTTTGTAAGACTGATCAGAGAATTTTTTATCAAAACTAAAGTTGTTAATAAGAATTGTTTTATTTATTGGTGTGATTAACATAATTCTAATGTCAATTTTAATGAAAAATTATTGATCAGTTTCACGAAATTTAATGATAAGTACCAAATTATTGAAATTAAAAAAGACGGAAGGACCAACTTGACATTCTTGAATGAAAATAGAGACCAAAATAATAATTAAATCTTATCTATAAATATTTTATTAATAGCTCTTCTATTTTTTTATATAAGACTTATTTCATGAATTCGTTTTGTTCTAAATGATTATATCGAGTCTCATAATAACAATTACATGATTAGTAACAATTAGAATACCTACATATGAATACCTTAGAAGTAGATAAATACACATTTAAATAAAAAAGGAAAATCAATAAAATAATAATAACAAAAAGTATTTAAAAAAATGAACAAATATGTTATTCATTAAAAATATATAATTTTTATTTATATAACATAATATAACTACGAGTTATAATATATTAGAATATATTATTATCTAAATATGATTATCATATTAAATATTAGAGTATGAATAGACTTTGATAAAAGAAAAAGAAAAAAATACTGTTTCATGTATTTTGGTGTATAATAGGTAAATTTATCAATAAACCTTGCACGTGTCGTCATTCACTAGCAAGAGATAGAAGAAGCCTGATTGATATACAGAGAAACTTTAGCACTACAACCACTGAATACATAAATTTGAAGCATGTAAATAATAGTAGGTTTTCGAATCTAACTTTTAGCAAACATTTCATGAACATTATTGGATTACTTCAGCGTGGCCTTGGGTCGACAATATCAGAAAACAGCTCTAACATCAACTTATCATTGTCCTTGTAACTATTGTGGTGCTTTTCAGGATCCAACACATGATTAATATCTTCCTTTGCGCCTTCGTCGGCACTCTCTTGCAGTTTCAGTGCAGACTCTAGCATCAAAACGACATCGTTCATGGACGGCCTCTGCATCCCTTCTTGTGATAAACAACTCACCCCAATCTCACAAAACTTGGCCAAACAATCGGGAGCGATCTTCCCTTTCAATATGGGGTCCACAATCTCCGCCACTGTCCCATTTTGGCAGCAATATCTGGCCCAATTAGCTAGTGACACCTGTTCGATTTCTTCAGTATGGATCAGAGGAAAACGGGCACAGAGTACCTCAAACAACACCACGCCAAAAGAGTACACGTCAGATTTCTCCGTCAGCCGCTGCCGAGTGTAATACTCCGGATCCAAATACCCAAAGGTGCCTTTCACGGCAGTGCTAACATGGGCCTTCGACATCTCATTCGGCCCAATTTTGGATAACCCGAAATCCGAAACCTTCGCCACCCACTTCTCATCCAACAAGATATTCGTCGTTTTCACGTCACGGTGGATGATCATGTGCTTCGCGCCACTGTGAAGATAGCGTAGTCCGCGCGCAGCGCCAATGCAAATCTTCAACCGCTGCTTCCACGAGAGAGGGGGATTATCGGTGCCGTAGAGATGGTCGCGGAGGTTTCCACGTCCCATGAAGTCGTAAACGAGGATCATCTCGTTGTTATCGCAGCAGTAACCGATGAGTGAGACGAGATGGCGGTGGCGGAGTTGCGAGAGCATCTGAATCTCGTTGACGAACTCGCTAGCCCCCTGCTGGGAACCATGTCTAAGGCGCTTGATAGCGACGGGGACTGAGACGTCGTCGATGTAGCCCTTGTACACGTGTCCAAATCCTCCGTCGCCGACGATAAGGACGTTGTCGAAGTTTTTGGTGGCGGCTTTGATCTCGACTAGAGAAAACCGGCGGCATTGATCGGAAGGCAGAGAAAAATTGTGTTGCTTGGTTGACTTGGTCGTTGAGAACAACTGTGCACTCCTCTTGGAAGTGGTCAACAACAGGATAAAGAAAACGACAAGCGAGATAAAAATGACACCGGAAACTACCCCCGCCGTAATACCAATTGTCCGCCTTCGGCTTCTGCTATTTCTCTTTTGGTGTGGTGTCTCAATCGGGTCCGGGTTAGGTCCGGCGAGGTTGTAAGTCCTAGAGTCGCTGATTTTGAAGATCTCGAGACCGTTCAGGAAGGCGTCTGCGTATTTCGAATCCACACTGCTTCCGTAAGGCTGCATTTGAAGCGAGAGATTAAACTTTTTCTGAGTCCCATTGTTGGGAATCAAAACTGCGTAGTTTCTGAGCACAGCTAGACCTTTTTGTTTCTGACTCCATTTCATTACATCTGCACGGTCGTCAGCCAACTGGCTCGCTATGTAAATTTGGAACTGCATGTCACCGATGTCATTAATATTGGGATCAAGCTCGCAAAAGTGGAGCCTGAGAAGGTAAACGAAGCCAGCATCAACGGGGAACTCCCAAGTGAGGTTGCTCATTTTGTTCAGAGTGGCGTTTCTGCCCATGCTACGGGCTGTTCTGAACAGTTCCTTTGGTGCCAAGTAATCGGGATTCACTGTTATGTTCATTTTCCCATCCATGTCACCTGGTAGATCATCATTCCTTGGATTGTGTTTGATAAAATAGCTTTGTTCGTCAGCCCAACCCCTGAACAAACCGGTGTCGTTTTGTGGTGGGATTTCTTGTCCTCCGGCTTTAATACGATACACTGTTTCCATGGCAGTGCTGCTTTGGACGCTGAATTGCGTACCATGTCCCACGAGCGTGAATCCTACATCATCTAGTGGCGTGTAATATAAATCGGTTGGCATGGAAAGCACCTCGATTCCATTGATGAAAGCGTAGGAGTTTGGATGGGAGGGAGTGAAGGTGAGGATAAGACTCTCGCCGTCTTTGACGTTGACCACATATTCTTTGAAGATATTGTCGGTGGCTTGAGCGTCGGCGTTAAGGGAGGCGTTGAAAGCTTGAAGAAGAGTGAATTGGTTGGATTGAACGGTGAAAGATGCGTGGGTGCGGGGAAAGGAAGGGTAATCGGCAGGGTAGAAGAAGAGGCGAAGGAATTTTGAGCCTCCGGTGGAGAAAGAGAAGGAGTAACTGAATTGGGAATGAGAAAGGCGAGCTGTGGCGTAAAGGACGTGGTTGGTCGAAGGAGATTGCGTTGTGGCTTTGGCTGAAACGGTGGCATCTTCGTTTGTTAAGAGCGCTAAACCTGTGTCCCCGACCCATGTCCTTTGGCCGTCGTATACGTAGGATGTTCCGGAGGAACCGCAACTGATGGTGAAATCGTCGGCTTGGAGGTGTGAGAAGAGATGGATAAAGAGGAAGAGGAGAGTATTGAACCTCATGGTTTGCAGCGAGAGAAACGGAACCAAGACTTATTATCTTGATAAGTTGCAGTTGCTTGGAAGCCCGCCTGAAAGAAAGTTCTTAATGAAAGATGACTTCTCTGCTGTTACCAACCACATATTATAATTAATAAAAGAAAAATATAATCATATCTTTCAATTCTTTTTTACATTTTTTAATATTTAACAAAAATTTAATATTTTATTTTTTAACTTCATTTATCTCAATTTATTTTATATTTTAAAATATTTTTTTTGGTATCATCCGTAATTAAAGTATTATATATCTTAAATACCGTGATAATTAAAATTATGTTTTATTGTTTATTATACAGTATATATATGTAAAATTATATCTATAAATTTTATATATATATATATATATATATATATATATATTTTGAAATAACACACATAAATACTTTCATTGTTTCAAAATGAACAAGGTCTTGACCCGTGCATACGCACGGGTCTTTTTGTTTTTATTTTTTAATTATAAGTTAAAAAAATAATTGTTATATTTGAAAAAATAATTAATTTATGTAATTTTATGAAATGATATAATTATATTTTTTTATCGATATAATATTTAAATTTTTAAATTTTGGAATTACATATAATATGAAGGTTAAAGAATTGATTGGAGAAATGAACTTGTTGATCAAAGCCCTAATTAAAGAATTTTTATTGTGCTGAACGTCATTTTATATTTATTTTTATAATTCTTTGGACTTGTATGAACTTGAGTTTGTTTGAACTTTATTTAAAATTTATGACAATAATGTATTTTATTTTATTTTATTTAAATTTATGATTAAATATTTTATCTTTTAAATAATTTTATAAATACCCACAAGTACTCGTGGATATATGCGGATATGAAAAAAATAGGTAGATACTCACATAACAGATACTCGATGAATATGAAAATGGGTACATAATAGATATTTATCTAACGGGTAGGGTACGGGAAGCTACTTGCTGTACTCTATCCACCTTGTTAACATCTCTAATATAATATAATATATATATATATATATATATA
>Ga0214544_1010089_pt1 | contig 14213 bp, 9 predicted proteins | sample CNSS3metaG_FD_160074 | JGI IMG/M metagenome (GOLD analysis project Ga0214544, IMG submission 160074) | Root nodule microbial communities from cowpea collected in UCLA plant growth center, Los Angeles, California, USA - CNSS3 | ecosystem: Host-associated > Plants > Roots > Nodule | place: USA...
AAAAAAAAAAAAAAAAAAAAAAAAAATATATATATATATATATATATATATATATATATATATATATATATATATATATATATATATATTTATATATGGTTACTTAATTAATTGTAAATATTTTAATAATTTAAACGAGGATAGAAATATGACGGGGACGGGTATTATGGCGGGGATATGTATATCCCCATCCTCATACCCAATTGAAAAAATCGGGGATTCTCCATACCCATACCCATACTCATACCCAGTCAATGTGGGAATTCCCCGTCAAAATTGAGACAGGTTCGGATAATACCCACGAAGACGGGTTTATTTGCCATCTCTACTTAACACTTCCATTAGACTTTATTTAATGTTGTAACATCAATCTTATTATTTGAGGAGGTAGTATAATAATCTTGTCTACTTTATCTTTGTATATAAAGCATTTATATCTTCAACAAAAAACTTACTCCCGATCATAATTAAATTTATTGTACACTAAATAAATACATATACCAACGAATATTTAAAAAAATTATCTTATATTACCTTAACTCAATTTTATCTTAATCCAACCAATTAAAACTAAATTTAGACATCGAAAAGTCCTTATCCATTCTTTTAATACCAAATTTATGCTTTTTATTAAAAATAAATAAATTTAATTTAATCTTATCAAATTAACTTATCAAATTTCCATTCACTTGTATATTGTAAATCGAATTTACTGTTATTTTACATCACAAATGCATTCTCAAGTATATTTACATATCTCATAAGAATGATAGCTATATAAAAATGCAAGTGTAATATGTGAAACTACAGGTAAGATTAATAGTAATTTAATCTTAATTTCTTAAGTTGAATTTTGTAAATGATTAAAGTGTATTATGAATTAGCACGTATCTGTCATAAAAATGAAGTGTTGTGAAAACAATGGTCTAAAGACGTTGGATTGTTATGAAACCATGAACTCCAACCCCTCGCACCAAATATTCCTATAAGTATCCAACCAAAATTCTAACCTTTCCTCTCACAAAAACTTACTTCAATTCCTTCATTCTTTAACAATTTTTCTTTCAAGATGGCCAAAGGAAATTATCCATTAGTGAGGCCTACCTTCGCTTCAATCGATCAAAAATTGGCCTTCGCCAAGCGATGTTCTCATGGTACATCTAAACCTTTCATGTCTTTTTTTTTTTTTTCTTTTTCTTTACAATTCTGCATATGCTGCAAATTCTGTGATTGCATATTCACGTACTTTTATTTTTCTTTTTACTAAGCAAAAGCTATGTTCTTTAAACAATCTTTTCTGACTATCATTTTTAAGACTGATATGTAGTATACAATCATATAAGAAGTCACACGTCGATTAAAGATAAGATAATTTTATAATATATAAGTAGATATAAATTTCACTTTACAAAAAAGGTTTGTAGATTTTGTGAGATTGAGTTAGACTTAAAGTCCATTTCTAAAATACTATCAGAACCATAATTAAAGTCTATTCTAGTAAAATTTATGTTTCTTTATATAATTTTACCTCTTATTGAACCACTCGTTAATGTCTCTAAATATAAGTAATGTTAAGAAAGAAAACTCACATAACATTTTAATTAAATTTTAAAGTGAGGTAATTCTAAGCATTATTTTATTAATTATCTTGAAAATAGTAATCCATGACAAAATTTAAAATTAGCTCACAATATGTACTTACCATTTTATGAATATATGTGAACAGAGAGTGTGTTAGCCGGAGCAAAGGCAGCAGTTGTTGCATGTGTTGCCACCGCCATTCCAACTGTATGTATTCTTCCACGAATTCAAATTTTTTACCGAATTTTTTTTGTGTTATTTTTTTATGTATTTTTAAAATACACTGATGTTATTATTTAATTTTTTTTTGAATATATTTTAAACATCAAAATCAATAGTGGTCAATATATTTTGAAAATACAGTAAAGTAAAAAAACTCAGTAGAATCCAAATTCATTCTTTCACCCATTGACTCATACAATATAGGTTTAATTAAATATTAATTATGTTATAAATTTAAATATTTTTTTATCAAAAAATATTTTGGGTAAGAATTGATGAGAATTGTGGTTGGTGTTGTGCAGGTGGCTAGTGTGAGGATGCTGCCATGGGCAAGAGCCAATCTCAATCACACAGCTCAAGCTCTCATAATCTCCACAGGTTTCATTTATCATAACCACCATCTTCTATTTCAAAAAATGCCTGAAATATAAGAAAATGCATAATTTCTTTTAGTTTTTATGTTCACATATGTTTTACTCTGCATTTAGAATGCCTAAGCATTTTCGATAAACGCTAGACATCCTCTAATATTTTTTAATTTGATTTTGGGTTAAGGGTGATTTTAGTTCTTGAAATTTAACGTGAAATAATTTTTTTTTTGAAATTTGTATATATTTTAATTGTCAAATTTTAAAAATAAATAAATATAATATTTTTTATCTTAATGATAAATTTTGTTAACGTGTTAAAATCATTTCATACCAGAATATTTTAAATTATTTACACTTGACATATGTTTTAATAGTTTTATAAAAAGTATATTTGATAAGTCAAACAAAATTTAACGTAAAAGAACTACATTTACTAATTTTAAAATTTAAATACTAAAATATATCGAAATTTCAAATATAATAAATTTTAATTTTATATCAAATTTCAGAAACTAAAACTAAAAACATAATTCACCGTGTGATTTTTGTCATTCTTTAATAAGATTCTCTAAAGATTATCACTAAAGATGATCTAGATTTTTTATAATAGTTTGGAGAAAAATATATATTTAATTCAAACAATTTTAAATGTGATTTATTTTAAGTTAATAGTTCATAGTTTAAATATGACTTTAACTTTAAATTAAATAAAGATAAATCTGAAAAGCAGTATATAAGAAAAAAAAAAAGTACACATATCACCATTTTAAGATTTCACACTAAAAATAATATACTATTTTTATATATATAAAATATTCATTGCTAATTTGTGTGAAATCTTCTAATCTTTTGTTTATTCAACGAAACCCAATATTTTACAAACCGAAAATTATTCTCATCAATCCTAATATTTCCTTCTTCTTTTTTGTAGCGACGGCAGCGGCATATTTCATAGTAGCTGACAAGACAGTTTTAGCAACTGCAAGAAAGAACTCCTTCAACCCTCAACCATGAATTCTCTTCCATTTTATGTAAATCAAATCACATTGCACTTATTTATCCAAATAAACATATTTAATTTTCATCACTAAGACTTTATGTACCACACTTTCATAATATTATTTATTTTCTGTCACTTATAATATAAAGTCAATTGTTTGTCAAAAATAAAATATTTATTTTAGTCTTTAAATATGCAAAAATATCCACAATTAAGTTCCATAGTTAAATTCTACAAATATTTATAATCATTATAATGTTATTTTAGAGACCAGAGACATTTTATATTATATGCATATCTAACTCGTAATATTCTTAATTTAAATAAAATTAACATACTTATTAAAGCGTGGTATCCATCTACGTACATAAAATGTTATTAATTAGGTTATATATTAATTTAGGACCCAATTAAATGAATTGGAAAAATGAAAATACATAATTAGCGTTGTGGCACCTTGATTCTCAAAAGTAATATTAATTAAATTAGAAAGTGATGCCCTTTGGAAATAGTGAAACAGTTCTACGAGATAATTATGTAAGATAATAATCAACATCATCGTTGAATCTGATGAGATAATTATAAACCATATTTTAATTTTATAATATCGTTTCAATTAGTTTAGTGTTACACTTTATTCGAATATGTTAAACAAATAAATTCTAAATCTAATTTTATGTATTTGAAGATAAAGCGAATTATAAGTCTAATTTAACTTTATACATTTCGATTTGTAATATGATAAAATTATGTATATATTATAAATATAATTTTAATTTGATATTATATTAAGAATTAAATTATAATTTAATTTAATGTAGTAAAACTAACTTATAATATAAAGTTTGTAATTATTTATATTATAAATGATTCTTTTTCTCTAGAGGAACTTCTAACAAAACAAATAAATAATTAATAACATAATATGCAAAAATGTGTAAAACTTATTATTGTTATGGCAAAATATTGAACTCCTAACTCGTGGTTACATCTATAGCTAAGGTTGGTATACATCTTTATATTAAATAACAACAATTACTAAAATATAAATATAAATCAAACTATATTTTAAAAAGTTAAGTTGAAGCATTAGTTAAGATATATGCTTCCTTAAAAATCTATATGTATTATATATTTAGAAAGGTTATAAACATAAAGAGTGAGATTGTTTGGTGGAAAACATATAGTATTATGGTTTTTTTCTGAAAAAATATAAAATGAAGAAGCGAGTTATTTAATTATTGTTGATGGAATATTCATTCCTGTCTCTTGAAGATTGATGATTAGGATTCTTCCTTATCGAACCTAGCTAGGCAAACGTAAGCAAGAAAATATTGATATTTGATGCCACTATGAATTTGACATAGAGATGTCAATTTAACTAATGTGGCTGCGTATTTTAATATACTTTTAGTTTTTTTTTTATTATTATTATTATTAAAACAATGAACGAAAGGTTGGGAAAACTTTAATTCTCAAACCCTCAACATAAAATAAATGAGTTTTTTTTTTAATATTTTTTAAAGTGCGTATGTTTTTAAAATATTTAAAATGATTTATGTATATTTTATATTAGATATAAATAGTATTTTATTATTTCCAATTTAATTAGAAGTTGAAGATACAACTTAATTTGTCCAACTAGGTTGATTCAATTCTACTTATGTTCTGTCTGGCTTAACTTGGCAAAAGTATAATTTTTGTATTGTTTGTATAAGTTTGATCATGGTAACCTTGCCTCAACTTGATCTAGCTTGGTTTAAACTTAGTCTGAAGGAGGTTTGATTTTACTCAATTTGTTGTAAGCCTCACTCTAGGTAAATTTGACACAATTCGATCTAACCTAAATTTGATACAAGTTGACTTAATGTGGGATCGAATCAAATATTTTAATGTGAGTCTCACTCGATTTGACCTAACATGGACCCGATTCAACCCAACTTGACACAAACCTCTGACTTAATTCAGCTCAAAATTTGCTTGACTTTACTTTCTATAACATCAACCTCATTTGACTCAACCCAAGGTGAGTCTAATTTGACTTGCTTAAACTTGAGCCCATCTCGACTTAGTTTGAAGCGAGCCCAAGTCAACTCGACCCAACATGGATCTAACTCGATTAGACCTGACATGAACTTGATTTACCAAACTTAACATGGACCCAACCCAATAGAATCTAACATAGACTTGACTTGACTTGACCTACCATGATTCAACTTGACTGACCTGATATGGTCCAACATGACTCAACTTGATGTGGATTTGACTCAACTAAACACACCATAAATCAGATTCGGCAAAGCTTGACTTTAGCCTAACTCAACTTCAAGTAACGTAAGTAGTATAATTATTAAGATATATGTGTATTAGATATTTATATTTGTTATCATCAAAACTCTTAAAACAATAAGTATCTAATACAGCTAAATGACTAAACATTAATGTATATGTTTTGGTTTAAGGAGCGTCTTAATAATCTCACATCAACAAAAAATAAAACTTATTTACAATATATAAATGGGTATAAACGTAATCTTAGAGTTTAGTTAAACTTAAAATCTATCTCTTAAGATTTAAGATAAAAAATATACAAATATAAAATATTTTGCTTTCATCTTGAAAAGGGTATAGAATAAAAAGATACAAATTTAAAATATTATTTTATCATTTTGAAAATAGTGTGAAAAAAAAGTTAGTTAAAAACCAAATTACGAGTCAAAAGTCTCAATTAGATAGAAAAAAGAGAAAGTTAAGTAAAAAAGGAAAAAAAAAAAAGCTCACAAACACTAATCTTCAAATTTTATGTGAAAGATGATATTTAGTCTTTTATAGGTAGTTCATTTGTTACTAGAAGAAGTAGTGAATCTTCTTAATTATTCTCTAAAAAAGATCTTAACAAGTTAAGAGTTTATACATTTTTTTAATATTTAGTATGAAAAATAAATTCTGTCCATTGAGAACGGCGTCTGGTCGCCGCGATCCTTATTCTAAAACATATTAATACCAATCTCACTTTACAAATTAAAAAAAAAAAGAAAAAGGGAAAGAACTAACAAGTAAGGCATGGTTGTATTCTTTGAATGGTGGCATGTGACGATGTGGCAGTGCGTGAGGAACCACCACATTGAGAATCATGTCCTGAGGCCTATAATTTTCAACACACATTAGGATTCATCATAGTTGTTGCATGTGAATCTTCGAATGGCATTTCTATTATTGGCATAAAGTAATTCATAATGGATGTGCATGAAACATGAATCAATTCTCCATCATTTTTTCACACTGTGCGATGCATAAGCCTACCCAGTGAAGGTTTATTTGAAACTAACACATTTTTTATAACATTTTTTCATCCTACTATTACTTAAAATCGATCAATGTTTCATTAGTTTCACATCAAATGAATAAGGTAAATATGTTTAGTATTACCATGAAATTTTTTTCATTATGAATAGTTTCTTCGAAACCAAGTATCTTTAGTTTTTATTTTTCATACTCTTAGTCGGTTAGAAATAGAATTTAAATTTAATTATGTAAGATGAGATTTAAACTCCAATTATATATTATACAATTTATCTTATCTATAATCAACGTGAAACGTCCAAAATAGTCTTCCTACAAAATATATTTCAATTATAATAAATACCACTTTATTTTACCTTAATAACTTATTTATACTATTAATAGTTGACTTTTATCTTTATGGAACCTAACTGAGGTTCAATGACTTCTTAATTGCTTTTATCTCAGATTAGTTGCATAATGATTTTACTAATAATTTATATTGATCTTCTCAATATCGTACCAAACAGAAACATATTATTAAAAAGTCAAAGTTAAAAAAATTATGTTTATTTATTTATTTTTTTAATTTTTCTATATTTCTCTTAATAACAAAATTAAGATGAAATTCTAAATTTTAAAATGAAGTATTTGTTAAATATTCCGATTGACTAGAATGAATTTTGGTGTATCGGTTCGTTAATAATAATATTTTGGTGAAGGCAATTGGATTCGGTTGCAGTCTCTCACATAACAGCTTCCCCTCATAAAGCCTCAGTGCCATGGATATGTTCTGCAATAATGCATTGGAATAATGTAAAGAAGGGTATTGTAGGGAAAAAAATATATATATAGAGGAAAGTGTGGACATCTATGCATTATTACAGTTTCTTGATGTAGTTAATCAATTTAATTAATTCTGACTTTCCATTTTATTTAATATTTGAAGAGAAAATTTTAACTACTATAGCATTTTTATCTGACTACATTAATGTTATTTCTAATAAAAGATATTTAGGGTTTATTAAAAATTTTATTATAGTTGACCTACAATCATAAGTCCGCTTCCCTTCTCTCTATGATGCAAATTTAATCCACAGGAAGCAATAGAGTGATGAAAAAAATTTATATATGCATGCTCAATATAATATATTCTTAGTAAAATTAACATTTCTCTTAAAGGATACTCATATTATCTTTTGGTGTTGGAATTAAATTGTGAGTTTAAGTCTTATACTGAGTATAAATTAAAAAGTAAAATATTATATAAAATGAAGAACATAAACTTATTGTCTTAAGATTTTCGATTAAAGTTGTGTCAATCCCTTATATGATTGGAATCATGTCTCATTGAAATTCAGTAAAAATTTTCCCTCTCAATAGACCTAACATGATAATAGACTACAAAAATAATACAATAAAATTAAAATTTCAATATTGAAAGAAAAAAAGAAACAACATATTTTATGATAAAAACAGAATAACATCTAAAAAAGTTTTCTATGCAAAAGGTTAAGCTTTAACAAGGATAGTTGTTTGATATCTAGATTACTAGATAACTCATAAATGATGTCCCTACCCACAATATCTTATCCTAGGCCAATATATATAGCCCTTCACCAAAGCATTCAATTCACCATCTCTTTCACAACCAGCTTCTTTGAAAACAACAAACCTTTGCTTCTGTCATATTTCTATAATCGTTTACTCTCCAACAAGGTAAACTTTTCGTATGTGCATTTACAATTCATACCACAAATAATTTATCAATCATATCATATACAAATTTCTTCCATATATATATATAAATAAGACTTAATTGCATGGCTCAACCTAAGGTTTTAAATTGTAGACCCCATTACATATATAGCACCAACATCAACTATGAGCTGCAATGACAGAGTACGCTATCAATTGCATGATAAAACATAGGAGAAAAACTACTAACAAAATTGTCAAATACACCCTCTGTAACATATGTTCTATTATTAGTAAAATTTGTTTTCTTGTTAGGACGTGATAGTTGAACGCATGCACATGAAGTTGTGGTGTGTCTTTTTTCTGACTTAAACAATCATCATTAAAACTAAGAATACATAGATAGATTTGAACAGGAAACATGAGCTGGTCTGGAGGAGATTGGATGTGTGGTGCTTGTCAGCACATAAATTTCAAGAAGAGAGATTCATGCCAAAGTTGTGGATACCCTAAATTTGGAGGTCCTGACCCAGCAACTTACAGATACAACTGGACTGAAACCTTGGCAGGGGACTGGTATTGCACTTCTATCAACTGTGGAGCTCACAACTATGCCAGCAGATCAAGCTGCTACAGATGTGGTGCATTCAAATTTGGGGGAAACATGGATCCCTGTGGAGGATATGCTTCTGATTCTCCTCCTGGTTGGAAAACTGGTGACTGGATTTGCAGTAGGTTAGTTCACATTATCATCATCATCATCTAATTTTCTTATAACTCAATATATCGATGAAATTTATCTAAGTACGAGTCTAATTCAGAAAAAATATAAAGTTGAGTATTATATAAGGATAAAGTTTTATAACCTCATTGTTTAAGGTTTTGAATGAGAGGTAATATTGATACTTTATGTGTATATTAAACTTATGTCTCATCAGTGTTGTGTTTCTTGAATCTGACTCAAAAGACACATCACTGATAACCTGCATTTTTGTTCTAATTATAAGAAAGTGAGGAGTGCAGTTTAAAACATGCAAGTTTACACATTAAAGCTACATTTCATGAATTGAATGCTCTTTTCTTCCACTCAGAGATATAAAGATTTATTCTTTGACTTGCATGTGACTCATGTACAACAGCAACTTTAGTAGGTAAAACATTAAAAAAGAGAGTATTTGGACCATAAGCCCATAACAATAATTGAGAAAGAATAATACAAATGGTGGTCATAGTTCAAAATGAAATGACATATTTTCTTATATATTACACAAAAAGAAACATGAAAGAATCGAAAAAAGAAATTCGTTGACCTCTATTTTCTTGTGTATCAGAATTGGGTGTGGAGTCCATAACTATGCCAGCAGAACAGAGTGTTTCAAGTGCAAAACACCCAGAAATTTTGGTGAGTATAATAAGTTTAACTCTAATGAAGTTTTGTTTGTAATTATTTGAAAGCTTTAGCTCCATGTGACACGTTTATTACTTCTATTTCAGGTGACGCCGACTGAGAGGGGAAATTTGAACCACCGCTAACTTCACAAATCTTTGTTCTGAAAACTTGTTTTCCCCAATTAAGGTCTAGAGTAATCATGGACAAAGGTCCTTTGATAGAACGACGACCAAGCTTTTGAAAGGGTTTCCTTTCGTTGTTGTTTACTGCTAGATGTTTTGACATGAAACTTATATTTTCCTTCAATATCTTGTTTCCACAACTTTTATTTTTAATCGATATCATATGACTGAGCTTTAAATTCTATGAAGCTCGTAGACCGATACAAACACAAAAATGACACCGACATGGACAATATACCACTAAATTAAAAAATATAGAATACGAAATACGTCGTGTGTATATATATATATATATATATATATATATATATATATATATATATAATATGAGGATTACGCAGATACAATACTAACGAGATACAACTCACACATACACATAAATAATTGATATCACCTTAACTCAAAATATTTATGTTGTATTCCTTTGAACGGATAACACTGTAGTTGCGAGACGGAAATAAGATGATTTGTCTTGTTTGCATCCACTTATTTGAAGGTGAGACGTCGGACAAATTTGCGAGATTATCCATAATTTGCATCTTTCTAATGAGAAGAGATTTGTAAGGGTATTACCATATTCTCTTTGCATTTAATGTTAATTTCAAGTGAAGAGAAGGATTGTACATCTCCAATGATGACTAAATGGCTACATAAAGAAGGGTCGTAACCCATTACATAGTCGGTTATCACCTTCACCCCACCACATAACTAATTAGGTAATCAGTGCCCTCCCACCACACCACATATTAACCCAAACCCCTTACCTTAACCAATTAAGTAATGGAAAATGATTTTTTAACAACAAAATTTATACAACTTTCTCTTACAACCAGAGGTGGTATCTTCTTAGTGGTTTCCCATCTTTCTATTTTCTTATTTCTCTATATTTCAAAATTATTTAGAAGATGTCACCTCAAGTTGTAAGAAAAAGTTGTTAAAATTTAATTGTCAAAATATCATTGTCCTTAAGTAATCGGTGCACCCCCAAACCCACACACACACACACATATATATATATATATATGTGTGTGTGTATATATATATAATATTAATAATTATTGATATTATTAAGTTTTTTATTATAATTTATTAAATAATTTTCAGAATTTAATATTTTTAACTCATTCAAAAATTATTTCATTTTAATTTTACCATTAAAGATAATTTAGTAATCTTTATATTCTAACTATTAATTTCTTAATCTATCATATTAGTCAAATTATTCACTAATTATCTTCAAATTCATCTTCAAATCCACTCATTTAATTAAAGACACATTTAAATGTCATGTAGCTTGTAATTTTCAAATCAATAGACTATAATTGTAATGTTACTCCAAAATTTATGAGAAATTGAGCTTGTATGTGAGTGGTCATATACTATGGATCTATTCTTAAGCACTTAAGGCATCTCCATATTCAAGTTTTACTCTTCTATTTTTATAAGTCTCTTCCACCTTTAACTTCTTTTCTTTTGTTCTTAATAGTCTTTTTTGTTTGTTCTTATTTTTACCTTCTCATTTTTTTGCCAATTAATTGTTATTCCTCACATCTTTTGAATTATGTACACACACTTTTTTAAATATTAGTCATCTCTTGGAATCAAACATGCACACTTATATAATTCTCTTGGGTTTTGAGTTAAATGATTTTTGACATGCAATAAGGAAAGTTGAAGAAAAAAAAATCAAATGGTGTCTGGTGAATTATATGCTAATTTAATTATTTGACATGTTTTACCATTCAAATTTGTTAAGTATTGAGTACTTAGGACTTGGATAAGTTATTTGAATCTTGACGTGACTATAATTTTTGAAAATACTATCAAGAGTGACATATTTATAATATTTATGAAAGAAAAAAAAAACATGGTGAAAGAAGAGTTGAATAACTTTACAAATAGGATTTGTTTAACTCTTGATTTATGGACATCTTGCACTACTGAGGGTTATATAAATTTGACAATGAATCATATTGATTCAAGTTGGAAGTTAAGTGGTAAAATTATTTTTGTCATATACCTCAACATCATACTGGATTTTGAGTTGTCTGAGAAGATAAATGATTTTTTGTCATATATCCTCTTTGATGTGAAGTAAAGTCGGTGAAAATAAAGAAAAAATTGTGCATGTTTTTCTCTCAATATAATCCCAAGTGTTCAGCTTCAAATGTTCTAAAGTTCACCATCTTTTTGCTAGAAAATATGGAAGCAATTATTTGTAATACCAATTGGAAACATGGTTTTTGTGATGGTAATTTGTTTATTTTAAATATAGATTTTATAGTTTTTCTTACAAACAAATTTTGTGTCTTTATTTATTTTTTTAATTTCATGTGATGTTGAAGATGATAAAAAAAGTGACATAGATGAGAGAGTGGAGCAAACTTGTTCCAAGAAGTTGATTAATGATTTGAATTTCAACAAATGTTTTGTCTTATCGTGGTTTGTGATTATTTTTTTTATGTTGAGTTGTTGATAACTTTAACTTTACTTTGATTTATGTTTATTGTGGTTAAACTATTTTATGTTCAATTATTGATGACTAAACATTGCTATGATTTATGTGCGAATTTAACTAAGGACAGTTGAATTTGTGATACTTATTGTTTTTTTTTTGTTGTTGTTGTATTTGTTATGCATTCCCATTATATATGATGTTTTTGGACATGAATGTCGAGCTTTTGGAATAAAAGTCAATTGTTGTCAATATTTTATATGAAACATTATATACATTAATTTCTTTATATATCATTTGATTTACAAGAGTATTGTTCATTTTGACCTTGTTTTGTTAGGCATTAAACCTTGTTTGATTAGAATAATCAACTTTGATTCAATTTTATTGGTGTCATTTGCATTTTGACTCTCCAAAAAGTGATATAAACGCCTACAAGCAAATAAATAGGACCAAAAGCAAAAAAAAAAAAAAAAAAAAAAAAAAGAGTTGAAAAATGGTAGGCTATCCCATTAGCCTATCCATAGGGAGCCAACTCTCCTTTACCTATTTTTGGTCGACCAATGTTACACTTACTTTTGACAAAAACAATTGCTACACCTTTTAATTTTGGACATGTTTGTAAAATTTACAAAAGAGTTTGAAAGTTTCATCTTTATGGTTCAAGAACTTTATCCATGTTTATTCATATAATTCATCTATGATAACTATATAATATACTTTACCATTGAAAAGATGTAGTTTTGTTGGATTGAATAAGTCTATCAACTTAAATGGTTTTTATGCATAAACTTCATTTATTTGGTTTTAACCTGCTTGGCTTTTATACATGTTTTAAAATAAAATTATCATTTAAAGACATTCTGGCAAACTTCTTATAAGGTTGTGATGTTGCAGAGTAAGTTAATCTTGCATGATAATACTATGTCAAATCCAATTATCTTCCTTCATAACTACGCGGCATAAAACTTTTTTAGACAATAACTTGTTTATCTCGACATTGTACAAGTTAACTAGTACATTAGCAATAGATAATTGAGTCTCATAAAAGTTTATGACTACACATTAGTCTTCATTGAACCTATCATTACACTACTATCACATAATTAGCTTATGTAGTAAATTGTATTTCAAACATGTATTGAAAATTTTTGGTTCTTATATTGAAAATCTTCCTTGAGTGGCATTTCTAAGGTTGCATATTCTATCTATCTTGTTACCTTTAATCCATTTTGTAATTTTTTGGCAAGTTTTTCTTCTTCTTGCCTTGTTTTCTCCATTGCCACAAGCATCCATATGAAATTCCACAAAGATTACTTTTTCTTCAACACCTATTTGAACTTAACCACAAAAATACAAGAAGTTGAGAGGATAAGCTTTTAAAGAAAACAAAGTGGAAGGAACAACGAAAAAGGCTAAATAGAGAAAATCAAGATCAAACTTAAAGCCAAAGTTGACAAAGAAGGTGCTACTACCTATTTGGTCAAGACTTCAAACCATTAAGTCGCTTTTAGCACCACTTTCACCAAATTCTTAGAGAACCATCTAAGTGGCCCCTCCGAGTGTTGCATCTCCAACTGCGAACATTAAGGACTCCATCCACAAATGGTCAATGATGCCTTTCAACAACATTGAGTAAAGACATAAACACAACTCTTAGAAGTTTAACATTAAAACAAAAGGATTAACATTGCAACATCTATTCAAATGACATAATTGCAAACATATATGACAAATGTTTTTGACAACAATAACAAATACTTCAATAATGATTAATCTTGTACTTTAAGGCTTAATTAATAATTTGGTTCCTTTATCTAGGTTTATGATTCATTTTGGTCTCTATATTATTTTTATTCAATTGAGTTCCAATATTTGTTAAATAATATGAATTTGGTCCTTTTTGTTAATTTAGAGTTAATGCCATTTGCAAGTGTCACTTGTCAAAGTCTGATTCATCTCCTACATTGGAACTCTTGTGTTTTTTTTTTTGTTTTTTTTTTTTTCTTTTTTTTTATTTCCTTTTTGTTTT
>Ga0214544_1010094_pt1 | contig 14206 bp, 8 predicted proteins | sample CNSS3metaG_FD_160074 | JGI IMG/M metagenome (GOLD analysis project Ga0214544, IMG submission 160074) | Root nodule microbial communities from cowpea collected in UCLA plant growth center, Los Angeles, California, USA - CNSS3 | ecosystem: Host-associated > Plants > Roots > Nodule | place: USA...
AAACGTGCACCCCTGGCACGTTTTCTCTTAAAAACGTCACACCCCAAGACGTTTTCTTCTTGAAAATGTCATGCCCCCTCACGATTTCGTTATTAAAATCGTCCACCCCCACACAATTTCATCCTCTGACCACACAATTTCATCCTCTGACCAGATTTGACCTAAGAACACATGGGGGTATAACGATTTCTTCATCAAAAAACGTTCAGCCCCCACACGTTTTGCCTATAATTGTAATTTTTAAAAAAAATGCCTACTACTGTAATTTACCCAACTGAATTGTCTATTATTGAAAAAAAACCCGCTTCTCCGATTCAGCTGTAATATATTATTATATAATGTATTATGAAAATGAAGTTGAAGACTTGCTTTTCACTTCCTATTTTTTATTTGGTCATAACAGACGGCCAACTTTTGCCTCGTTCGGTAAGTTCCTTTTAACAACTATAATATTTAATATTTAGATGCATGTATTCATCTATATTAATTATCAATAATTGATTACGTGTTTCTAAAATACAAATGCTCCCAGCACCTACTTTTATTAAAATAAATGATTACATTTTTTTTTCCATACAAATCGTGTCTTTCTTTCATCATAAATGATCATGTATAAAATATGTTTAAAGTTAGTAAGATTATTATAAACATATTTGAATATTTTATGCAATTATCCGATATCACATATTAAACTGGAATGATTACTAAGTTAATTCGCATGTTAGATGGTTGAACATTTTGCTTAACAAAAGAAACTAATGTATTTTTTGTTTAAATAAAATTATGTGAATTTTAAAGTATTTATATTGATTAATGGAAGAGTGTAAATTTCAAACAAAAATAAAACAAAGCAAAATATTTTATATTGAGGTAATTTTTATACTTTTGAATGGATAAAAATAATATAATCAAAATTTACATATTTAATCATTATTATTACTATGACAAAAATACATAATTTAATATTAAAATGTAATTGGATATTTCTTTTCAAAAAATGATAGTTTTGAAGTTATATTTGTTATCATTCTCATTTTAAATAATACTTTTACAATTTTATCTCTTTCATTATTAGATATTCTATATTTGAGGATGTTTTTTATCACATTCTAATAATTAATATAAAACTCCTTACTTCGATTATTTGTATCATGTTTCATAATGAATGAAAAAGTTGAATTTATATTATTTTTATCTTTCGATTATTGGTATCATATTTCATAATAAGTGAAAAAGTTGAATTTATATTATTTTTATCTTCACAAGTAATTTTCATTTTATCACTTTTAAAAATAATTTTATTCTTTTATTATTTATCGATATATTTATTTATAAAAAATAAAGATTTAAAAAATAAACCATCAGACTTAAAAACGGGTTATGAAAGAACGCATTTCAGTTAACTTTTCTTTATCCTCAATTTGTAAAATAGTTAGGATTATATGTTTTAATATAAATAAAGTAACATATTTACATTATTAATTACACAACTAAAATATTTCATATTTTAGAAAACTTTTTCTATGAATATTTCGACATACTAAGTCTACAGCAAAATTTATACAAAACTTATTTTATAAGAATTTTTAGAGAAAACTTGCCCAAATAATTTCACTGAATTTTATTAACAGTACTATAAATATGAAAAGCCAATTATGTGATTAAAAAAATCAAATATATAGTGTTTGTTTATCATACTTAAAAACAAAGTTTCATAATTACAATTATTTTTAACTATAGGTAAAATTAAATGTTTAAACTGAAAAATTACTAATAATACAGAAATAAAAGTTGAATATATATATATATATATATATATATATATATATATATAATATGGAGCATCCCAGAATTTAAATTACAATAAAAAAATGAAGTAAAAATTGGGGGCTTTCTCGGGAGTCACGACTGGTTTGAAGATCAGAGAATGACGAAAAACAGAGAAAAAATAGGAAACAAAACAAGGGGACAGGGTGATAAGGTGCTGATGTCGGATTGTCCCAAATAATAATAAGAAAAAATGTTATTTATTGTAATTATGTACAGAGAAACTGGAATGCAGAAAAGAAAATATCGCCATGTTAAGAAGAAGAGAAGAGAAATGTCGTTGAGTAGATACTCATTATATGTTGTTACAATTTTCATATTTATGTTTGAATGACATAATAGGAAATTTTAGATCAGTACAAATTATTTTTTAAATGCTTGAAATTTACTTTGAAATTATAAAAATGATTGGGAGTGTTATGAATTTATTAAAGGATTAGATAAAAAAAAAATCAAATTAGTGACACTATCTTTAAGTTGCAATTTCCTTGTACTTATTCTATGTTCTTATAACATATAATCAATTGGATACATTTTATTCATATCAATTGTCTAATATATATATATATATATATATATATATATATATATATATATATATATATATATATATTAATGATCTTACATCACTTAAAAATCAAGATAAAAAATAATTTATATACATTTTTTTAATGTAAAGGGTCTTTAAAAAATAAACTTATAATAGAGTTTTAAGTTCTAAAAAAATTGAAATATAAATATCAGCCCTAAAATTGAAATACTATTTAGTACATTCTTTTATCAAAATTGATAATAACAAAAAGTTTAGCCGGATATAGATGTTATTTTAAGGTAATAAGATATAATTTATATACATATTTTTTTAATGTAAGGGGTTTTCAAAAATAAAATTATAATAGAGTTTTAAGTTCAAAAAAAATTGAAAAAAAAAACGCCGTCTGTGGGGATCGAACCCACGACCACGTGGTTAAAAGCCACGCGCTCTACCACTGAGCTAAGACGGCTTTAATGAAAATATTTTAAAAGAAGGAAAAATTGTCCTTTATCCAAATTCTATTATCTTTGCGCAGTTCGACAATTTCGTCCATTATCCTCAAAACAAATGCTTTTATAGATTCTGGTATTACTGCGTCCCTTATATCTGTTTCTTGTTTGATATATTCACCAACTTCTGTTCTTAGCTCTCGACAAAATATGTTTGTTATTCCATTTCATATTTTTTCATTTAGGTTTCCGCTATTGCCAATGTTCAATTAACGTATCATCTCACTCACTCGCAAATGTGTTGAACATCATATTTTTGGAGTCAATTTAATTTCAGTGTCTTATTTACTGTAATCCTGCATAGCCAACTTTTGATACTACTATTGATCATATTGTTAAACAAATTGTACACCATGATTCTTTGGCCATTCAGTGCGTGTATCACAGTCCAAAAATCCAATGTAATAAAATCTTCCTTCAGGGTTCATTACTCTTTTAATTCAAAGTTTTCTTCTGTATGCAAAACTAGTGAAAAAAGAATGTGATATTTTGAGCCACACACTATACTACCAATGTTTCAAGTTTTTCATAACACATTCATAGTAGCTTCCTAGAAGAAACAATCCAACAACCATTATTCACCAATGAATTACATAAGCAAACAAATAATCAACAACCAGCGATTCCAAATCATGATAAAATCAAACTAACATTGTAGAAGCCAAACAATAATAGAAAAGAGAAAATGGAACCCTACATGGAAGCAAAACACAGAAAACTCATTCCTACACCGAAACTAAACACGTCCAAAAACATTTCAATTCATTGCACTATTGAAACCAAAATCACGTTGATCTCAACATCAAATTCCGATAAAGGAACATACCAAGACTCGATCACACATAAAAGAAACAATGCTGAGACTCGGATCAAATTTCCTCATCCCCATTTTTCAAATTCGATACATCAATAATCCCAACCCTCTCACTCTCCGGCAAAACCGACCAATTCGGAGACTGCACCGCGCGCAGCCACCGGAAATCATCCACATTTTCCCAATTCCCGGTCTCCGCGTCGAGACCGGCGCCGCGAAGATCCTCCTCAATCCCTGGGTAACTCAAACAATACGGCGCAAACCTCACGCCGTTACTGTCCTCGATTATTGGCTTACTCCTAACCCTAAGGTAGAAATCGCTTTTTCTGGCAGAGTGAATCCGAATCTGATGCGACGCCATCACGAAGACGCAACCCTCAGCTTCCTCGATAAGAACAGAGCCAGTCACAGGCCCCACGTAAACCCTACAATTCTTCAACCGGTGTACGAAAAGCGCCCTAACGGAACCTATTATCCTCACTTCGCAGGAATCGAGATCCGAAACGGCGAATTCCCCAACCTCGGAGCCTCTGAACTCGGCGACCAAAACCTCACCAACTTTGTTTCTGAAGCCGGGAGATTCACGCGCGGCGAGGCGCGTGTCGGGAATGGAGGGTTGAGGGGGTTGTTTGGGTTGCGGAATAGCGGTGTCCTTGGGGTCCTTCTTGGTGGGTTTATTCTTGAAGGAGAATCTGGTTTTGGGGATGAGTTGGTTGGTGAGGTTTTGGAGGGATTGTCTTAGGTCGGAGACGGTTTTGAGGGAGGTTCGAACGTCGTAAGAGGGTAGGAGGTAGGAGTTTTGGGCGACGAGTTTTTCCAAATCGGAGATTGATTCGGAGATGTTCTGGAAATGGAGTTTGAGGTTTGGTGGATCGGAGGAAAGAGATTGGGATTGTTGGAGTTGGAACTCTATGGAGGTTTTGAGTTCGGAGAAGTGTGAGAGGACGGAGGAGGTGGATTCAGTTGAGGATTCGGGGTTTGTTGAACGGCTTTGGGGGCGCTTCGAAAGCCTTTCTACCATTGCTAAGTGCTTCTTCTGTTTCTCTGTTTCGTCTTCCATGGAGGTTCAGTCTTCGTGTTTCTCAGATTCCTCAAACTCAATTCATAACATAATCATGGAATTACAAGACTGTTGCTTGATTTGAGTTTCGGCGGTCTATTTTAAATAGGGATTTTTGTTCTGTGGTGTGGTTTTCGTTACCGCTTTTTTCATAATAATCAGATAAATAAAATTAGTTTTTTTAGTAAATAAACTATAGGATAGGAGGGAACAAAATCAATTAAATTGATTTAAGTTAATGATTAATAAAATAGGGGTACACAACCTTGAATGTACGAGACATTGTCAAGTTAACCCTTAAAGAACAAAAAAATTGATTTTGTTGTTAAATGTGTAAAAAATCTTTCAATTAAGTTCTGTTTTTTAAGTTTTGTAGAACCATTTTGTTATTAAAATATAATTTTAAGAATCAATTTGATACTAAATCAGAAACTATTTTGTGATTAAGGAATGATATTTAGGGGCTAATTTGTACTTTTCTCACATTAGAGATTTAATCAGATTTTTTGTTCTTTTAAAGACTAAATTGGCAACAAGAGCCAGATTAATAAGTTATTCTTTTAATAAAAATATAACGAAATAACTTTAACTATTTTTTTTGTTAAATAACTTTTCCAAACAATGAAAATTTAGTCCATTTTCTGTGATGTTATCTTTAATTTATTGAATTTTTTTTCCTGCAATTGTATTGATTTAAACTGTTGCAATTCATTTATTTGATTCTAGTTTTAATTTAAACAGAGTAATAATACAGAACAATACCATATTCTAATCTAAACACAAACGCTCCTCATGCATACTATTTTTTTTAGTTTTATAATTAGTATCCTTAAAATCAATCCAAAAGTTATTTGTATTCGTTGATGGTCACAATTTCTTCGTCGTATAAAACGGACTGAGTTCATTTTCAGTCACATAATGTGGCATTTTATTTACACAACAAATTTTATAATTAAAAAAGGAAAACATTGTGAAATCTAATAAATTATGTTATGAAAATATTAATACAACATTATCATATAAACTATTGGATGAGTTGTTTTATGAATATCAAATTGTTAGAAATGGGTGCTTTACTAGTTTATACTTGTTTCGTTACCATAGTAAAATAAGATGGGATAAAAATAGTTTAACAAAATTATAATAGGATAAACCAATAAGATTTCACTCAATCACTTGCCCTTCCGAAACAAATGCATCATCAAACTGATTGACAATTGTTGACACTATAAAGCTCCAAAAAAATGTGATCGTTTATGCAAGCAACTAAAAGCGATTTTTTAATAAAATTGAAATTCCAAGTTAAGAAAATGTTTATCTTGATTTGAAGGATATGAATCATGGTTTTGATCATGAATCTCTGGTCACAAAAATAAAAGGCATGAACCTTCTCGCAGGAACAACATAAAATTACTACCAACAATATATTATACACAATGAAAACCACTGAACTCTGTAAATTGCAAATTAAGTGTTAGCTCACGCAGCCTTTTCAGCCTCTGCAGCTTCTGCTGCTGCTTCTTCCTCCCGAAGCTTCTTTAAAGATGGAGGTGGTCTTACAACAATGCTTTTCTTCCATTTTTTATCAAGCTTTCGGGACAACCTCTTACCGATACCCTCCTCAATTTCTCTTTCCCTCTTCACAGTAAGCATGCGAGCAATCTGTATGGATATGTGTAATCACAATATCATTCACCTAAAGTATAAATAGAGACAAGAAATGCACAATGTAGACTCCAGAAAAGGACCTCATTTGTTAGTAATTGGTAAAGCCATCTAGCATCATTTCATCATTTTAAGTTGTAAAAAGATCATAAGTAATAAACTAATAAATTATAAAGATGAGGCTAGATCAGGAAGGAGAAATCGAAATTCTCTCCAATCTCTCCACTGGGCATATCTTGAATTGGACATGGTACCAAAACACTGTGATCCCGGTGTGCTTTTGTTGCAAGGAGAGATAGAAACAGAAGGAATGACAATTTCAGTACTGACAGAATCTCAGTAGGAGTTCTGGAGAAGGTCAATATTGTTTAAAAGATGAAAATGGTAAATGGCAGCACAAGTGAATTTTATTGGGGACTTAAATTTAAAATTCAGAAAAAAGATTGACGTATTTATCTATTAAAGCTCAACTGAGTGAAAATTATGACATGACCAAATGAACATCGGAAACCTGCTTGGCCACACCTGGGAACATGAGTTGTAGACATTGTAACTGCTTCCCAAAGAAACTGAAGTACACATCTCGCACAATTGAATATATTTTTTCACTGTATTTTCATGTTCATACCTTAGAGACATATGATGCTAATATGCTATAATTTTAATTTGAAATAGAAGTTGGTAGGTCACACTTAATCTATGCCCGAAATTGGAACCAAGCGTACATGTCATAGGACCATTCAAATCCGGTTAGCTGTCAGGGAAATTTGTTTCTAAGTGAGCTTTCCCTTTTCAGGTTCAGAGAATAAACACAGTATGTGTAGGAGATTCAAATTTATGAGCTCAGATTGGACTAATTCATGTGAATCTAGAAACAAGAGTTCTCAAAACTTAACATTTTAATGAATGAATGACAAATTTTGTAGTTTAATCAACCAAAACAACTGAGTTGTACATAAGCATATACAAAGCACAAAAAATACAAAGAAGGAAAAGTTAATGGATGAAATGGTCTTCACATAATTTGTGCAGAGGGCATGGGCCAAGCTATCACCACTTCATGAAGTAAAATATATTAGTAGCTGACTACACCAGATATTTGCTTAAGGGTTTATGCCATAAAATTGATGGTAAAACCAGTTAGAATAAGATTTAAAAGAGAGCTAATATTAACAAGCCCCACAAAGAAATTTATTGAAATTTGCTCAAAACAACTTGTGAGAGTTGTAAGCTATTTCTAGAAGCTCTAGTAAGCTCAACCAAATGCCACTTTAATCACTACCGATTTACAGCCTCTCACCTTGCATTCCAAATTCCAATGTTCATCTCACTGTTGAACTTAATGAAATTCCCTTTTAGTTTCAAACTTTACTCTAACAGAGAGAGGAAAGAACAGAAACAGGATCCGGATCAAGGCTTCTTGCCTCTACATTTCCCTTTACAAAAGGCAAGTGGAATGGAGCTAACACTCAAGAAGGTTTTACAAAAGGGTCACTACCATATGTTTTATTGCAATGTCAAGGTTTTTGGAGTCTCTACAACCGCAACGTGACCACAATTGAGGTCCCCATTAGCTACATTGATTCATAATTTTTCACAGTATCAAGTATTGGGACATAACTGCAATATTAATTTGAAACATTCTCAAGCTTATCACAATAGTTAATTTCAAAGTTAAAGCAGAGAAAACCAAACTAAGCTCTCTCACAAACTTCCATAGTCATAGTTTGTAACCAAGAAAAGAAAATATACATTAACGAATGCACGTAATCTTATTATTAGTTCAAGTGAGCTTGTAATCAAAGGCATACCAAGTTAACCTAAGCAGAAAAAAATGACTTCCAAAAATTAGGAGGGAAGAAAAAAAGCAAGTACCCTTTTGCGCATACGGCCGAATTCACTGGACTTGAACTCGTTTCGAGCGGATTTCTGAAGGCGAAGCATGACAAGCTCTCCCTTAAGGTCGATAACCTCTTCGTTGATTTGTTCGGTGCTGAGTTGTCTAATTTCCTTCAATTCTTCCGCCCTCTTAGTCATCATCACCACCGGCACCGAAGCGGCGCGTTTCGCGAGTGGAACGGAGCATGTGGCAGTGCGACGGAGCTGAATGCCAGTGAAGGAAGATTTGAACGGCAACGGCTTCGGGAGAAAGCTTATGGTTGAAGAAGAAGGTGAAGCCACAGAGAGACTCAACATTCTCCGCTCTCTCTTCTTATTACCAGCGAAGTGGATACAATACCAGGGTGTTGCAGATAAGATCCAACTTCGTCTTCTTTTATGGGCTACCCAATTTTATTTTTACGCAATTTTTTGCAACATTGGGTGAATTAAAGTAATCTTTGTACCCAGGAAAAAAATATATTGGCAATTTTGTTAATTTTAAAAAAATTATATTAATTATTTTATTATAATAACTTGTTCGATTTAGTATTAGACAAATGAGAAGCACTTGTGTGGTTTATATATATATATATATATATATATATATATATATATATATATATATATATATTTTTTTTTTTTTTTTAATTTTAACTGTGCTTTTAGTATCCGAAAATTAGATTAATTTTTAGTTCCTCAATTTTTAAATATTATAATGTATAAACTATATTATATTTAAAATATAATATTTTACAATATTAAAATATTTTTAAAAGGAATAACACTATTCGAGTAATCATACATTATATTTAATAAACACGATAATTAAAATATTATTATTTATTTATTTATTTACAATTTCATAAATTTTTTGTGAGCTGTAAATGTAGTATATGTGATCATTGTGCTAATAATTACAAATCGTTAACATATGTGATTTAGATTACTTGGATTCTTTGACTTTGAGATTTAACTCTCGACTGTCTGGGATATACACTATAAGTTTAGAACAGATTGATCTACTCGCAATAGTTATTGTATCTCCAAAGAAATACTATATTTTGAGAACTTCAATAATTAACAACTTTTGTTAATTATTTGAGATATTTGTGAACTATTTGAGTTTATTTGTTAAATGATCTTTAAAATTATATGATTTATTAAAAAAATATATTCAGACAAAAAAATTAACTCAGCTATTTAAAAAGAACTTGTCTAAATATTAAAGTTGACGTGAATGACTTATTTATATAAAAAAAATTGAAAAAAAAATGTAGAACTTTGTTAAAAACATTAAAATTAATTTTGAAATTTTTGTTTCATAGAAAAGTACGGTATATTTATCTACTTTGATTATGTAAATGTAATTTTATTTATCGGGAATTCAGTTTGATCCATTTTTTACATGTTTTGATAACTAAATATTTTTTATTTAAGTGTACTTTATTTGGTTAACAAATATTTAGTTTTTAATTTTAATTGGAGTATGTTTATGTTTCGGTATGTATGATGCATAGTACTAATTTGATAAGCAAATTATCAACTTTGTGCACCAATTTTACCTACACGCTAAGTAATTTGTTTGTTCACATGGACTTTCACAAGAATCTCACGAATAACAATCAATCATTTTTGTTTGATTTTTTGAATTTTGGCAAATATGAGAATGAAGATTAATAACAAATGGAAAAGGTAAAAAGTATATGTGGTTGAATTCGAAAGAGGGATAAATAATTTATGAAAATTATCGATCTGAAGCATCAATTTTGCCTACACGCTTAAAAAATTCAATTGTTTGCTCACAAGGACTTCCACAAGGATCTCACGCATAACGATTGGCCTTTCTGTTTGGTTTTGGAATTTTTATGAAGATGAAGATGAAGTGTAATAACAAATGGATTAGGTGAACAATAAACATGGTTGAATTCAAAGGAGGGATACAATGATTGATAGAAATGCTATAAAACAATGATAAATAAAAGTAGCATTTGTAGAAAAGTAAATTACTAAGGAAAGTAGAGAAACTTGTAACAAAAATCAATGAAAGTGGTGATCCAAATTAAAACAATCAACATTAGTTTACCAATTTTTGTTATTCCTGATATTTAAGAATGTATGATTTGTTTCATAATTTGTCACCATTGTAAAATACAAAATAAACCTATTTATATTTTATAACCCTTACCCAAGTGGTTACAAATTTTGAATTCAAATTGAACTTAACCACAAATAAGTACCTCAAAAATACTTTCGACGGTTTTAAGGTCCGCATGGTCAAGCAGTTATCATCCATTAAATTTATAGGTCGATTGTTATTTTGTTCTTCTTGATTTGCTTCTTGACTTTCACTGATTGGTATCTTTGACTTTCATGTTCCCTCAATCAACTTGATGAAATAAGCTCAAGTGGCTTCCCAACAATTGCATGCTCGTCTTATGCCATCTATCTTGTAAAGAAGCACTTGGTCAAACATCTTTGTATAATATATAATTCTCTTTGGTTTACAACTATTGAAGCGTAGTAGATGCAAGACAATATCCAAACCACTTTTGAAAGCAACAATGACCTTCACAAATACCATCATTGTATTTCTATGTGCTATAAATCTTCGTTTCTCGACCTTCGTAAAATTTGACTAGGTTTCAATAGATTGACATCCTAAAGTCTGACAATCGATTATCTACATATAATTTACCTTATTAACATACAGTTCTACAACGATTCTCAATCTCTTAAATAATTTCTTCTCATTTTTTGATATCCTATTAATAATTGTCTATTTTTATTTTCTTTTCATGGATTTATGTAAACATATTCCATTATTACGTATAATTGTGATTAAAACATGGTGAACATGTTATTATGTAAATAATCACTACAAAATTTAAATAAAAAAAAAACAGTCTCATTTTCTTATCAAAACCTAGACAAAAAGATTTAAAACAACATTAATAGAGTTTTATTTGTAAATGAAGTTTTCAATTCAGAAAATAAATAAAAAATTGTCAAAGAAATATAATATCAAAATCAGGTTAAAGTTAAAAAAAATAAAAATTATGAGAAAAAGTACAAAGATCAATACGAAGTTTAAATGACCATTATGTTAGTAATATGTTACTGTACGAGATTAATATCGTCTGTGGAGAAAAAGAAAGTCTTAAACCACTTGTATGCTTTAACCATTTATTAATTACTTGTTTTGGTACTTTTACTCTATCTAGAGTTAATCTTGAATACAATTTATAAACAATTTTCTTGCATAATTTATTTAGGTTATTTTTAAGATAAAAGTATGACACAGACACTATAAAGGAAGTGAGTAAACAATAATCATAACATCCCAAAATTTCTTGAAGATACGCGTATGTCTAGTTTTAAAAGAAAATGATATCATAAATACAAAATTATCACATAATTTAAAAGTCCATTTTAACTCATTTTTATTTTTTTCTTTCTTATAACACTTCAAGTCAGTATAGTTTAAAATAAACTCCACCAAGTTTAATGGTGTGCAATATTTTTTTATCATATTTCTTAAGGCTTCCTTTTTATACGAGTTTTGTTTTTATTTTATGGCTTTTCTTCTTTTCGATTTGTTTTCTTATGAATGAAATTTCTCCAAGAATGGTGCACATTACTCGAATGTTCAAAATAATTTATAATAAATAAAATTGATTATTAAGCACAAACTTTTCTGTAATTTTGTTTCTCTGAAAGGCATTTCACTCACGTGTTTGAGCTTGTACATATGTTTTTATTATAATATTTTTGAAGCAAATTTTTTCATTAAAAACAATAGATATTCAAGAATATTCAAGAAGTGTTACTGTATAAAATAAAGTTCATAAACAAAAAAAAAAGTGTCTATTAAACATGTCATTTAAATATATTTTTAAGAACCAAACATAAAGTTTATTCTTGTATTAATAAATTACCATTCTCTTAAATCTTCTTACGAAATTTATACATAACATGTGGGATATTTACAAATTAATTAATTATCATCAAAACTTTTACCTCAAATAAATAAGTAATAGTTTGTGTGTTTATTTTTCTTTAACCATACTCTTATATTTATTGACTTTTCTTTGAATTGAGATGTTTGAGATAAATTTGAATTACACGAAAATCTAGTTTTCTTTTGTCAAAGATACTGAGACATATAATGTTAGAACAAATCTGTTATTTCTTTATTAAATTTTCCTCAATTCCTCCTTAAATTTTCATCTGCATTTTCGTCCTTCTTCGTTTTGTTTCTCTCTCACGGGAAACCCTTGTTTCATTTCTTGCTATCATATCTATAGAGAAAACCTGACACCAGAAAGAGGTTCTTTCTGCGACAAACCCTAGCGATCCAAACGGTCATTCAGCATTTCATGGTGCGAATCACCGAGTTGAATCGCATAGCAATCTGAGTTTCTGATCGGTTGACGCGGTCATGGGTGCTGCGGGCTCCAAGCTTGAGAAGGCTCTTGGCGACCAATTCCCCGAAGGAGAACGTTACTTCGGCCTTGAGAATTTCGGCAACACTTGTTACTGCAACAGCGTCTTGCAGGTCTTCAATCCGATTTACGATTTTTCCTTTTAGTTCTATTTTTTTCGTGTTCCATCGATACTCTAATATTTACTGCATCTTTGCTTTTTGTTCTGGTTTCTAGTGGTGAATTCTCTATTCTATTAGAGTTGTTTTTGTTGCAATTTCGAGTGTATTGTCCAAATAATTTAGTGCTTTAAGGCATATCAGTGTTTTGCACGCTCCGTTGATCTGTTCAGTGGACTCTTCAAGTGCTGGATTTTTGTTATAATTCATAGTTTTGTTAAAATTAAAAGTTGGATATGTTGTTCAATCTTTTGTACGCTTCATTCAATTGTATCATCAGCGTTTCTTTTGGCGTAAACGTCAATTTAAAAATTGTTGGCTGGTTGCACTCGTTGTGTTTGCCATCTAAAAAATATCAGTAAGGGCACTTGAAGTGTCTGGAGAACTTACTTCAAGATTGTCGGTTTGCTATTTTTCGCCATGTTTTTTAGGGTTCTTTTGCTAACAAGTTTCTTGTTTTGCCTCCTTGTACAGGCACTATACTTTTGTGTTCCTTTTCGCGAACAATTACTGGAGTATTATGGAAATAACAGAAGCATACTGGATGGGGAAGAAAATCTTTTGACGTGCTTGGCGGATTTGTTTTCACAGGTAATCAGTCCGTAGTTTGGAATTTTTTGGCATTACATACTTGATGTCCCCCGAGCTTGTTTAGATTTGGTTGGTCAAGGGTTATTCACCATTTGAAAGTTGTACCGCCTTCACTAATAGTGGTTGTATTGCTTGGCATGGACTTTAATAGAAGGAGCTCTTGATTTCCTAGATTTGTTCGATTCTTCATTTATTTGATCATATGAATCAAAGTACATTTTTTTTTCTTTGATACCTCCTTGTGGATCTTGTCATCTTTATTTTTGGATTTGTGACTGTGCTTTCTCTAGTAACATTGGCTACCAAATGACATTGACCATTCAATAGACAGATCTGAGAAAACTTGGATGAATGTAAAATGTTCTTTCCATGTACTGTAAAATGTTCTTTCCATGATCTTATTTAAGCTCTTGCTGTTCTTTATAGATTTCATTTTCTTAACCATTATGTTGAAGGATTTTTGCAATGCTGATGAAATTTGTGTTTGTAACATACAAATATGCATATATGTTTATTTTATGGTTCAGTTCAGTTTCAGTTCTTCCTTGCAAAGCATACTGTGGATTTTTATTATATTGATCAGTTGAAGTTTATCAAACAGGACTACCTACCTATAATGTCTAATATATATATATATATATATATATATATATATATATATATATATATATATATATATATATATATATATATATTTTTTTTTTTTCTTTTTTTTTTTTTTTAT
>Ga0214544_1010095_pt1 | contig 14205 bp, 5 predicted proteins | sample CNSS3metaG_FD_160074 | JGI IMG/M metagenome (GOLD analysis project Ga0214544, IMG submission 160074) | Root nodule microbial communities from cowpea collected in UCLA plant growth center, Los Angeles, California, USA - CNSS3 | ecosystem: Host-associated > Plants > Roots > Nodule | place: USA...
TATATATATATATATTTAAAAAGCTTAATTTGAAATTCTGTTCCAAATAAATTATTTTAAATGTATTTCATGAGTCCTAATAAAATTTATTTCGAAAATCTCATTCCAAAAGTTTTATTCTAAAAAAACCTATTCCAGAAATTATGTTTTGAATATTTAAAAAAAAATTGTTCTATGTAAATTTTGAAAAATAATTTAGAAATCACTTTTTCAAATGGTTGTTTTGAAAATTAGGGTGGATGCATGAAGTGCCCGCATTTAACCCACCGATTGTTGGGGCCATATGCTGGGGCCCTAACCTGACAAATTGTTGGGCCCTAACCTGACAAATTGTTGGGGCCATATGCTGCGTTTCACACCAGTGCTCGCATTTAACCCACCGATTTTTTTTTTTTTCTTCCCGCAATTAGTTATATTTTTTAACAAAAAATGAAACTTTTTCTTTTATTGAATCTTGTTTCCATCAAGTATCTTAAATAATCACAAAACTATTTCCGTTGTATATCTATTTAAGATATTTCTCCCAAACTAACTTCTATTATATAGTTTAGCACAGTATAACCTAGTTTTCATGAAAAAAAAAAAAAAAAAAGAATCGGTGAGTAAAGCTTAAAAAGAACGATGAAAATAGCAAATATAGACTATAGGCCCATATGAAACCCAACCTTTTCATCAAATACTTCGGGAAGAGTTTTTTATATTTATATTTTCGTAAATGTTTGAAACAAGTGTATAACAATAATATGTTTGCCTAAATAATTTAAATAATTTTAGATAATATATTTTAAAATAATTATTTCAAAAATCAACAAACAACTTAATTAAAGACAAGAAGAAATTAATTTACAAGAAGGATAAAATTATTCCAGGGTAATTTTAATTTTTATTTTAATCTTCATTTTTTTAATTTAATTATTAGAAGTCAGTTATCCATTAGAATGATTAGAAATAGTAAGATGGTGAAGTAGGAGCTTACCAGAAACTCAAAGAGGCCAGAAATTAAAACAGATGTGTATCTGCCAATCCATGTGTCAGAAAGAATTGCGACCGGAATAGCGAGTATGTAACCAGTTCCCATGTAGTTGGTGAGCATGTTAGCCGAATCTGGTATACTATAATGCATGATCCCACTGAAGTACGGCACCGAGTTCACTGCCAGAGAAAATGTTCCCAAATTCTCGAAACTAATCATAGCTGCGCCCAATTTCAAATAACTTCATGTCATAATCAACTTTAACTTTACTCACTTATTAATACCACTGTTCATTACCTAATATCAGCACAGCAGCTCTCATTCCCCCGTATTTTAATTTATCAGCTCTTCTTCCTTTCCAATCCTCTTTATTTTCATCAACCATCTGCTTTTCGATACTTACAACCACTGACCTTTCCTGCATGATCAAAAATGAAAAAAAAAAGAAGAAAAGGTAACTCTAGAGCCGAAATGGCAGAGGCACGAGAACACAGAAAAAATAGGTACCATGATTATGCAGACAACTTTTACTGAGCGGTTCTGTAGAAAGAGCAGGACTGAGAAGAAGATTTACAATGGTGGTTGGGAAGATCAGTATCTCTCTCTATATATACACTCAATTCTATTAATACAAATAAAACAAAATAAAAGTTTCTTAGTGTATAGAAGATTAATGAAGAAAGACAAGGGAACACTCCTGCAGTGCTCCATCCCAAGAAAAATGAAAGTCAACAAAGAACCATATCAAATAAATGTAAAAGCATTTTTTTTTCAAAATATCATTATTTTTCGAGACAAATAGTTTTACAAATGTTAATATCTTTCAAATCCTTGTTTTGGTTATTTTAAACAATTATTAAATGTTCATATCGAAACAAAGATTGGCTTAAAGAGAATAATAGAGAAATATGTTATAAAAAAAATAAAAAGTATTTTACATATGATGATGAGGGATGACTGACAAACCTATTTATTTAGACAGAATTTGGCGTCTTTGATTGGCAGCAACATGCTTTGGTGACAAAATTCGCCGATTTTAGAAGCGGAAATTTCGAGGTTTACAGCGTACTTAACTCTCAACAAAGAATCAAAACAAAAGGGCGAGTCCTAGGTCGTTATATCCAAAGAATACTAAATAGTATCTTACCGTAGTAACTAACAATTATAACTGATAACTGGACTTGTTCACAACAAATGAGAAAAATTCTTTTAATAAAAAAACTATATGATATGAACTATACATGGAAAAATTATTATATTATTTTTCCAATATAAAAAAATTACAATTATAATATAATTTTGAGTGATAATATACGAGTGCCATGACAGATATATCATAAACATAGTTAATAATGTTATGGCGATCCCATTTATATGCTTTTCTAAAAATTTGTAATGGAAACAATTTGCAGCCTCTTTCGAATATGCTGACATATGAGTATTAGGCTATTAGCCTTTAAACATTAATTTCCACTTTGACTGCATAAGCTTACCTTTTTCAAACTAGTATTTGTAGGACAAAATTTCTCACATTGTTTAGCTAAGGAATGAAATTAGGAAGAACCAAAATAAGAGAATATAATAAGTATATATAATTTTGATAAATTAAAAAATTGTATATTTACTTGTGTATATATATGGGATGTGCAGAATAATAAATGAATTATGTAAGAAGACTTTTTTTCTTTTCTCGTTTCTTAAATTCGCAAGATAAAATGGCAGAGGAGTAATAATAGAAGATGGACCACTTCGAACACGTCCTTTAAGATGGTGTTCAGGTCTTACACAGCTGATATTGAGAATTGAATACGATAGCAAAACCTTCTAGATGAGATAAAAAGTTATCCCAAACTCGATAAGTTTCTTTTAGAGTTTTAAATAAATAACAATGAGAGAATTATCTATAAGTTTTCTGTTTCGGATATAGGGGTGAAACACTTATCTTCTACACTCAATTTATTTTTACGATTTTTTTGTGCTAATTTTTACCGTTTGATCTTTTCTTCTTTTTTTTTTCCATTCGATTTCTTTTCAAATAATCGGAGTACTTATCTATAAGGCTTCAATACTTAAGTCATTTCAAGTTCATTCAAGTAAATACAATTAATTTGTAATAAATGCGAGGTAAAAGTCACAACCAACTTACCTTGGACTCCTATTTATAATTTTTGACATGGGCATGTGATTAAAATTTTCTTAATGATGACCCAATAGCTTTCTAAACTTGATTACTATTACCTTAATTTACTTTAGTTTACTGATTTAGTTTTGGTGCAGCCGTTCGATTGGAGGGTCTTGCGTCCTGGCTGAGGTCCTCATAATTGTGTTGACAAAATTCCATTAGAATGAACGACAGAGACCATTCGGTCGTGAGCTCCCTTAAATCATTCCAAAAAAATTACCACATCAACAACCCAAGGAATCATCTGCCTGTAACGGACAGTCTTCGACCACTTATTCTTGGACCACCTGACCGATTGTCTGGCCGGAGATATCGATAAATCATACAGTACATTTTCCAATAGAAAAACAAACAGAATATTTTTAACAAAATTAAAATGTTCAGAAAGTAAAAAAAAAGTTACAATTATGAACCATAAAGTAGAAGTATATCCAAAATTTATTTTGATCAGAATTGAGAAAGTTAAATACCTAAAAGACTTGTAAACTTTCTATTTTAAGATTTTAAGTTCAACATGATATTATTGGGTACAATCAATTGAGACAAGTAGAGAAAGCACATATTACTTAATTCGAAATTGGTGGAAGAAGTTCAAAGGAGTTTATAACTGGGATTGTGTAATTCAAAACCCTCCGTATTTGTAATTATTTAATTCGAAATTGGTGGAAGAAGTTCAAAGGAGTTTATAACTGGGATTGTGTAATTCAAAACCCTCCGTATTTGTAATTATTTAATTCGAAATTGGTGGAAGAAGTTCAAAGGAGTTTATAACTGGGATTGTGTAATTCAAAACCCTCCGTATTTGTAATTATGTACTGTAATATGATTTTGTTTTAAAAAGTTTGGGAGTGTATGGAGAAAATTTGGTGGTACATGAAGAAAGAGTCACATTTAGTCTCGTTTCTTTTATTTTGGGTCGTGTGTCCTCCATGGAATTAAAAAAAAAAAAAAACTAGTTACATCAAAGGAATCAGTTTTCTTCTTTTTCTCTATGTATAAGCAGAAATAATTAATTGAAAAATAAATAAATAAAAGTTAATTTAAATTAAAATGATTTTAGTATTCCGTATGATAACTTTAAACAGCGTATTAAATTGTTAAAATTTTTTATTTTGAAATTTTAAAGGATTGTTGTATTACATTTTGTCTAGAGCTGTCAAGATGAGTTGAAACCTACGAGTCAACCAGGCTCACCACGGGTTCAGGTCGGGTTGGGTTGAATTTTTTTTTACAATTTTCAATACGGGTTGATTTTTGACCCGGCTCATCGGGATTGAACCCGTGGTGAGCCGGGTTGGCTCACCAACCCGCAGATAAAATGGTCGCACAAGTGTTTTTATTAAGTTGGACTTACATTTAAGTCATGTTAGGTTATTTTTATCCAATACATAAATAAATTGTATTCTTTTATTTTGGTTTGTATTTGGATTGTATTAAAGTTTATTTAGATTTTAATTAGAATTACAATTTAGTTTTGACTGAAAAAAAAATAAAAAAATAAAATTTTTTTTAATTAAGTGAAACCGTGAGCCAACCCATTTAACCCGTCAACCCGTGGTGAGCCGGACCGGGTTCAAATTTTTTTGACTCGCTACAAAGTAAGCCGGGTTGAGTTAGCTCACTAAATCATCAACCCATAATGGATTGAGTCAGGTTGAACTGAATTATCCGTTTTGACAACTCCAATTTTGTCTTTATTTTTTTTACTTAATAATATCTGTTTTAAATGGGGAAATAGTTATTTATAACTGAAGAAAAAGTTGTACTTATTTAAAACTGGTTAGTTAATGATATCTTAGTAATTGAAATTATAAAAAAGTATGTCAGAACATAAATATATTTCTGTAGTTTAAAAATCCAATTCTAAAAGCAAATAAATTATTTAAAAAAACGCTAGTTGTAGGAAGGAAAGCTAAGGGAAGGGACTACACCTTAAAATGTTTGATGTGTATGGCTATTGTTTATATTTGGAAATTTAAAGCTTGTAACAGTAAATTAAATTTTCTTTTCCACTCCTTATAAATTAAAAAATAAGTTATTTTTCCATCCTCCCTGTTTAAATAAAAGACAATGACTAATCAAATTTCATTTTCTTTCTTTTTCTTCTGATCATCAAAGTTTTGGTATAATTCTAAAATATGATAGTTTGACTGGGACTCGATCTATTTAACATCTGTCACGAAATAATTGATTTCATCTTGCTATTAGTATATTTTGATTTAGCATTAAATTAGAGCCGAGTCAAAAGTTGTATTAGAATTATTTTTCTTAATATCTTTGATGACATAACTTTCTTGTCTAGAGTATTTATAAGAATACCTAATTTTTATTTTTATGAGCACATTACCTAAAATTCAGAGTAGTGGTATAAAATAAGTTTATTTGTAAATATCTCGTTTGCACTTTTCTAAATTTTGTGATCATTTAATATTATTTATCACATTTAGATTTTTTTTCTAATTTAAAATTAAAAGTTAGATATTGACGAATGACTTTTTCTTTTTTTGGTTTTAATTAAGTAGCCAATCAAATGAATCCCTTCGGAGAGAAGGAGTCAGATGGGGTCAACTCAGTAGCATTAGGGAATCCGGGAATCTGAGTTCTCTTTTCCAACAGCTAATCTATTGAAAACTTTATATTCTCTGTCTTTTATTTTTAACCCACACACCATGTATTTCCATACCTAATATATTCACATCTTCAAATTTAATTTAATTAATTTTAACTGAAGCACTTAACCAATGACCCGTCTTCATTCCCCTACCGTTTTTACGGTCGAATCACTATTAAGGATTTGTTTGAACCCAAGGATAATTTTGAAATGGTGAAAAAGAAAAGAAAAGAAACAAAAGTAGAAAATGAGGTTGTCTGAGTTTAGAAAGAATATGAAAGAAATAATAATATTTTATTTTATTAAAATATCAAAATCTAAATTAGTTTATTTTATTTATTATTTTATTATTTATTCTATTATGATATAGAACATATATTAATAAAATATTAATAATTAATAAACAAACTGTAAATGTGTCTCTAGTACTACTTTACATAGATGTGTTTTGTTGTGTTTATCTCCAGATTAGTTCAAAAACCCAATAGAAACGAATCATAATCAATTCAGAATACAAAATGTAAAAGTTTGTAATGGATTTAGTTAAAATAAATCTTTATTATTAGAATGAAAGTTATAATGAATAATTCGAATATAATTCCTATTACATAAAAAGCATAACAACATAAAAAGCTGAAGAGTATGATTTCATCGAGACTTCATCAATTGATATCCCCTCCGATGTAATTGATGTAACAGAAAAAAATGACTATACATGAATATACTTATAAAATAAATTTTACAATGAAGGTAAAGAATAAATTTTTTGAAAATGTAAATTAAAGTCCAATGAATTTTAAATTAAAATAAAAAGTTATTATAACAACTTTCACAAAAAAAAAAATATTTTTTAGAATAAAAATAGATTAAAATAAATCGTCAGCATTTAAATAAATTATTTTTGTTTTTTTAATATAGAAATATATGTGAAAAAAAAATTATATTAATTATTTTAATGTTTTTATTTTAGTTAGTAATTTTGTTAGGATATGATAAAATATGTTTAATCACTATTTATATTTATATATTTAATTATTTATTACGTTAGAATAAAAAAAATGTTTTATAAAATGTCATTTAACTCTAATCCATTAACTTTCTTATTTAATTGATTATATGATTCCTATTTATAAGTAAAAATTAATAAAATATTTATAAAAAATTATCAGGTTCCAACTTTCTTAATGTGTTTTCTTTCCGGACACCTTCCTTAAGTACGGAAAAAGTGTTTCTAAAAACACAATTTTTTCATTTTTATGCCTTTAAATAGAATGAGTGTCTCACTTCTCATTCATCAACCACTCTGCATTCCCCCTGTTCTCTTCAATTCCCCTGCTCGTCCCTCTGAAATTGAAAATAAACTCTTCCATGGCAACCAGAAAAGTCAAAGCCATAGGCATTGACTTGGGAACCACCTATAGCTGCGTGGCAGTGTGGCAACACAACCGTGTCGAGGTGATTCCCAACGACCAAGGCAACCGCACCACCCCTTCCTATGTTGCCTTCAACGACACTCAAAGGTTGTTGGGTGATGCTGCCATGAACCAGCGTTGCCTGAATCCGCAAAACACTGTCTTCGACGCCAAACGTTTGATTGGACGCAGATTCTCCGACCAGTCCGTTAAGCAAGACATGAAGCTCTGGCCCTTCAAGGTTGTCCCTGGCAGCAGGGATAAGCCCATGATTTCTGTCACGTACAGGGATGAAGAGAAGCGCCTTGCAGCAGAAGAGATATCTTCCATGGTACTATTTAAGATGAAGGAGGTTGCTGAAGCCTATCTGGGTCACGCGGTGAATGATGCGGTGATCACTGTCCCTGCTTACTTCAGCAACGCGCAGAGACAAGCCACTAAGGATGCTGGGAAAATCGCTGGTTTGAACGTGTTGAGGATCATCAACGAGCCAACCGCAGCAGCTATTGCTTACGGGTTAGACAAGAAAGGATGGAGAGAGGGAGAGCAGAACGTGCTTGTGTTTGATCTCGGCGGTGGTACTTTTGACGTTTCATTGGTGACAATTGATGAAGGTATGTTTAAGGTTAAGGCCACAGTGGGAGATACTCATTTGGGTGGTGTTGATTTTGATACCAATTTGGTGAACTATCTTGTGAGCATCTTCAAGAGAAGGTACAAGAAGGATATTGCTGAAAACCCCAAATCTCTTGGAAGGTTGAGGTTAGCGTGCGAGAAGGCCAAGAGGATACTCTCTTCGAGCTCTCAAACAACGATAGAGCTTGATTCTTTATGTGGAGGAATTGATCTACATGCAATTCTAACAAGGGCGCTGTTCGAGGAATTGAACAAGGAGCTGTTTATGAAGTGTATGGAGACAGTGGAGAAGTGCCTCGTTGAGGCAAGGGTTGACAAAAGCAAAGTCCATGAGTTAGTTCTTGTAGGTGGGTCTACTAGAATTCCAAAAGTACAACAACTTCTGAAGGACATGTTCAGCGTAAATGGAAAAGCTAAAGAGCTTTGCAAAAGCATTAACCCTGATGAGGCTGTGGCGTACGGTGCGGCGGTTCAGGCCGCGATTTTGGGAGGCGAAGGGGACAAGAAGATTGAGGACTTGTTGTTGCTGGATGTGATGCCTCTTAGTATTGGAATTGAAACCGGTGGTGGTGACATGTCGGTGTTGATTCCGAAGAACACCATGATCCCCACCAAGAAAGAGAGCGTTTTCTCCACGTTTTCTGATAATCAAACGAGCGTTTTGATTAAAGTTTACGAGGGGGAGGAAGCTAAGACAGAGGATAACTTTCTTCTTGGGAAGTTTGAGCTATCTGGGTTCGCTCCATCGCCAAGGGGGGGTCCACAGATAAATGTTGGGTTTGACGTGGATGTTGATGGCATTGTGGAGGTCACTGCTAAGGATAGGAGCACGGGTTTGAAGAAAAAGATCACGATCAGCAACAAGCATGGGAGGTTGAGTTCCGAAGAGATGAGGAGGATGGTGAGAGATGCAGAGAGGTATAAGGCAGAGGATGAGGAAGCGAAGAAGAAAGTGAGGGCCAAAAACTTGCTGGAGAATTATGCTTTTGAAATGAGGGATCGAGTGAAGAATCTGGAGAAGGTGGTGGAGGCGACCATAGAATGGCTTGACACAAACCAATTGGCTGAAGCCGATGAGTTTGAGTACAAGATGCAGGAGCTGGAAGAAAGGGTTCTGAAGTTTATGTAATGGTTCTTCATGGTGGAACAATTTTACTATTGATCGAGTCCGAAGCAATGTAAAATAGTTCTAGCTTTGTTAACTCGATCTAGCGGTTTGTCTTAACATCTAGTTTATGCGTTTGGTCTAAAATGTGAAAGTTGTTAGTAAATTTGTATGGATGAAATGAATGGAATGTTATGTTTGTTAATTATTGACCTTTTGCGATGGTTCTTATGGAATGCATTCCTCGTAATCCATAATTCATAATCCATTGTTTCACTTTTTTCACAAGAATTCGTGGTTATGGCATGTGATGTTGCTAAGACGAGGCCAGGAACTATTTTTCCTTATATAACATGATTTCGTTTGCAGTTAGGAAAATTGAAGAGTAATTATATAGTTTTATACTCCAAACCTAGTTATAAATCCCGAACCGTGGTAGATCAATTCAGATTGATGTTAAGATAAAAATACATTCCATTTGGATTGATTTCATTTGACCTTACTTATAAAGTTGCATGGGTCAATTTTTATTTGAGATTCATATATTAATATTTTACTATGATAAAAAATTTAGTAAGTTAGATTTGTGAAATTAGGCTGTATATATGATATAATTTTACTCTTTTAATATATAATGGTCTAGTGCATCAATCAATTATCCAATAATAATCACTGACCAATTAACCTAGTTTCTCAGCTGATCCGTGCTCCAAAGCGTAGTTAGTAACACTCATGAGTCAGTTTGTGTAAAAGGAGAATAAAATAATTTAGATAGAGAGAGAAACAGAGTGAGCTGTGGAAAATAGGACTTTAAAAATTATTTTATTACTTCGAATAGGAAAACCTAACGTTCCAGTTAAGTTAATAGAAAATCTATAACATCCTCCCGTGGCTCTTCTTGATGTCTTGATGTCTAATAGGGATGTGTATGATCGAATACGTACATGTTTGGATTAAAGTAAAAGCTCATATCGATGATCGAAAAATAAAGTGGTTCTTTTAAAACATTTTTTTTTTCAGTGATGTAAAAACAAAACAAAAACAGAAGTCCTTTTCTTGAAAAATAATAAGAAGCCACAGGACCAAAAGGTAGAGGAAAAAAACAAAGGTGAATTGAATCATTGAAATTTTGTGGTTGTACATCCAATCAATCAATGAAATATTGACTCCTTAGCTAAGAAGTAGACAAAGTGGAAAAGGAACCTAAATTTCTAACCTCTTTTCAGTTGTAATACTAGTAGACTCGTACTTCACTAGTTGTATTTTTAGCGAGGACTTTTACGTGGAATTCGGAAAAACAATTTTCACACAAAAACTGGAAAAATTTGTAAAGGACAAAAAAACCAAGATAAATTATGGTTTTTATTAATTTTAGAAGAAAAATAAAAGCAAGATATCTTCTAGGAATATTATTAAAAGCCAGATATCTTCTAGGAATATTATTAAAAAAAATCCAACATTATTATGAAATATCTTTTTCGTTTTACTATTTTAGTTTAAAATTCGATAAATTTTAGTATCAACAATATCAAACAAATATTTTATGTTAATGAAAAATAGTGGAGAAAGACATTTTGTTGCTTAAAATTATTATTTTTTAATTAATATAAAATGTGTATATGTACTTCTTGTGTTTGTTCAAACTATTTATCAAGATTATGAAGTGGGTTTTGGAAAAACTATTTATCAAGTTGGTATATTATAAATTAGTAGTCAACCATGCAAATTTGCCCCATAATTTACTCCTCCAATTCAAAATTGTTACCCAAAAATTTTAATCATAGATATGAATTAACAATTAAATCTTTCATAGATAAGCCTTTACCTCTGATTCTAAAAGGGACTTATTGGGAAACCTCCTTCTCTTTACCAATCCAATCTATCATCGCCTTTGCCACAATTTTCTTGAAGCTGCTTTCCAAGCAGGTTCCCCAAATTCTGAAATCAAGGGTTTCTGAAATTCAACTATCACATTCTTATACCTATATCTGTACACTTGCTGTTCAATAAATCTCTTTTCTGTGTTTACCTACTCTCTTCTCTCAACTGCTAAGCTTTGCCATGGCTACCAAAAAAGTCACACCCATTGGCATTGACTTGGGCACAACCTATAGCTGCGTAGCAGTGTGGCAAGACAGCCGTGTCCAAGTCATTTCCAACGACCAAGGCAACCGCACTACCCCTTCCTACGTTGCCTTCACCGACACTCAGAGGTTGTTGGGCGATGATGCCATGAATCAGCGATTCAAGAACCCTCACAACACTGTCTTCGACGCCAAACGTTTGATCGGTCGCAGATTTTCCGATGTTTCTGTTCAGCAAGACATGAAGCTGTGGCCCTTCAAGGTTGTCCCTGGGACCAGAGACAAACCAATGATCGCGGTCACCTACAAAGGCGAAGAGAAGCACCTTGCAGCTGAAGAGATATCTTCCATGGTGCTGTTTAAGATGAAGGAGGTCGCGGAATCCTATTTGGGTCACGCAGTAAGGGATGCAGTTGTCACTGTCCCTGCTTACTTCAGCAACGCGCAGAGACAAGCCACAAAGGATGCTGGGAAAATCGCTGGTTTGAATGTGTTGAGGATCATCAACGAGCCAACAGCAGCAGCTATTGCTTATGGGTTGGACAGGAAAGGATTCAGACAGGGTGATCAGAACGTCCTTGTGTTTGATCTCGGTGGTGGCACATTTGATGTCTCCTTGGTGACAATTGATGAAGGGATGTTTAAGGTTAAGGCAACGGTGGGAGATACTCATTTGGGTGGTGTGGATTTTGATAATAAATTGGTTAACCATCTCGTGAATGTTTTTAGAGAGAAATACAAGAAGGATATTAGCGGAAACGCGAAATCTATGCTAAGATTAAGGTCAGCGTGCGAGAAAGCTAAGAGGATTCTGTCTTCGACTTCCCAGACGATGATAGAGCTTGATTCTTTATATGAAGGGATTGATCTGTATGCCTCTGTTACGAGGGCCTTGTTCGAGGAACTGAACAAAGACTTGTTCATTAAGTGTAAGGAGACAGTGGAGAAGTGCCTGGTTGAGGCCAAGGTTGACAAGAGCCAAGTTCATGAGATCGTTCTTGTGGGTGGGTCCACTAGAATTCCAAAGGTACAGCAACTTCTGAAGGAAATGTCCAGCGTCAACGGTAATATCAAAGAGCTTTGCAAAAGCATCAACCCTGACGAGGCCGTGGCGTACGGTGCTGCAGTTCAGGCAGCAATTTTGAGCGGTGAAGGAGATAAAAAGGTGGAGGAATTGTTGTTATTGGACGTGATGCCAATTAGTCTCGGAATTGAGGGTGCCGGTGGTGCCATGTCAGTGTTGATCCCCAAGAACACTATGATCCCCACCAAGAAGGAGAAGGTTTGTTCGACCTTCTACGACAATCAGACAAGCGTCACGGTCAAATTGTTCGAGGGAGAACGAGTCAAGGCAAAAGACAACGTCTTTCTCGGGCAGTTTGTCCTCTATGGGTTCGAGCCATCGCTAAAGGGAGTTCCACAGATCAACGTTATCTTTGACGTGGACGCAGATGGCATTGTGGAGGTGACGGCGGAAGATAAAGCGACGGGGCTAAAGAAGAAGATAGCGATCAATAACAAGCAGGGAAGGTTGAACCCGGAAGAGATCAGAAAAATGGTGAGGGATTCAATGAAGTATAGGGCAGAGGATGAGGTGGGGAAGAGGAAGGTGAAGGCAAAGAACGCACTTGAGAATTTCGCTTATGAAATGAGGGAGAGAGCGAGAAGGATAGAAGAGGCGGTGGAAGAAACCATAGAGTGGCTAGAGAACAACCAATTAGCAGAGATAGAGGAGATTGAGTACAAGAAGCGGGAGTTAGGAAGTTATCTAAAAGATTATCCAAATCCGAATAATACCTCAAACTCTGAGGTTAAGGTTCCTATATGGTGCACGTGGAGATGTCCACCCAGTGGGTGGGTTTGTCTGAACACGGATGGGTCAGTGTTTGAGAACCATCGAACAGGGTGTAGCAGAGGTGCGTGTGGGGGTCTAGTTCGAGACTCCGCAGGATGTTTTCTTGGTGGTTTCAGTGTTAATTTGGGGCCCACATCGGTGACATTAGCGGAGTTGTGGGGGGTTGTTCACGGTCTGAAGTTGGCGTGGGATCTTGGTTGTAAGAAGGTGAAGGTTGACATTGATTCGAGCCATGCTCTTGGTCTGGTTAGGCACTGTCCAGTGGGCAACGACCCAGCGTTTGCGGTGGTTCAAGAGATCAATGAGCTTGTTCGGAAGGATTGGTTGGTGGAGTTCTCGCACGTGTTTAGAGAATCTAATCGTGCGGCCGATCGCTTGGCTCACTTGGGACACTCCCACTCTTTCGAATCGGGTGGGAAGCGATTTTCGGACCCTCCATCTGCCATTGTTGAGTTTCTTCGAGATGACTTGGCAGGTCTTGCAAAGCAACGTGGCGTTCCCTAGTGCTGTTTATATGTATTGGTCATCCATGGTTATAAGTTTCTTTTTTTTTTCTTTTCTTCTTTTATGATGCGGCCCACTGTGATTGTAATCATTTGTACATTAACAATCAATTAAGTATACATATAGGGAAAATGATATGTTAACAAAGTTTTTCTTACAAATTTTTTGACAAACTACTAATTTGGTAAAAAAATATTATTTTATTATTTTATTTTAGTTAAAAATAAAAAAAATAATATATTTTAATTCTATTTAAGGAAAGTTTGTCAACTTTGTCAAAATACTTTTTGTAAAAAGATTATTTTTCATATAGTTATGAGTACAAATTGCAACGTTCCATTTAATTATTAAATGAAATTAAAGGAAACGTCACGCGATAAAGTATAACAGCGTAGTCTTGGGGTCCTTAACGCAACCCCTACACCCTGGCACACCAAGATGTCAACATAAAACCGATACAATTCTAACAAAGAGTGTAGAGTAAGGAATCATAAGAAGATACAGGGGTCGTAGCCCTAAAGAAATCATGAATAAAATGACTCCGGCCCGGATGGCTAAGCTACTGAATCGCCAGTCCCTTGCTGACCACGAGAACCTCGCCCATCTGCTCCCATCAACCAAGTTGATGATCATCGCAAGAAAGAACAGCCACATACAACACAACCATGCAACGAAACGGGTAAGCTAGAGCCAACAACATATTCATCATGCAGTCAAATATATTTTCATCATCTCATATCCACATAGCAACCAAACATGTTATGACTCTTCATTCAATACACTACGACTCGACTCGACTCATCCGGATACGTATAACTTGGTCGGATTCAGCGGATGCTTGCA
>Ga0214544_1010096_pt1 | contig 14203 bp, 4 predicted proteins | sample CNSS3metaG_FD_160074 | JGI IMG/M metagenome (GOLD analysis project Ga0214544, IMG submission 160074) | Root nodule microbial communities from cowpea collected in UCLA plant growth center, Los Angeles, California, USA - CNSS3 | ecosystem: Host-associated > Plants > Roots > Nodule | place: USA...
GGCTTCAAAGTTGAACCACTCAATAAGCCATATGAAGAGTCTTCAGAAACTGCACTAGTAAATAGGCCATATGAAGAGTCTTCAAAACTGCACCAGTAAATAGGCCATATGAAGGGTCTTCAAAACTTAAGCAGAGTAATGATTAAAAATTAGTGCTTAAGTAACGTGTGGTATTAGGAATTGAATGAGAACCACATATTCTAGCACTTCTTATATATTTTTTTTGTGTGTCCAATGTTTAAGAAAGTCTCAACTTTTGTACGTCAAAGTTATATTGTTGTTTTTGACCGTTTTTGGAGATGTATTACATCTCTTTCTCATCTTTTTGTAAATAAGTTAAAATATCTTTGACGTGCTCTATTATTAATTTAAATTAATTCTTTATCAATAAAAAAAATTTCAAACTCTCACTCTAACTATTTTTGTTTTTATTTAACACTATTTTAAACCAAGACAAAAATTAAATTAAATTTACATGGAATTATTTATTATTTAGATTGATGAAATGAACACGATAAATTAATTTATTTTTGCATAACTATATAATCGTTTAGAAAACAGTTACCGTATCTATTCATAAGAATTAAAAAGTGTTAGTAGAACTATGCAAAAAATCTTTGTACAATTATGTTTTATTTCCAAACACGAAAAGTATCTTTTCTTTGATTTCTTTTTTACCAAATGTAACATACAATTTCGTCCAGATAGATAATAATAAAGAAAATGATAAAATAGGGATTAGTTGAAAAAAAAAAATACAAAATAAATAAATAAAATATTTTTTTTAAATCACTTTTGGTACACTTTAATTCGATTTATTTAGAATCTCTTTTTGTATTCATAATTTTGTTCTTACAAGATATTATTAAAATTAAAAAACCTTTTTTATCCACAAATATCATTTATAAAGTTTTCTACCGACAAATGTTTTTTCAAAGAATTATGTGATCTCTGATTTTTCATTCCGAATAGAGATACGTAGTATCAAGATCAATTCTTGTCGGATTCACTTCTCAATAATCCAAAATATTGTAAAACCATTTTTCAAACAATTTTTCCCTATAAGTATGTGGTTCCTGATATTTTTTATTGTGAATGAGAATATACGACCAATGTTAATCTTTGTTCGGTCAAAAAAATTAAAATATGTATTTTGTTTCTTTTATACACTTTTATTTTTATTTTTTGGGAAAAATAAATATTTATAAAAATCACATTTATTTTACATATTTAATTAAAGGTACCGTTTTAGAACGGATGTTGTAAAGTAATAATACATTCCCTACATATAATCGATTCTTAAACCCAAAATATGATATTCCTTGACCAACACTTGTTTTTTGATTTTTTTTTTTTAACTTTTCAAAATAAACTATAATCACGACTTCAAATCATGTTTTTCAACTATTTATCCTTTTATTGCAATTTCGCTATGAAACGACACCTAGGTAAATAGGAAAATACAAGATTATTAACTCTTATTTTGTGGTAAAATATATTTTTTTTAGCAATTCGGGGATCATGCCACAACACAACTAGGTAACTCTTACTTTGTGGTAAAAGAGATGTTTTTTTTAGCAATTCAGGGATCATGCCACAACACAACTAGGTAACATCACTGTGTTTCTTCGGTACAGGAAAAGACTTTAGCATTAAAATGGATAGAAGAAAGTTGAGAAAAGGAATTGATTTTTTTTATGAAATTGTTTAACTAAATAAAATAAATCAACTACTCCATCAACTGCGCTGTCAAGCCGTCAGGCACATGTACAAATTAACAGCCAAAATGTTTAGCATTAATGGATAGAATAATGATTAGAAAGAAAAAAGTTGAAATTGGTTATGAAATTGTCTAACCAAATTAAATAAAGGTTTTAATTACGTTTTATATTCTCTGATAATAACTTTTGATTAAGTTTTTATTAGATTTGTGTAGTATATTTAGTCTTCAAAATTTTAAATTTTAAAACTTTTCATATGTCGTTAAATTTTTTTGTTATTTATATAACATGATAATTATCTTATATCATCATGCCGTTTAAATATTGTCACATATCTACATTATCATAATGATGAGATTTTTCAAGAATATATGATATTGTATTTAACTAAAATTATTCTTAGATATAATAAAAATTATAAATTTATAAAATTAGCAAATATAAATAAAAAAATATAACTTTACGATTTTAAAAGTATATAATTTTATAAATTTATAATTTAACGATTTTATAATTTTATAATTTTACAGTTTAATAGTTTTTAATTTTTAAAATTTCGTAATTTATAATTATATCATTTTGTAATTTTATAATTTTTATTTATATAATTTTATAATAAAAATTATATTTTTGTAAAATTACATTTTTATAAAATTATATAGTTTTTATAAAATTATTAAATCGTAATTTTATAATTTTAAAACTATAATTATAAAATTATAAGTTATATTTTATAATTTTATGTAAAATATATAAAATTTATAAATTTATAAAATAATATAAATTTAAATCATGAAATTACATAATTATAAAATAAAAATTATAAAATTATAAAATCATTGAATTATAAATTGTTAAAATTATATATTTTATAAATTTGAAGACTTAATCATGTTGGGTTTTCCTAGTTACTCAACTTTATCATTTTTATTTGACTCATACTTGAATTCTCAATGATCATTTTCTCAAGTTTGAGTCCCTTCACGTGACACTTTTTTTTTTAAGTAATTATCAAGTACCCATCCTTTATAAAATTTAATCGAATAAAAATAACATATTATTTTCAAAATATCCAAAAAAATAAGTGATAGTTAAAAAGGATAAAAATAAATTGTCTTAAAAAATATAATAATAAAATGGATTAAAACATATTTCTTTAATTTATGTTTTTAAAAGTTATAATAAAATAAGAATTTTTTATTTTAGATTAAAAATTAAAAAATTAAAAATTAATTATTAAATATTTTTCGTTTTTTATTAATTTAATTCAAAAATTAAAAAAAAATTGAAAAATAAATAAAGAACAGTTTTAAAAATTAGAGGAAGATTTCTCCTGGTTTCAACTTCCTCCAACCGCTCACGACATCTTCTCATTAACATTGGATATCAAATTTGCGAGATCACGGATTCATTCTTAGAGAAAGAGTCCACAACATTCAGAGAGCATATTCATCGCTCACATCTACAGAAAATTTTAAATTCTTTTTGGGATCCAGAGTTACAATACACTAAGATTACAACACACCGTCTCGAATCAAAAGGGCATACAAAGGAGATATTTACAAAGGAGATATTTGAACCAGAAGAGCAAAATAATAGGAGCACATTGAAATATAATCACGTTCATTATCATCAAGTTTGATATGTTGTTCTGTTCTTAGTGTGTTAATGTTAATTGTAATATGAAATCCATGTGAATAGAGCAAATTTCCTCATCTGTTATCACACGAGATTAATTAATCAACCAACTAAAATTAAAAATAACAGTAAAACAAATATGGGTCCAGAAGAAGGAGATTGAATTTGAGGAGAATTAGAGGGTATCGCCGTCGAACAAAATAGTGGTGGCGGCACTCATTCGAACTCTAGCGCAGTTGTGGTGGTGACTTTTAATCTCAGCGAAATAGGAGTGTCTCGCGCGAGAAACGTTGGAGGAGACCATTTGTGCGGGAAGGAAGAAGAAGAAGGTCGTCGCCGGCAGCCTTGCGGTGAACGAACGGTGGTGGCCCAAAAAAAACGCGAGCAACAGAGGCAGTGTTGCGGTGTTTCGCACGACTGTGAGTGGCGAGCAACGCCTGTGCCGGCATCGGCATGCTGCTGAGAGTGGCCACCGTCGCCGCTGGTGGCCTTACCGCAAACATAGGTCGCATTTTGGTTGGTGACCGCGCATGGTAATGGTTTGTCATGAGGTTGAAGATGAGCATGGAGAAGAAGTTGGCGTTTTAATTGATTTTGGATTTTGAGAGAGATTCAATATTTTCTTCGTGCACCTCATAGTCAATTCTTACACCACCATATTAATTGAGTTAATTTCAAATAGTTTAGTCTGCACACCCATAATTAATTCTTACGCCACCATTACTAATTCCAATAATTTGGCATGAACTCTCGCACCACTATATTAATTGGGTTACTGATTCTACTACTTTCTGCACTCCCGTGATTCATTTTTGCACCCTAATTCTGTTCTGGACTTTTCATTTTTGTTTCATCATAATCCCCTGCATTTGATTTTTATTTTACTCTCTATACATCTGCCGTCACTAAGCACACTCCCCACTGTTTCATTGTTATATTTTATTTATAATTTATGTTGCTTATACTTCCTGCACCGCGTGATCTATTATATACATTGTTACTTTATTTGCTAGTTTTTTCTTTTTTTTCATTGTACTCACATACTCATTTATGGATTCCCTTCCAATTTTATTGTTTTTTAATTATATCTTACATTTCAATCACATCACTTCCTAAAAAATAAAAATATTTTAAATTGAAATAAAAATTAAAATAGTTTTTAAAAATGATAAAAATAAGAATAAATGAAAAATTATTTTTTTTTTAATTTTTCTTTTAGTGTCTAATTGACTGTTCGAGTCGTACAACACTTCTTTTTTAAAATACAAAAATTATAAAAATAGTTTTGGTGTCTAATCGATTTCTCGCATCGCACGACATTTCTTTTCAAGATATAAAACACATAGAAATGTTTTGGTGTCTAATCGATCTTTGACGTCGCACGACACTACTTTTCAAAAATACAAAATATAAAAAATGTTTTTGGTCCGGTCGCACGTCGCATGACACTCATTTTCAAAAATGTCAAAAGACAACTTTCAAAAATTAAATAAATTAATCAAAACTTTTTTTTATAAAGAACTACATAGTTCTGATTTCTTAATTTGAATGAGGATACGTAGGACCAATGTTAATATTTGTCGGGTCCTTTTTACTCGAAAAAATAATTTTGTTCAATATTTTCTTATTTATAGAAAAAATAAGTATATAAAATAAACATATCTCTTCTGCAAATTTAATTAAAGGCACTACCTTTGGACGGATGTTATAGAAGTTAACACCTTACACCTAACTCGACTCTCAAATCCTAAATTTGATTTTCGCATATGTTATTTTCATGATTTTTAGTAGTTATTTAGAATAAATTATGGTAACAATTTTAAATCTCAATTTCAAACGAGTTTTTTTTTTTTTTTCGCCGTCCCGTCATAATTTAATTGCGATAATTAATCAATCATTACTGTCAATAAAATCATGTGCCAATAAGATCATGTGCACTGGTGTCATGTCCACCGGTATGTCCATGCAACATTTAATATTCATGTACATATTTACAGCAAAAAGTTTAGCATTAATGTAAATTAAACTTGGTTATGAAATTGTTTTAACTAAATTAAACATGATTGATTGCCTGTATTCCATTAACTGCCAGTGTGGAAGCTGACAATCACATATTGTTCCTTCATTATTGTCAGTTGTTTTGTTAATGATTTAGTGCGGTATATTCACCTAGTTTTAGGAATTAAATCAATTAGGTTATTTCCCACGATTTTAAAGATATGTCACATTTCGGTTTTTAATTTTTTTTCTATTTTTTTTTCATGTGTTAGGTTCATGACATGTCATGAAACATTATCAACACCACGTGATAATAATAATGTTATACAGAAATGGTAATGTCATGTGTCAATATCAATGTGAAGTATCACTTTTTTAATATTTAATTTAGTTTTTATATACATTTTCTTAATTCAATTTAGTTCTAATTTATTTTTAAAGGGAATAATATTATCGCTCTCCAAATTGTCTAAATTACGACCAACTTTACTGTTTGTATAAATATTATATTGATATTTTTATTAAAATTGACTTTTTAACATATGAAATTAAAATAATTAAAGTAATTACATATTAAATTACTTTATTTTTATAATAATAATAATAATAATTAAAATTTAATTTGTAGATATTAATTGTTTAAATCATTGTATTTATTTTTTAAAATTCTATAATAAAAATTGATTTTTTAAAATTTAAAATTTTAATATTTTTAAGTGAGCCAAATATTTATTTTATATTTTATTTTATTTTATTTTAAATCACACAATACTTTGTTATTTATCATATAAATATTATTATATTTATTAAATAAATTTAAGTTTTATTTATAAAAAGAGTAAGTATTTAAAATTACTAAATTATTAATCCATATTATTTTATAAGATTAAGAATAATTAATTTAAATGGAATCCAATAGTCGTTAGAGTTATTTTAAAAATAATTTCAGAAATATTTATTAAAAAAAATTAATATAAATATAATAACTATACAAACAATAAATTTGGTCTCAATTTGAAGATGAAGAACATCGTTTCACCCTTTTAAAATATGAGACTGAATTGATTATAAGACACTCACATGCTTCACCAACATTAACACATTAACACCTAACACTACCTTACCATGTGGCACTGCTTTGTCATGTGGCACTAACAGTGTCACGTGACACACCACGGGACCTAACACGTGGATAACAAAAGTTTGCAAAAAAAAATTAAAAATAAATAAAGAAAAATCAAGAAAAGTACGAAGCAAAGACCATAATTGGGTTAACTTACGAAAAAAGGTTAATTTCTTTTTGATATTACCGATGTGAGTTTGTTTTTCAAAAAAATTACAGTTAGGGTTAAGTTGTGTTTCGTATGCACGATTTCATTATATTGAAGTTGCCAATACTAAATACGAATTTGTGTTTTTAAAAATGAAGTCTCATGTGGTATTGGCGACTTCAATATGAAGTCGTATATTCCATATACGACTTCTTCAAAATATTTCAAATGAAGTCGTACTTCGTGTACACGACTTAACACTATTCGTGTTTTCTTAAAAGCGAACCTAGTTATAAAAAAGAAATTAACTCATTCTCATAAATTAACCACTAATTGAGTCAATTCTTACAAAATTACAATTTGATTGATAAAATATGAATTTGAATTTAACTTCTATTCATATTACTTTGTATTGAGATTGAATTAAATTTAATTCTAATTAGTTAGACTTAGATGTGATTTTTAAAAATCAAGATCATGCATCTTTATTAAATACTAAATGATAAAATTTTAGAGGATATTATTTCATTATTAACCTACATTTAAAATGAAATTAATAATCTATTTATATCATAATGACTTAATATTTGATAAATTTATCTTTAGAATTGAAATAAGTACTAAATCAATTAATTTGAAATTGTTTCTACCACGTCCAATAGTTTCATATCGCTTAACAATTAAGGTCTAAGGCAGTTTAAATATTCTTTCCTTTTTTCACCTTCTGAGATGCCTTTTAACAACAAAATCGTGACAAAACTTTATGCTCTAAAGTAGACAATATCTCTGATGCATGGTGATTGACCCTAACAATGACATTTGATGGACTTGAAATCAGAATATTGGCACCCACCATGGGGTCAATAACGAGGTTTTTAGACCAACCATGAGGGGTCCTCAAGTCCTTCATTGGAATGATCTGTCATTTCCCCTTAGACCTTGATTAGGGGCTTACGGTCCTACCAGGCCTAATCAGTGGCAGAGCTTAGAAGGCTTGTAGGGGGCCATTGCCCCCCAACATTTTTTAAATTTAAAAAAAAATATTTTTAAACTATTTTTTTTGTAATTTTTTAGATTAATTTTCATTCCTTTTATTAAATATAATATTTAATGTTAATAAATAATAAAATTAAAAATTAAATATAATAAAGAATAATAACATTTATTGAGATATTTTTCTTGTTCTCTCCCATTTTCAGTTTGTCGCATATTGTATTCATTTACTACTTTTGCATATCTTCCTTTGTATTAAAAAAGAAATAGAAAGTTAGATACAAATTCATTCTTCTCACTCTCATTTCTCATCTGATTTCTTCTAAGATAAAAAAGGTAACTTTCTCTTGTCTCTTAATAGGAAAATATTAGATTGATATCTAGTTCTTTTTTTCCATCTTATTTGTTTGTTGTATATTTATTTTTTTATGAATATAAAAACAAATGTTATGTACTATATGTTTTTTCATAACCATATTTTAATTTTAACTTGATTATCATATTTTTTTTAGTAATTACGTCTCTCAATCTTTGATTAGATTTTGATAAATTATTTGTTAGTCTTAATTTTTTTTAAATAGGTACGTTGATGAAGAATAAAGCAACAGATTCATTTTTTTAAAGTGATAAAAGGAAAGATACCCGTGAAAATAAAAATAATACAAATATATTTCTTCACATATTTTCAAGCATGATACTAAGGATTGAATTGTTAAATTAGAGGAATTTAATTCTTTGGAACCTATGATAGAAAACATTTTCAAATATGAGAATATCCGATGAAAGAGATGGACTTAAAAAAAACTTATTTAAAATGGTTCCATATCAAATACAACTTCATAACTATCATTTTTCTAAGGAGAGACATAAAAGGAGATTTCAATACCAATGGCGGATCTTCACCAAAATTTTTGGGGGAGCCAAAATAATGTACTCAAATTTTGTATATTTAATATTATTGTGACTAATTCAATAAAATTAATACTAATCTAGTATATTTATAATTATCAAAGAAATTACACATATCTAAAGGAATGTCTATCGTTTTTTCATATTTTTGAACTCATGGTAATTGAATTATAATTAAATTTTTCAATTAACTTTTTTCGATGTAAATAATCATATTATCTGCAAAATATTCATATTCCATTTTACTAAGATGCATTTGGTTCAAAAAATATTCACAAGCTTTCATTTCATTGTTATGCGATAAACAATTATATTATCGTATTTTTACCTTCACCAGTAGTTTCTCTATCAATTTTAAAAAATAAATTTATTCTTTTATTTTTCATTAATATACTTATTTAAAAAATAAGTTTAAGACTAAAAAATAATTCATCATAATCTAATTAAAAGTTGAGAGACATAATTACTAAAAAAATTATGATAATCAAGTTACAATTCAAAATCGACTATGAAAAATCACATAGTACATTGTTTCTTCTTCTATATTAATAAAAAATGAATATACAAAAAGGTCATGAGATAAAAAATGATGTTAAATGTTAAAAACAAATAGTTCACTATCAAGTGAGACAAGAGAAAATTGCCTTATTTATTTATTTAATAATGAAAGAGAAAATATGAAAAAATGAGGATAGAAATAATGAGTTTATGTCTAACTTTTTTTAGCAACAAAAGAAAATAAATAAGCATGAGAGAAGAATACAACATATGAAAAACTCAAAAGATAATGAGAGAGAAAATAAAAAAATCTTAATAATTTTGTTTCTTTATATATTTATATTATATTTTATTATTTATTATTGTACTTTATAAAACAAATAAAAAATACTTAATTTAATTTTTATTAATTTTGAATATAATATTATTTAATTTAAAAAATACAAATAATTTAAAAAGATTTAAAAATTTATATAATTTAAAAAAAATTAATATAAAATAATGAAAAACAAAATTGGGGGAGGGGGGGGGTCGTGGCCTCTCCTGCTCCTTCCATCCTTGGCCGCTATTCAATACTAATTTATATATACTTTTGTTATATTAGTGACAATAATTAAATATATAAAATTTGAACATCCCTTTCAAAAATTTTGATCAAGATCCATCACTGTCTACTAATCTCTCACCGCGTAGAAGTTGAGATCTAAGACATTTTAATATTCATTTCTTTTCGTTCCAAAATGAACATTACCTCAAATGCATGATAATTAATCATAAGGATAACACTTGACAAACTTGAGATAAGAAACAAATATGTAAAATATTAACTTTCAACTTAATCTATTATTGTGTTTTCAAACAACTATATTGATATTTTAAATATTCATATTTATCTATTCAAAATGATATTAAAGTTATATTTGTAAACTATAATACACGTTTAATACGTTATTATTAAATTACACATAAAAAAGTAAATAAAGAAATATACTATAATGAATAGATATACCAAATCACATTAAGAAGTTCACATAATTTTAACCAAAATATCATTATAATTTCAAAACTACTATTAATTTCAACATACAACATAATCATGATTTTAAAAATTGATATACTTCTAAAACACTTAATATATAATCATCCCAAAATATTAATATATTATGATATTATTATCACTAAGATAAAAATAAAAATAAAAATTTATTAAAAAAATGAAATATATAAACTAATTAGAAATTTATAAATATATGATATAACTATTCTCTTTAAATACTTCAAAAACAATATTTAAAATTCTTTAATCAAAATTTTATTTATTTTTTAAATACAAGACAAAAAATTAAATATTATTTTTTAACTTTTAATCACAACAAATATTCATTTATGTAAACTACGTTTTTATACTCATAACCATACAGAAATTTAATTTTTATTATGTATTTTAATGTACAAAAATCTATATATATATATATATATATATATATATATATATATATATATATATTATATTAATTTTATTTTTTTTTATATTTTATATTACTCAAATTTTCATTTCAATATATTATATTAAATATGTTTTTGTCTTCTACTCTAAGTGAAAGATCGAATTAGTCTTTTTTTAAAACTTTGACCCAATTTAGTCCATAAAATTTAGAGATGCGTGAATTTAGTTCATTAAACGAACTTTTATTAAGTTGATTTGATTTTTCAAACACATCTTATAATAACATTTTAGTTGTTTATTCTGTTTAACACATTACACTTTATTATTAGCCAAAAAATGCGAATGAATTTCAAATAAACTTAATAAAATATTATTAAAAAGACTAAACAAACGTTTAGTAGCTACAATAACATTTACTTAGCTACATTTATTAAAAATGTTACTATAGGTATAATATAGGTACATTTTCTTAAAATTGTTACTACAAAAAATATTAATATTAATATTGTGACATTTTTAGAAATGTCACTTAATTACACTTTTTCTATTTTTAGTAACATTTTTATTATCATAACTATTAATAATGTTACTGTACATCAATTTTCTAAATTATAATAATGTTTTTTAAATAAATATTATTATAAGTTATATTTTAAATAAAAGTTATTATAAATTATTAATTTATATTAATAATTATATAATAACATTTTTAAATAAACACTACAAAGAATTAAATTTTACTAGCGAATTCTGTGTTAGATTTTTTTTTTCGTTTTGTCAAATTCTGTGTAACCGTTAAAAATATTTTAATTGTATAATTGATTTTAATCTAAGAAAAAATTAATTTAGATTACCATCTTCTCTTTCCCATGCTTTGAAGCTATTCTACACCAGGATGAAATCTTCTTGTTCTAGGGTTCGACACAGAACTTCGCGTGAATATGGGCGTCAGTGTTCTCACCGGTTCTGGTATTGTTGCCTAGCGTCACGCTCCATCAACCCTCCACTATGCCCGACACCAACGTTACGGTCACCAACGATTCTCAATGGGTTCGTCATCTCGCTCTCTGGACAACAAGGGCAGATCGTCGGAGGAATGGTAGCTAGCGGGTTGATTGCTGCGAGAACGATGTTCGTGATCGTTGCATCGTTCAACAACCCAAACCTCTGTGTGCGAGAACAATTTAAGCAATTTCTAGCTGCATACGAGGTTTGTGGAGGCAAATAAATGATTTGTATGGGTGATTTTATTCCTGATCCCAATTTCAATCTCCCACATACAATTATTCCCTTCTCCAATATCAATCTCGCACACACACAACCATTGCGTCCTAGACATTAGGCAAAGTCATTTCTCCTAACTTGAAATTTCAATCTCACGCACAACCCTTCCATCTGCTCTATCTAGTGGTAAGGGATCGAAATCCTCCTCTGTTTTGTGCGTGCTCTTTGAAATGGGGATTTTAGAAATATAATTATTTTTGTGTAGAGTGAATGGTGCATGACTGATTCATTTCTCTATTTAGGGATAGTTATGCTCGAATATTTGTAAATCAAAAGTAGAAAGTAATGTGCATTACTTCTGGAAAAAATACGGTTGTAGTTTTTATTATTTAAATTTTAGCTGCAGATCTTTTCAAGTTGGGATGGAAAAGATTTTAATCCCATGGATCATTTTTGTTAACTGTAAATGTACATAGCTTCCAATGCTTGAAGTCAATATGGTATTTTTGTGTTCAAGAATGGCCATCGATATGATCTTGTTTAGTTATTCAACTTTTGTTTTTAGCACATCCATTGATTGGAATTTTAATGTGACGCAAAGGTATTGAGGCAATGATATAATTTGCTTGCATTCAAGGGATTGAGTTATGATGTTCAGATTCATTGTTTTTGAAATCTAATTACGCTAGTAGCGTTATATGGTAGGACTTTTATTAGTTTTACTATTTGACCTATAATATCAATCTAAACAGGAGTGTGAGTTAACATTTTGCACTCATTGTATGATGATTTCAATCTTTTTAAGTATTTTGCACTCATTGTATTGATGTTCTGCTGCAGGATTCACGTGTGTTGTATGCAAGGATATAGTTGAGTTTAATGAGAGTTGCTATTGATAGGGTGTTTATTGGTAGAAAAACTTTTGGATGTGATTTGTAAGGATCGTGATCAAGGTAGCATGTCCGGTACTTCCATGTTGCGGTATGTGCTACTATTTTTTATGTCTTGTTTGAGAGGTTTCAACAAAAACAAGGAAGCCAAAATCTTAAGGGTGTGCTACATTTGTTTACTTTTGTTTTGATTTAGTATAACTATTTGAGGCTTACTAATTCCTCTTTATAAGTGTTATAATTTATATAAGCAATTATCATTTGATATTTTCACATTTTGTCATGTGTTTCGGGCTGCATCATAGGTTGTTAAGAAAAATGAATTACCTTAATACAACCAGATCCTCTTTAAGTGAAAAACAGGTTAAGAGGGAGCTTGCTATTGTGTTCTTGCGGGAGGCACTCATGAAAGGCAAATGGTTATGGTAATTTATAAGCTAATTTGAGGTTATACTGCCTAGCACATTTTGTAGTATGCCATACTGGCACAAACAATTCATTTTGTATCACTGAATTTGTCTACTTATATACCCACCTAGTTTCTTTTACATAACGATGTACTTATCAATTCAATTGCTAAATGAACTGAAATTATGCATTGCTATTCTAAATAGTTGAAGTTGGATTTGCATTGTTGTCTTATTTTTTATTTGAAATGGAGTAATGGGATGATGTAAGCTTTGTTTCTTTTTTATTATTCAATAGGTCCTAGATGTGTTCTTTCTTGTGCCAAAGGTGGAAGGCCTTTGCCTAAACAAGGCTTCACTTGTTGCGTTGCCATAGGAGATTAAGGACTTGTTTGTTCTTTCCAGGTTATCCTCCCCTCTCTTTTAGATATGATAGTCCTTCAGCATATTTTAAAATTTTGGATTTTTTCCTTGAAATGCTAATACTTCCAAGTGATCAATATATTTGTTTGTGTGAACGTTTATCTAGCTTCATGTGTGTATATATTCATTTATCTTGTTATCTGGTCCAGCAGGTATTATGGTGGAATTTAACCCTTTCCTGCTAAATTTTCTTTTTTAATTTCAGTTTGGTTTGACTAACGCTATTTATTTATAAATTTTGAAGAATCTTACCCGCAGGCCCTTGATGGCGGTGGGGCTGTGGATTTTGTCCTGCTCAATCACGTGTGAACTTTTCTGTTATTTTTAGTAACATTTTTAACATGCACCTTTTTTATTAAGAAAAAGTTACTAAAACTTTCTAGTAACATTTTTATAATGTCACTTTTCTATAAAAAAAAATGTTACTATAAACTTTTAGTAACATTTCAAAAATGTTACACTTTTATTAAAAAAATGTTACTTAAAATCTTTAGTAACATTTATGTAAATGTCTCTGTTAATAAGTATAAATGTTACAAAAAATAAAAAAAATCAATAGTAACATGGGGAATATGTAACATGTGATAAAATGTTACTAAATTCTATTAATAACATTTTTCATAATTTAGTAACATTTTTTTAGTGTTACTGTATATTATATATCTATTAGTGAAATGTCATGCATTTTTATAGATAAAGAACTAAATTGGTCCAAAATTTCAAGGAGAAACTAATTTTAATTTTAACCGAAAGTTAAGGAATAAAACCATATTTAACCATATAT
>Ga0214544_1010100_pt1 | contig 14197 bp, 7 predicted proteins | sample CNSS3metaG_FD_160074 | JGI IMG/M metagenome (GOLD analysis project Ga0214544, IMG submission 160074) | Root nodule microbial communities from cowpea collected in UCLA plant growth center, Los Angeles, California, USA - CNSS3 | ecosystem: Host-associated > Plants > Roots > Nodule | place: USA...
TTGGCTTGATTTTCTTGTCTATGTTGTGCAGGCAGGATGCTTGATGATATTTTTGACTGAAGTCTTTTGATTTTCACCTAATACTCTTGTTTAGGAAGAGATGGTGAAGGCTAAGTTTGAGGCAGCTATCATAGAAGCAGAGTTGAGCGCGGTAATAATTTCCCATTTCAGTGAGTACCTACACCATTATATCATTCTTGCCTGTCTGTAAATTGTGATAGCCATTTTAACTATAGCTGCAGATATTTCATATCAGTAGAATCATAAAACTTAAGGAAAGAGAGTTAGAGCATCTCTTACAAAGGTAATAAATCTCTTGATCATTGTGACCCATTAAATTATAGTTTCTGTGATCCATTATCCATTGTTCCTGCAGAGAACAAATATAAAGTCAGACACAAGAGTCACCTCACTATGTAGTCCGCTATCTCCTCAGTTGGCCTCTTCCCTGTTGGTACATGTCGGCTTGAACCCAGGAGGGGTTACCTGCAGAAGAATCTCCGAAGCTTAAGTGAGTCAAAGCTCTCAAGAAGTCAAATCAGCAATTAATGAATGCGTACCTTTAAATGACGGGGTCCACGTGTATTTATAGACATTAATGACGTTTGACCATTTCGTGGGCTGGGCCTTGAATTGGGCTCTGGCTTGGGCCCCAGCTTGGGCCATGAGTGGGCTTGGCCCTGAAACAGGTTACCACGGTGTATTGAGGTGAGTTAACCATCTAGGCAAGTAGTCGGTCTTGGCCGGCTACCCGCCTAGATGGTCAATGCTGGTTGTATTCGGGTACTAGGCGGTATGCGGTTTTAACGTGCGTACCATTTACTTGATTTGGGTTTGGCTAGGTATAGTACACTAGTCCCCCAGCCTTGTCCGATATGGGTTGTCGGTCAAGGATAACATGTGTTGGTAAGCTAGCAGAATCGGCTAGGTGTGATACATCCATATTACAACTTTGTCTGCGATTCATATGTAGTTCCTGATTATGGAATTTGCATTATCATGTTTGATTGAAAGTTGTGATTTTGAACCAGGAGGATATTACTATTATGTTTGATTGAAAGTTGTGATTTAGGATAACTGTTAGTATTTTGTTTGAATCTGAATTCTTTTTGTTCTGTAGTTAATAGTAAAAATGCAGCTGTACAGACAAATTTTGTTTGAATCTGAATTCTTTTTGTTCTGTAGTTAATAAAGAAAATGCAGAGTTATTAGTTTACCAGAAAAAAAGAGAAAGAAATAATAGTGTAAAAAGATTTTTATGTTTTTTTATTGGGATGATTGATACATAGTGGTTTAGAATTAGGCAAATTTAGGTAAGAAGTTTTAAAACGTAATTCAATTTCCTAAATTACCTGAAGAACAAAAGAGATGCAACTAGCTCCAATTCTGCTGATTCAGATTCAATCAATAACAAAGAAGATGGTCTAATCTGAAATACTGTGAGTTTCACAGTATTATAAGTGCATTTAAGTCATGTTTGATATTTTCTATAAATAATTAAAACTCTGTTTCTGACTAAAAATATTAGATGTGAATGTGTTCATATAAATGTTCATATAAATGTTAATACATTTACCTGTCAAAGGCATTTATTGCCTCAAGCTTTTATACAGGAGTTTAGCTTTCATACAAGCCTTTTCTTAATGTATTTGGAATGTATTATATATGGCCATATGGCTCCCTATTTCAATGTTAAAGTTTTTTCATGCATAATAATTGAGTAATGTAGGTGGGTCTCGCTTTTCTTCATGATTGTCCCGCTTCTTTTTTTACATAATATAATTCTAAATGCATGTGGGGTTCATGTTTTAGCATGATTTGAGTTCAATTTCAAGATCCTCTTACGTGCACAATATATATGGGGTTTCTTACAAATTGAAACAAGCAAGCCCCATGGTGCAGTTACGTGGTATAGCTACCTATGATAATTTTGATGCCTTGTATATCCATATAATGCACGAGTTTCAAGTTTCAAATAGCTAAGAGCATCAAAACTGATTATGATCTACTCAAAACTGATTTATATGCAATCCTAAATTATGTAGGTCTGTATGCTCATCATATGAAGTGTGTAACAAAATTGATTATGATCATATATGACTAGAAAATTATGGAGATACTTGGTTGAAAGAGTATAAATGGCATCTGTAATCTACATGTTGGTTAACCATTTTATCACATACAAATATGCATGTTAGTGTATTTATAGGTAAAGAAAATATGCATTTTATCACATACAAATCTGCAACACCCATTATTTTTGAATCCCTTTCTTCTATGTTTTTCTTTTTTCAGCCAATGGAAGTTAGAACTAAGTTAAAAATGACTGGTCCAAATTTTGAGGTGCGTGAAATGAAGTCAAGCAAAGAACTGCGAAAGAAAGTAAAGATAAAGCGTGAAAGGATAATAAGCATTGGAGGGGTCACCAATGGACCTAAGTTTTTGTTGTTTATATGTGGTGAAACACTCTTGACGAGTTCAATTCCTCTACATTATATATTACTGTTTTATCAATTAAGACTTGCATTATTTTTGTTTTATTAGTTGGGATTTGGATAAGAGATAAATTGAACTTTTTTTTGTTTCAGGATGTTGGTGAAGATCAAGAGGATGAAGAATGATAAAAAAATTCCAAATGGTATATGAAGATGAAGAGGAATGAAAGTGCAAGATAAATTGTACTTTTTCTTTTTTGGAGAACATAATACTTTTTAATTAGTTGTAAACATTGTTACTTATAGAATTGTATACAATATTACAATATAATTTTGCAATATATGAAAATTTTCAATTTCATATTATATGTTAGAAGTGTCTTATTTAATCGATTTTATTTCTACTATTTTAATAGAATAAATATATTTTAATTAATATTGTTCAAATAAAATTATTAATATTTCATTTAAAATAGTATTGTCTAAATGTATAGATAAAATAAAAATTATATTTTAAATTATTTTACATGATTCAATTTTTATAAGCTTTGTTTAAACAAATCTATTTTGTTCCACACTTTCATAAATGTGGCCTATAGAAATAAGCAACACGAAAAAAACCGTTGCATTATATTGGCCGAAAAACTGTTGTCTATTGGAACATTTTAGGCACAATTTTTTAATGGTTGCATAACAAGCAACGGTTTTCGAATTTCCTGGCCTAAACGGAAAAAAACCGTTGCGTATAGTATAGGCCACGGCCACCTATGCAATGACCGCAAATTCGTTGCTAATCTGTTGCCTAATCTTGAGGCCACGGTTTTTTTACTTTAGGCCATGATTTTTGGTTCATTGCCTAAAGTCATTTTTCCTGTAGTGATTGGATGAGCTATCCAACTTACCATTGTGAAAATCTTTGATGAACTGCGTATCACTCGGAAAACCAGATCGGATTCTGACCTAGAGGCGAGGAGAGTACATAGCCCTCCAACTCTGCATTATGCTAACACCATGAAGAGTTGCTCCCTCTCCTGCATAACACTTATATCTATATGATGTGACATGTATGACGTAACACTTCTGCCTCCATTTATTATATCTCACCTACCCTGACACGCGTCAGCCATCAGATATTCTATTTGCTTTAGATCCAACGGCTCAAGTTTAAAACTGCACTAACCGTTTCCCTTTTCATTTTTCCTTGTGTGCTTCGTAAAAACGAAACCGCAATATTCATAACTTAAGGAAAGGATCTTTAAGTTAAACATAACGGGACGACTTTTTAACTACAGAAATGAGCCTATGGTATATGAGATCGGACCAAGGTGGCCCTAAAAATAAAGATATGCTTAAAGAAACAAACATAGGAAATGTTAAGACTTAACTTAAACAATATAACAAAATCTATATGTGGGATCAGACCGAGGTGTTATAGGATATTTAAATTTAACTAAACACATAATGAAATACATACCTTAGGTCGGACCGAGATAGCCCTCAACGTACTGAGGTTTTTACCAAGCATGTAGCGAGTTCGGACTAAGATAGCCCTCAACGTACTGAGGTTTTTTCCCAAGCATGTAGCGAGGTCGAACTGAAATAACTTTAATGTACTGAGGTTTTTTCCCAAGCGCATAGCGAGGTCGGACTGATATAGCCCTTAGCGTACTGAGTTTTTTACTAAGTGCATAGTGAGGTCAGATCGTGATAGCCCTTAGCATACTGAGGGTTTTTTCCCAAGGATGTAGTGAGGTCGGACTGAGATAGCCCTCTACATACTAAGGCTTTTACCAAGCGCGTAGTGAGGTCGGACTGAGATAGCCATCGGTGTACTGAGGTTTTTTACCAAGCACGTAGCGAGGTCGGACCGAGATAGTCCTCAACGTACTGAGGTCTTTTTCCAAGCGCGTAGCGAGGTTGGACGGAGATAGTCCTCAACGTATTGAGATTTTTACCAATCGTGTAGCGAGGTCGAACCAAGATAGCCCTCAACTTACTGAGCTTTTTACCAAGTGCGTAGCGAGGTCAGACCGAGATAGCCCTCAGCGTACTGAGGTTTTTACCAAGCACGTAGCGAGGTCGGACCGAGATTCAGAAAAATCGAGAAAAATGAACTTTGAATATGAGCGTTAACAAACACACTAAATTATGAACAACCCACCTCGTTAAAAAACCCTCCCAATGATGTTGGAAGGGAAAAAGAGTGTGGGGTTTTATTTAAGAAATGAAATGAGTTTTCTAACATTAGAAAAAATGAAAGAAATAATAGCAAATACAAATATTTAACTAAAATAGAATCGTAGGCTTGTTGCGTTCCGTGTCCTAGGAATCGTCGTTCCATCCAACGTCTCCAATATGTATGCCCCTCCGAGAAGGACCTTATGGACTTGGAATGGTTCTACCCATTTTGGCGATAGTTTGTCCTCTATCTCGATCGCGTGAGCCTTCCTTAACATCAGATCATTTTCTTTGAAGTCACAAGGCTTCACCTTTGTTCTTGTATTCAGGATTTAGGCGTTTTTCCTTTTCCTCTGCTCTCTTCTTTTGCATTGCTTCCTCAATTTTGATGTGTATTGCAGCTCGGCCTCTTACCTCTGCCAACGTCGTCGCGAGCAACTTGATTAAGGATTCGCTAAAAGGATTTGCTCGCAATCCTTTGACAAAAGCCCCTACCAACATCTCCTCGCTAGGGTTAGTGAGTCCCATGCTTATATCGCAGAAGCGGTTGAGGAACTGCTTCAACGACTCCTCTAGGCATTGCTTTATGTCGAACATGTCAACAATTTCTAGTTTTTTTGGCCGATTTACCATGAACCGTTCCAAGAATACCTGAGAGAAAGCGGTGAAGGGTGTAATGGATGTGCTGGGGAGCTTACTGAACCATTTGAGAGTTGTTCCAGTGAGCATCCCTACAAACATTTTGCAACAAGTCGCGTCACTCCCTCCTGAGATCAACATCTGAGCTAAAAAACCTTTGAGATGGGCCTCAGGGTCGCCCTCCCCAAAGAATGGTGGGATTTTTGGGATGATGAAATGTGGGGGAATTAACTCCTCCATTATTCTTCTAGCAAAGGGATGCCCCTCCTCTTGATCCATGCTCCTATTCAAGGTGTTGTGATCTTGAAGGTGACCGCGATCTCGCATCCATGTGCGCAAATCCTCGTTGCATTTCGTAGTTGTTCCTACTGACGTAATGATTCTTCTAAGCATTGGCAGGACTCCAATGTCTCCTTCCGCAAGCTTTCACTTTCTACTTCCATTTCGGCCCAACGTCTTGCCTCTTGCTCTTGTCATCGAGTTTGTTCATCGTTCACCTGTTTCCTCATTGCTTCATTCTCCCGCCGCAAGCTTTTAATGTGTTGCATGATTTGTTCCATGGTGAGGGAATCTCCTCCATTTTTTCCAAGGGTAGTCACTGCCATATCGTTTTATGTGGACAGGGATGCTAATTTTACCTGCCCCACGGTGGGCGCCAATGTTCTGGTCTCGAACTTATGACCAAACCAGAACGATAATTTCTCTATAATTCACACTCTGTTTCTCACTCTTTTTAGACTTGCCTTCCTATCCCAAGATTTCTAGTATATATAGGGTAGTCAGTTGTGGAACCGTTTTCTGCTGCCAATATTTCAGCTAACCAACTAGCCCAATATCTTCTCATATAATCCTGCAGGCATAATGTTCCTAAAATGTAGGGATATTTAAAGATATTTTAAAGGCACGTTGTATTTGTTGCACTTTTTTTCTGTGCCACGTTTCCCCCTTTTGGGATGTTGTTGGGCCATATCACTGGTCCATCTGCCTATGTACAGACACATTTTTGTAGTTTGGCCGAGCTGTCCGACTTATCATTGGATGAGCTATCCGACTTACCATTGGACGAACTATCTGACTTACCATTATGAAAATCTTTGAAGAACTGCGTATTACTCGAAAAACCAGATCGAATTTTGACCAAGAGGCTAGGAGAGTACAATTCTAAAAGAGAGATTCATGAGACATTCTGGCCAAAGTATCGTAATGTTTTTTTCTGGTAGAAGATCGAAGTCCTTATTTTTTATTAATAGCACTTTCTTGTGGAGAGGTAAAAACCATACATCAACACGATGTTCATATGATTTTAATATGTTTTAATATATATTATTATCATGATTGTTTTGTATTTTAGTTAAATGTTTATACACATATTTACTATGTATTATAAAATTAAAAAAAAATTGAAAAAATCAATAAAATTGCAATAAATAAAAAAGTTCCGATATTTCTATCCTAACACTTGTGCAGTGACACGAACTAATTATGTGTATAATAATTCCATCAACACTTACAGGTTTTGTTTTTTTATAAAAAAATGGATCAATTAATATATGGTTGTTCTATCTTAATCAATGCTTTTGGGTTTTAGTGGCTAGTTCGATTATATTTGTCTTTTACATTAAAGATACATGTATGTATGTGTTTCAAAAATACCCTATATAGATTATATCAACAAAACCTATTACACAAAAGGTACTATTTTAGGATACTTAATAGTTTAACATCGTGAAAAAGTCAAACTTAGAATAATTTAAATAAATCTTCTCCTTCAACCTTCTGAAATATTTTAAAAAACAATTATGATAAAAATAAGAAATTCTAAAACTGAACAATATCTCTCAAATATGATAATTTTCCTATCATGACGAGTTTAGGTACTATTGGTTAAGTAATTTGAACGTAAATGTACTAAATAGGTAATGATAACTTTATAAGAGTTAGCTAGAATGAAGACGTACGGCGCAGGCTGATATAGGCCTCTAGATTTAAGGTATTTGAGGGTAACCTTCTAAATATGAAACACGAAGACTAGGTCAAAGGGTTGTGGTTTTAGGTTAGAATGAAAAGTTGGTGTGTGACAGATATAAATACCTAAAATTTTGTATGTCAACGTTGCTCAAGCCAATTCTTGGGGCTTGCCCTTGGTCCTTGGCTTGTTCTTGCAAGCTGCAATTGAATTCGTTTTGAGAGTTCAATATGGCAGAGTTCGAAGAGCAAGTAAAAGTTACGGCAAAGAAGACCACTGCTGCAGCGAAAAAAGCCAAGAAGGCTATAGCCAAAGGTGGGAAGAAGGCTTTTGGTGCGTGCAAGAAAGGTTGGGCCAAACTAAAGCAAAGCATCATGGGTCACACGCAGAAGAACAAGAGAGTAGAATATTTGGGTGATCGTCGTCGTTGATGACATCATTCTTCTTCATTCTTCTTGTGATTTTCTGCTGGAAATTAATGAATTACGCATGCAGCATCATCATTGCTTCTTGTCTTTGTTGCCCTAATGTAATAATTTATTGATTCAATGGTGAAGATCAGTGTTATTTGTTCCTTATTGTTTATGTTCTTTTCTTGTCGCAGCATTTCGGTTCAGGGTTTACTTTTCGTGCAATACGTCTATATTGCATGCTTCTTCAATTTAAAATCATGTAAAGGATACGTGTAACTTACATTACACATATCTAGTTTAAAAATTCAAAAAATACAGTAACTATATATAATAGGAATTCTTCAAATTTAAATGAACTTTAAAAATTATAAACTATTTTATGGATAAGAATAAATAGAAAAAATAGTATCAATTTCTCGTAAGTTATATATGCTTTTGTTGAATTTAGCATAAAGAAGGTCAAATTCAGAAAATAATAATTTTCTATATACATGTGTCAGTTTCTTAATTAGGTCATTATATAGTGTAGATATATTACTCTTATACATATATTCGATTTTATTTTGCATCAACAGGCTCCATGAGATCCAGGAAAAGAAGTGATGTGGTATAGTCTGAATTCTATATAATATAACAACGCATTCATTTCTTATGTATTGATTTGATTTGTGATATTATTAGAGTGAACAAATTAGATCTAAAAAACAATATATGTTGTGTACATCTCATTGAACAAATATATATATATATATATATATATATATATATATATATATATATATATATATATATTGAGAGAATAAATTTGTTAAGACACATCCACACTTATAATGTAAAATGGTAGTACGTCACTATCCCTATTATTCTAGGTGATCCAATCAATCAAGAGTTCACATATCACTTTTAAAACAATACCAAATTGATAATAAATACAAAAGAAACATACTAATATATCAAACAAAACTCCCAAAAATATTATTTCATGTACGTACCATAGGAGTCATAATCCATGATAACTCACATGAGAGATACTAATCACATTGTCTTCTGAGTCGAAATATTTCGGTTTATTGCATGCACATCTCATTTTTTTACGTGTTATAATTACTAAAAATAATATTGAAAACACGGTCTCCTCATCAATAATGTCCATATGTAAATGTAAAACACACCATTACTAGCACATACGCAATTACATTAAAAATAAAATAAAATTAGAGAAGTAAAATAATAATTATGACTTAAAACTAATTTTCATATATGATTAATATCACTTAACTATTTATATTTGGAGTTGTTTCAACGTGACTATTAAAATTATTTTCATCATTTCCAATATTAGGTATCTACATAAAAAAATTGTACAATATCATTAATCTTTTAATGTGGTGAAAATCATGCTTAAATAATACTACAACAAAAAATGATATTATCAATAACTAAAATCCGTTAGTCGTGTCTAAAGTTCGTTGAAAAATTAAAATTATTGACAATTTATCAATGGTAAAAAATATATTAATAAAATGTTCGTTAATAAATTTTATTAATAGATAAAAAATTTCATCAATAATTATCGATAGTAGAGGTGGTGATTAAGAGATAGAAGGTCAATTATCTAGTTAGGTGAGTGGTGGGATGGAAGGTTAGATATAATGTCGATCCAAGCATTTTAGTGTTGTTCCATTTCTAACAATTTATCCTTATTCTCTGTTTTTTCTTTGAATTTCCTTTTGGACTATTACTTGAACCAAGTTCAGGGTGTGCTACTAATGTATATAACTAATATGTGGATTATGCCTTGAGATTCAAACAATTGAGTTTTTAGTTCTGGTAAAGCATGAATATGTTAGAAAAAATTACTCAAATAATACTAACAATAATATAAATATAAAATAATATAATAATAATAATTATTAAATCAATAATAATACTAAGACAATATATAAAACAATGAATTTTAATCAGAGATCAACAATTATAATAATAATAATAAAAAAAAGATAAAAGGTAAGGAGTATAAATATCCTGGGTTGAGGCACGCATAGCGCTATCCTTAGAGAGAAAACACCCCTACTGCACAGGGCTAAACAAATATATCAATACACAATCATATGTGTTTCTTATCATATGCGTTTCTCTCCCAAGATACAACAATCCGTTAGATCGATCGAGTACAGCGAAGGATCTCCAAACCTTATGAACACCACTGTCTTAAAGATAATACAGAAAAGAAAAGAAAAACACTTTTAAGAAAGACTCTAGTGTTTGTTGTCTCTGTTTTTGTGTGCTTCTTCATGCACCTAGGTGGTATTTATAGGTAACAAAAAAAGACAATGCAGTAAAGTGTAATAAGAATATAGTTGTTAGCCATAAAACACATTAACCCATAAATTAAAGGTCTATAAAAACATGAGTAACTATAAGTTTTTTTATTTTAATTATTTATTTTTTAAATTATAATAAAATATTTCCAACAATCCCCCACATCATTTAAAAAATAAAACAAAAATATATTATCTTTTAAAACAAAATATTGTAGTTCAGTGTATGGAACCTTCCGGGTCTGACCCTTACACCTAGTACTTATAAACTTTCACCCGAGAAAATGCAGAGACTTGATTGTCTTGAACTACATCCCCTGTGACTGGGTTTTAGTAATAACACATACAATATCGGTGTTCATTATAGGTTCTAATCAGTGGGTGCACGTTACGGCCTTGTGCATGTATCTTGTTTTATGAGTGTCACTTAGAGACTTGCCTATGTCTCACAATGGCGGCCCCACCATCACACTCACTAGATAAACCCTCAAAGGGTGATTTGTGACTCACCCCTACAATAATTGTCATTGGGTTTATTAAGAGGTATTTTATAAAATAATACACATACCTCAACCATTAGGTTTATTAAGAGGTATTTTATAAAATAAGCATAATAATGCACATACCTCAACCTAATTATTGCCACAATTTATAGTACACCTCGCCATAGGAATGAGACATAAAATTTAATCAAATTATTTGGTGTACTTTAGTCAACAACAACTTCGTTGTTACCCATTGAACTCCATTCCATGCGATCGCCATTCATGTGGAGATGGGTGTCCATTGTTGCAACTAATTTATGGGCTATAATCTCATTCCCCTTGACGACTCAAATATTTGTTGTTGATGCATCAACCTTTTGATAAGCAGATCTGCAATATTTCTTTCTAACCTGACAAAGTCAAAAGAGACAATACCATCAGTAATAAAGTTTCTAATATATTTGTCTCTCATTCTTATATGTCAAATTTTCATTGACATTTTTACTAAAAACTTTAAATGTAACAATTTGATTGCATGATGCATTGAACAAATTAATTATTTATGCTTGCATAGTAGATCATGATAGAACAACAACTTTTTAACATATTTCCATGATAGTGCACCTCCATCCAAGGTTAAAACATAGCCATAACCAATATTTGATATTGTGTCACCAAAATCAATATCCAATTTAAATTATCCTTCAATCATCTCAAGAAATTGGGCATATTGTCATAGAAGAAATACAAATAATATTACACTAGATGGCAAATCAGTGAAGTATATATTCATTCACTTTATAATATATATAACCAAGATTTTTTTTTCTCATTAAAAGGTATATTAACCTTTACAAGACACCCCCACACTTTGAAATATTTTAAATGTGGTTCTCCTTTCTTTCATAACTCATAAAAAGTTTTATCACAATCTTTTGTGTTCAAAATATGGTAAGCAGGATATAAAATTTCATTAATATAATGGTAGGCAAACTAGAACTTGAAGCATAACATTTACCATATCAAATAAAAGCATTTTTTTTCTTTCGTTGCACCATTACATTAACACCATATGAATATGTTGCTTAATGAATTATACCATGAATTTTACATAAAAACACTCATTTGTAAAGACATGTATCATCATTTCTCTATTTAATTAATTAATTTTGCACCTCAAAATTTTATAATTTGAATGGTCTCTAACCAAATTTATCAATCTAATCTAATACTATATACAATTGGGAACTAACAAAAGGTAAGTTTTTCAATTGAATAATATATCTGAGCTACTTCTCATTTCAAATTTTTATCTACAAAAGGAAAAAACCGCTGATGTGTCAAGCTCTCAGCATTTTGAAGGTAGAAAAAAAATTGAAAAACAAATGGAAAAACGAAAGTTTTAATTCAAACTTCATTCTCTCTCTTCCTCAGTCTTCTCACTTTTCGCCTTCTCAATTCTTTCTCTCTCTTTCTCATTCTCTCTGCTTCCGCCTTCTCACTTCTTTCTCTCTCTTTCTCATTCTCTTTGCTTCTGCCTTTCTCACTTCTTTCTCTCTCTTTCTCTGTCTCTGTTGCTCCGTGTTCATCATGGTTTCTCTGCCTTTCTTAGCTTCTTCTCTAACATCTTCTTCTGTTCATCTTCTTCTTTTGATCGAGCTATTTTTAAATCGCAAAAAACCGACTATGGAGATGCTTTATATTTTTTTTTCTGAGCTTTCTTCTGTTCATCTTCTTCTGTTCATCATGTTTTTTTTGTTTACAGGCTTCAACTGAAGATTACAAACACATGCATGTGAGATTTGCCGTTCATAATGAGAGATTTTTTTCGTGGAAATCTTTATGTTTTTTACTGAGATCTAAGTGATTCTTGGCTTGATCTTATGTTTCAGGTGTTTAAATCCTTGAAATGAAGAGTACAACCACATCCATGTGTTTTAAACTGCAAAAACCGACTATGGAGATGCATTATTTGTCTAATTTCTTCAGATTTGTAGTTATTTTTGTGGTATCTCTGTTTTCGTCATTCTTCACAGATGAATGAAATGAGAAGATCTGCAGATATCGTTTTTTTACCCAGATCTGAAGATGTTGTATCTCTGTTTTCGTTTGTGTTTTTACCTTTCTCAAGCAAACAACTCATATTCTTCTTATATTTTCTCAAATCTAACTTTTTTTTTGCGTTGATGGTATTTTTCTTTTTTTACAGGTCTGATATGGGTCACTGCGACATATGGTTTTTTTACCCAGATTTCGTTTTTATTTTCAGCTTTCTGAAGCAAACAACTCATATTCTTCTTATATTTACTTTGATCTAACTATTTTTTGCGTTGATGGTATTTTTCTTTTGTTGACAGGCTTCCAATGAAGAGTTCAAACACATGCAAAAGTCTTTTTCGCTATACAACTTAACTGGTATGTAATTTTTTGGTTTGGAGTGATGTTTTGCTCTCAGATCTACTTTGTATTTGTTTTATTTTTGGTTTGGAGTGATGTTTAGCTCTCAAAATCATGAGCACTGTCAAGAACACCAAAAAGGTAAAAACTTTTCTACTATTTTTCGTTCTTCTACCATATTTATCTTCTTTTCTTTGTCATATTTATCTGTTCGATGGATGTATTGCTCTCAGATCTACTTTTCTTTGTATATGTTTTGCTCTCAGATTCATAACCATCAAGAACATTAAAAGAGATTTTTTCTTCTTCTCCAAGATCCGAGTACTTTTTTATGTTTTTTTTGTCTTTGATGGATGAATTTATTTGACAGATGAATGAAATGTGTCAAGAACACAATAAAGGTTAAAGGTTGAAACTTTTGTTCTTCTCGCAAATCTTTTCTTCTTCTCCCATATCTGATAATTTTTTTATGTTTGTTTTTTCTCTGAAGAATGAATATTTTCTAGCAGATGGATGAACTTTCCAATAACACAATAAAGGTCGAAGTTTTTTTTATTCTTCTTACTAATCTTTTCTTCTCCAGATCTGAATATTTGTTTATGTTCTTTTTTCTCTGATGAATAAATGTTTTCTGTAAGATGGATGAACTATTGAGGAACACAATAAAGGTAGAAGCTTTTGTTCTTCTCGCCAATCTTTTCTTCTTCTTCCAGATTTGAATATTTTTTTGTGTTTTTTCTCTCTAATGAATATATGCTTTCTCGCAAATGGATCTGTTTCAAGAACGCAATAAAAGTATAAGTTTTTGTTCTTCTTGCGAATCTTCTCTTCTTCTCCCAGATCTAAATACTCTTTTGAAGGTTTTTTTTTCTCTGATGGATGATTTCTTTATGTCAAATGGATGAAATGTTTGAATAACACAATAAAGGTACAAACTTTTCTTCTTCTTGCGAATTTTTTCTTCTTCTCCTAGATCTGAATACTTCTTCTCCTAGATCTCAAACACATTCATATTTTTTTTAATGATTTTCACTTTCGATTTTTTATTTATGGATTTTTATATTTTTGAATTTTTAGTTCTCTTTGATTGAAGTTTTTGTTCTACCACAACGAAGGTTATCTTTTTTTCTTTTCTTCATTTTCTACATTAGAATTTGTTTTTTCCAAAGGTTCCATTTCAAATGTTTAAATTTAATTTATTTTTTTATTATGCATTCCATTTTAATAACTCTAACATTATTATTTATATTTATGGTTGGAATAGTCATATCAACACATTTATAATTTTGTCTTTATATTTGAATTAAAATTAATTTATTTTTGTTTATTTATTTAACCATAATTTTTGCTATTTAATAAGTTG
>Ga0214544_1010106_pt1 | contig 14181 bp, 8 predicted proteins | sample CNSS3metaG_FD_160074 | JGI IMG/M metagenome (GOLD analysis project Ga0214544, IMG submission 160074) | Root nodule microbial communities from cowpea collected in UCLA plant growth center, Los Angeles, California, USA - CNSS3 | ecosystem: Host-associated > Plants > Roots > Nodule | place: USA...
ATTGGTGGATCTTCTGAAGATTGACTCATGGATAATTTCTATTAATATCTTTAGGAGATGTTAAAAATATAGAAAATCTTCTATTCTGATGTAGGACTCTTAATATTTAACAAATATATATTTTTGTGATATTTCATGAACAATTACATAGATGCAAACTACATATATGAATATGAAGTTATGTTATTATTAATGTTCTCTCAAGGATAATCTCTAAAAAAAAATTGATTCCATATCATTTTATCAAATAATAATTATTTAGTATAGTAGTCGGGGCGTCACATACTTCATCCTCACATTTAATATCTATTGAAACCAATCTTAACTAACTGACAAATCAAGAATACCTTGTTTGATGTTGATGACTTTTCGTACATGTTTGATAATGCCTTTATCAAACCATTCTTCGTCAATGTTAATTTCATAACGCCCAAAGCCTATCGATCTAGCAAGTCTCGATCTTCTTCTGATATAGTTAATCCTCAATTTGCATCTTCCAATTGCTCTTTCTCACATGAAACCCTAAGCTCTTGATACCAGTTGTTAGGGATCGCAAACACACACACACACACAAGAAATTACAAGACGAAAGTAAAATAACAAAAACACAAAGAATTTATGTGATTCAATCAAATGACCTACGTCCATGGCAACTACACTAGATGGTATTTTCTCTTTTCAGACTCCACATGCTCAACACAGATTACATAATTCCAAACACAAATTTTGTATTCTAGATTATGCAAATCGAAATACAAATATTTATTTTGAAGTGTACAATTCAAAATGTATTTTTATTTTGTACTTTGAAAAGTATAATTCAAAATACAAAATTTATATTCCCAATTAATCTTTGTATTCCATAATACAATTTTTATATTTTAGAATACAATATTTACATTTCGAAACAGGCATTCCAAAATATGGATTCCGAAACTCAAAATGAAAAGAGAGTAAAATTAAAATATTTAAATGTATGGAGAGGAGGAAGAATACTCAACTCCATAGAAGTGCCGGAATAAATTAGGCGCCTTCTCCCTCACCTCCAATTCTTCTTCAGTACCCCCCAAATTTACCATTTTACCCCTAATTACCGTTTTAAGGAAAAGCGAAACGGATTTCAAAATCCGTTTGGTATTTTTTATTTTTTTTTCCAAAAACGGAATTCGTAATTCGTTTCAGAAAAGTATGAAACGGATCTCGAAATCCGTTTCATAAGTTTTCATGTTTTTTTATGAAACGAATTTTGAGATCCATTTCATACTTTTCTGAAACGGATTACGAATTCCATTTCATAAATTTTAAATTTTTTTTTCAAAAACGGAATTCGTGATCCATTTCAGAAAATATGAAACGAATTCCAAAATTCGTTTCATAAATTTTTATATTTTTTTATGAAACGAATATGTAAATATGTAAATACGATTAAAACCGAAAATAATATACTAAAAGAATAATTAAAATTCAAAAGACAATAAATTTAAAATAAATTTAAAAATAACCAGAATAAATTTTTGTTATTGTTTTTTTTATCTAATTTATAGTTTAATTAACATTTAAAATTTTAAAAATATATACTTTAAATAAATTAAAAAAGTTATAATATAATGAATAATTTTTTAATTTACTATTTAAATATTTTTAATTTAATTTGTTTTACACTTTTTCTTTTATATAATTAATTAAGAAATAAATTAAATAAAATTTAAAATTTAAAAGGAGTTCAACTTTAAATTAATATATATAAATATATATATATATATATTAAAATTGAACAAAATAAATATTAAAATTGAAATAAAATAAAATAGAATATTAAAGAAAAAACACAAAACGGATATCAAAATTCGTTTCACAAATACATGAAATGGAATGCAAAATCCGTTTCAGAATTAACAAAGTATAATTACAAAATGGGATTCGAACTCCGTTTCTGAAAGTTGTGACACGGAATGCACAATCCGTTTCATATAAAAAATGAAAAATAAATGAAACGGCTTTCGAAATATGTTTCCTAAAATTATGAAACAGATTTTATAATCCGTTTCAAAAAAAATTATTTACTATTTTTTCTCTCTCTTCATTTAATGGACAAAATTGAAAATAAGAAAAGTTGTGGAAGTACAGGAGAAATGGTTTGGGGGATTATGGACTTCCATGAAGAAGCCTTTCGATGAGGACAATGTCTTTATGCATCCCATCAATTTCTTCCTAGACCCAATCAATATAAGTAAAATACATGAATACCCTTCACCATTATTTCACAACCCACTTCATTTCAAAAAATGTATTTCACATATTTCAAAAATTTTATTCCAAAAATTTACGTTTTGAAGATTTTGTTCTGAAAATTTTGTTCCGAAAAATTTCGTTTCGGAAATTCCAAAAATCCTGTTCCCGAATTCATAATCAGAAAATCACTTCTATAAGGATAAAATATTCATTTTTCAAAAGCAGGAAGCAAATGCCTTACATGTGTTCATTTTCCCGAAAGGCCCATGTATGACAACTTAATGAGTATTATCTTAATATCTTCTTTCTATTATTGTCTTTATTCTCTTAAAATTGTTAGCTAGCCATAACATTATGGATACGCCATGAATTCTTTACAACATTTAATCCCCATCTTATGTTTCTTTTTAATATCTCAGAAATTATGCATATGACTAATACTGACTAGAGTGATTGGTATAGGATGATGCATTAAAATTCTTACTTTTGATTAAAAAAAGTTTCAAATGGTTTCAGAAAATTTTCACTACAAAAATATTTTCTCATTAGGTATGGAGAGGTAAGATAAAATCCAAGAACTCAGCTCACAAAGGTCTCCAATTCTTCACACTTTGGCTCAGAGGAGAAGGGACACTAGCTGACCAAGAGTTCAAATCAGGCAATGGTCCTGTTAGTGCCATAAAATTGGCACCATATTCCTTTGGCATTCTCTTCCAACTTACCTGAGAAATTCAAAACACAAACTATAAACATCTTAAAAGAAGAAACAACAACAAAACAATGAAATCAGAAACAGAAGCATTACTTGTCCAGGAAATGCTTCGGATAGTGCTTTCATAGCTGGATTTAATAACCATGATTTACCACTTAACAAAGTTTCAGGACCAGTGGCACTTGGCCCACCACCAACACCACCACAATTTACCATGAAGCGACCATTGGCCATCAACCTCTCTTGTAATTGCAACCATGTACTAACCTGATGAATGCATTAAAATTTATGAAACATAATGCTAAGATTACTTGAGACAGTAAAAGTTTAATTTTAATCATTCTGTCCTTCAGTTTACCATGAAAAAGAACAAGTTCACAGATTAAGCAGAAGATCAATATATGAATTTACGAATATATAATTAAGAAAATTTCAATCTTAATCACTTGTTTTAGAATGGTTTAATGATTCATTTCTGCTTTATGATTCCATATCATCAGTTTAACAGGAATTTCATCTTAAGTTTATATACATGATGTAGATGAAGAATGTTGAAACAGAAACAGAAAAATAATAGGTAGATAAGACTTCACTTTTGAATAAGATCGCAGAAACAAAATAAATGCTTTGTGAATTACAAATTTGTGATAATATAAATTGCAAACTAAAAAACACATAGGGGGAATCTTTTCTACAATTAGAAATAACAGGAATGTTGAAATTAAGTATAGTAGATGTTCAGAACCAAGACAACAGAAGATCAATTTGTTTTAAGATAAGTACAACTTTTCAATCATAAATTTGTCTTCTCACCGGAGGGTAATCAACTTTTGGGATTTCTGTAACTTCAACTGAAACAGAAGAAGCATATTGTTTCATAATACCATCCATCTTCATTTTACAGTTTTTAAGTTTCCATATACTCAATTATATTCTTTGATAACTACTATACATCCCACAATAATCACAGTTTTAGCCTTCTAAAAAAATTCCAAACTATTTTCCAATGAAACATTGATGCTTTTGCCCTCAAATTAATTACTTTATCTCAGTCAAATTAATGCATTTATTGAAAACATGAGGCTATTTTAGAAAAATTGTTTCAATAAGAGATATATTTATTGTTCTTCACATGTATGAAATAACCTTACAGTACACTCATTGTAGGGGGGATCTAGCTTGCTCCATTGTAGATATTGTACAAAGATTTTATGAGCCTAACATGGCTAAGACATTCACCTTAACATTAGATTTCGATTTTTTGGCAAGTTTTTCACGTGATCATGTCGTGTTAAGAGATAGATGAAGACAGAGACCCTATACTTTAAAAACTTCATGAGACCGTTTGCATGGTTGTGTGACTAATTTGAAAAGTATCCAAATTCCATTAACTCTCCTCTTTTTATGCCATAGAAATGCAAAATCCAAAACATACTCCAAAGTATTCAGAAATTTGGGCAATAAATGAGATAATAGCAGGACTAAGTAAAAATATTCAAAAAGATACCAGTTCAATTTTATACTTTTTATCAACAGAAGCTTAAATTTGACACTACTATCGTGAAAAGAGCAAGGTACACAAGTTGTAATTTGACTAAGAAGAACTTTAAAATCACCTAGAACATGCATATCTGTGTGTAGAAAAACTACATACCTCTTGTAGCTGAGGTAAAACTTTTCCATCAGCGAACAAGTCAACTATAATGCCTGATAATTGAACAAATATAAGTTAGCCAATAATAATAAAATAGCATCCCCTTCAAGAAAAAATAAGGAAATAAGAGATATTATAAATTGAGCTGAATTGTTGAAATAATTTCTTTGCAAGTGGATGAGAACACAAAAAAGGTGCAGAGTTTGAGTTTCTTTACTAAAAAGTGTAGGTAGAAAATATAAGTAGTATGAGAAGCCAGATAAACTAGGCAATATGCAATGTGAATGACTCACCAGCATATCTTCCGTGAAGATCCTTTGAGGGAACGAAGACATCACCAACATGAATATTTAAAACCCCGCCATCTTCTGTTTTCTTCTCCAGATCAGATAAGCCAAAATAATCTCTCACTTTATCAATCAACTATAATATTTGGTTTTTCAAGAAAAAAAAAAGGGGGTTAGAATGCATGCATCAGGGATCAAATCAATTAGTAGTATATATGGTAGTAGGATAATAAGGAACGATAAACATTGATCATAAAAGGTTTAAACAGAAAAGATATTTTTCACCTAGGGTGTACTGAGATCTAGTAAGACTTCTTTTTAACATAAATAGAAAAGAAATAATAAATATTAACAGACAGGAGAGAAAAATTCTTCTAAATATAAGCAATTCTTATTTTGTTCATGCATATAGATATCAGTAATCTGATAGCTGAGTGCAAATAAATAAGCAATTCACTCAAACTCTGGCTATTTTTCTCTTAGCACTTTTTTGAAGACAGAATCAGAGGCCTATTCATTGAATTCTGATTATTGTTTCTGCAATATACAAGTAGAAATGGGATGTTGGTTATTTCGTTTAAGCTATCACTTACTACGGTGTTTCAATTTTTATAATCAAGTTTCAGAAGAAATTGTTGTTTCATAGAATTCTACAATGTTAATAGCTCTAGATCACTGAAGCATAGATATAAATTTAATATAGAAATAAGTAACAAAGGAAGAAACTTCATTTAAATTTATTAAAAATATCTTTGCAGAAAAGAAGCATATATTACAATTTGATCAATCTCCCAGCCATCAAGTTGCAGTGAAGGCCATAAGTCAAGCATCAGATGAGCTGCAGTTCCACCACCCTGCAGGATATAAAAGCAGTATCAGATTACTTACAAGATCACTGATACTTAGAAATTCCCTCTAGTAAATTCCCATACTATAATATGTGCCGTCTTAAAATTAAATGAATTACCAAACCTAAGATAGCAATGGGACCTTTCGGAACAACAGCTGGCAAGCTCGCAAATTCATCCTGTTTAATGCAACAAATTCAGTAACCCCTGGCATGAACAATTCATCAAACAATGTGCACATAAATGCAAAAGTACAATGCAGTTACATAGCATACAAGTAACAAAGTCAGCAATGATAGAACTTATGCACTTGGATTCACCTTAACACTCAAAGGATATGACAACCGAAGATAAATATGAAAATGATTATGCAGTTACTTTCGAGCACAGTGGCACCCCACATAGAACATTCATATTGACCCTAAAGTCATTATACATGTTACTACATCTATAGTTTAATAGTTTGGCTAAATATATCATCACATTGCGTAGCATTATTCACAAGCAAGGAATAAATAAAATTTTATGTAACACTACAGAACTCCATGGCCATCTGATGGCTCCAGTTGTTCAGCATGAGAAATGATTGAATTTCATTTTGAATAGTTATCTCTAGACAAAGAATGCAAGGTCAGAGGCCATGTTTGATCTTGACATTGCATTAAAAATGCATCAACAGTTTCTTGCATCAAACAACAAACTAAGACAAACTTTTGCTAGTAAACATGACAAGCTTGACCCAGAGACCAGTTTAACACCTTCTTGAACCCTACTGTTCTATTATCAGAGTTGATATAGAGCTTATACAGCTATGGCTACAAGTTTTCTCAAATTCAAAACTCCTATGGATTGAAATTAGTAATTTATATTTAAAATATATCAAATCCAAATCAATACGATGAGCTGAACAAAGAAAAATTGTATGAAAAAAGCAGTACTACTTCTCAACCTTAAGAATGTGTCTACAAACTGCAAGCAAAATATGAACACAACTACACAACATTCTACAATCAATATGAGAATGAATTTGATGTATGAATCACACAATAAGGGGGGAGTGTTTTTAACAACATTTCAAACTATATGACACTAAGCAAACCAAACATCATTACTTTGTGAAAAAAGAGGTTTTACTTTTACACAACATACACCACCCATTATTACCCTTTGGACGTATGCCTCAAACACACACGCATACAACAAAACAAGCAATGTCAAGGTAGCATACATACCCAATAAGAACAAGTCCATTTTGACCCATGGTAAAGAAGACTGTGAACACTGTCTGCAACAAAAGAAACACAAATTCTGACACGTCAATTACCCTTGGCACACTGCTGCAGGAGACTGATCACAGACAAGAAAAAATACAAACATTTATATATAAGGAAATGCAAAACGGCATTTGAATACTTTTGAGACCCAGATGATCCATGAAGTAAAGTTTGAATTTTTAAAAGCAATTCAGACTGAGAGAAGGTGAGAGGAGTACAAGATGAATCAAGGAGTAACATTCTAGCCTTTGGGGTGTCCACTATGAGTATGTCATTGTAATCAGTTTTGATAGCTGAGACCAGTTGAATGTTCTCTTCTTCACCGGGTTGTACTTGTTGTGGCTGTTGAGCAGCAACAGAAAATGAGAAGTGTGAATTGGACTTTGAATGATTGATTGAGAGGAGAAGAGAGGGTTTTGGTGTTGGGATGAGAGAGTGAGTTGCAGCAATGGAGAAAGCAAAAGACTTGAACTTGATGTGTATGCTCAAATGGGAAGGAGGCAGCACATTGGTCAAGGACAATGCACACCCTATCATTGTGTTCTCTTGGTTCAGTGCCAAAACAATTGGATAAATGAACTGAAAACTCGACCACCTTATCCAAATTCCATTTGTTTTTTTCTTGTTTGCATTTTTCACCTTTCTTGGTTGATTTCACTCATTATTATTTTATTTAAAGTTACTCCTTACTAAACTCATATTTTTAGTTTCTTATTAAAATAAAAATACATTTTTACCTTTTTATTTATATATTTGCATAATTTGTTTGTTTTACAGAAGAATAAAATGTTAACTTGTAGTAATAAATGAATATTTTCTTCAAACAATTGATTTTTTAAATTATTTATTTCAAAATATGTATATTAAGTTTACACAAACTAGTTTGACGTCTCTACAATTATCTTCTATTAGTTTTAATTATTCAAAATTTAATCACCGTAATTACTATATAACAAAATAAAAACTATTTCATAAAATATAAATATATTGTTTAACTTAACTTCGCCGTGTCTGATTAAGTTGACCAAAATATTGAGATTTCGTGCGTTTGAAATATTTTTCTTTTGAAAATACAATTTTAAATTTTTTAAAAGCTTTTTGACTAATCACTTTTTTTTTTCAAAATATTCACTTAAATGATATATACGATGGAGTATAAACCTAAATTGTTATTAATTTATTTGGACTTTTAGTTTTATCTCATAAGTGATTTTAAACTCTCTAATTTTACATTTTTCTCTTTAATTTTTCAATTTCTCAATACATATAAAATTCAAGCAAATATAAAAATATTAAAAATTAATTTTAAATTAAAATAAATATAATAAGAAGGAGGTTAAATAGTTTTTTTCTTAGTCATTTTTTCGATATAATTTCAAAATTTTGAAAAAAATATAATTTAGTTCTAATTTTAATTAAAATGAAACGAACATGGTATTTTACGTTAAATTAATTTAACACACACAGTAAGCATGTAAGTGTAAAGACGACGAGCAAATTGTAACCCTTTTGTTTTTGCACTCTTCGCAGTAAATAATCATTCAGCTTTATGTCGGTTTTATTTTTAAGTAACATTATTTACAATTATATTACTGTCTAATTTATTATTATAGGTAGATAAAATCATATTTTTACAATAATAAGTAATATGAACTATAATATTATTATTATTATTATTATTATTATTATTATTATTATTGACTATTAATTTTTTACCCTTTTACATTACACAATCTCAGTACTTCCTCCTACTTCGAAGAGTGTGTTTTCAATAGGTGAAAGTTGCTTTGTCCTCTTACTTCAGTTCCTTGGAGCAGCGTACAGTAATGCATTGGAGTGGAGCCCACATCGGTAGAGTACAGTGTTTTCAAGCAGTTTATAACTGCAGAGTTTCACCCAAGGCATGTCCCTTCGGGGACATCCGATAAAATTGGAACGATACAGAGAAGATTAGCATGGCCCCTGCGCAAGGATGACACGCACAAATCGAGAAATGGTCCAAATTTTTTTTCCTTTCAAATTTTCAACCCCTTCTGCATTTTTTTCATTGATTGTCCACTCTTCTGATGATTGCACAAAAGATAACCTAAACTGCTCTCTAGAAGTAGTACTAAATTATTAGTGTGTGCTACTAGAGTTAAAGTACATTTTAGTTTGCTGAATTTTGGTGCTCATCATGTTAATGTTGTAATTTAAGTGCTCATCATGTTAATGGCTACCAATGCACTGTAGCTACTGTTGAAAACATTTTTTCTTTCATTCCTGTTCTAACCTTATTTTTTTATTTGTAGGCAAGCATTCTCAAGATTGAACACAAGCTTTTTGAGATGCACGGAACTTGTTTGCTGCCCAAAATGCTTCTGTTTCTACATCTGCATAGTGTGAAATGATAAAGGTTAAACTTCTTCTGGAAATCATAGATGAAGAAGAATTTTAACTTCTTCTCTTAGATTTTTATCATCAATATGATTGAAAGCAACACTTGAATCTTTGTTCTTTTATGGTTTCCAGTGTATGGTGATTACTGTTACCACTTTTGTTGTTATGAGTTCATCTTGAGTCCTATAACTGCATGCTGCAGCAACTCATTGGGTTTTCATTCTTTTCAATATACATTCTCACTTCTGGGATTGAAAGTTGCTTTTCTCCGTCTCCCTTCCGTTCATTCTTTCACAAACTTTTGATTCCTAAGAGTAACTCATAAGGAAACATGGCTTGTTAAGATGGAATGACCTTCACTAAGAGCTTGCAGTCAGTAATATTCAAGTGAGTACTAAAAAGTGAGAACTAAGCACAATATTCAAGTACTGAAACCTTGAAAAAATATTGGACGACTTCTTCATATTTGTTTATCTTATATAGTTAAAGATAGCATTATGACCACAAAATAGCTTAATCATTAGCTTTATAGCTTTGATCTTCATTAAGTTTGTACTTCATTTTGTATGTGTTGATCAGTTTTATCATCAAACTTGATTTAGGACAGATTTGGTGAAAAAAAAATAGTTGAATTATTAAACTGAACAACACTTTAAGTATTCCCATTAGTGGTATAGAGAATACTTGAACAATATAAAAACTTGCCGATAGTCTAATCCAAAACAATTTGTGGAAGAAGTTTTTTAAAGATAGTCTACCGTTGGAATAAACTAATATAAAACTTCAATTTTATACTCTTTTTTACACTAGTATCTCAATATTTCCTTAGTTTCTTCATAAAGTTTTTTTCTGTAAAAGTTTTGTACGCCACCCTTTTTTGTTGGACTTGTTCTCATTGTCTTTTTCTGCAACAAACAATTTGGAAGTTTCACCCATTGGTATTCATTTTATTACCCTTCAATTGCATCTTTTTCACCACATTCCACTCTGAAAGTTTCACTATTCACTCACCAAAACAGGGCTGTAAGCTTGGAGTGAACCAAGTCCCACATCTTTTGAATACCGTATTAACTAATACTTTATAAGTACTCAGCCTCGTCTCAGAAGTCTCCCTTTGGGGACATCTGATCAAATTGGAATGATACAGAGAAGATTCTTATGGCCCTGCACAAGGATCTCACACAAATTGAGAAATGTTCCAATTTTTTTTTTCTTTTAAATTTTCAACCCCTTTTACATTCTTTTTATTGATTATTCACTCTTCTGATGTTTGCACAGTTTTTCCTTCATGTTCATATGGGTTTTGTTTGTCACACATATTGCTGATTTGTTCTCTTCATGTATGCATATATTTCTTAAGTTACAGCTAAAATAACATTATTGTGGTTACATTAGTACACTGGAAAGTTGTTTCTTAGCAACATTTATTAAGTTCGAAAAGGGTAGTTTTGAGGGGAAGAATTGCACCAATGATAAGGAAACAACGGAATACAAACATAAATTACTTTCTGCTTTATAGTTTGTTTAGGCTATAGACTGTTTGTTGATGCTACAATATGTTGGTGTGATGGAAATAACTTCAATGAGAAGGAATGGAAAGTGAAATCTGAAGTTCATTTTTCTGAGATATAGAGCAAATTCATAGATTCGGGTTTAGGATTTGACTCAACTCCACAAAATTAGATTATTCATAAAGACCGTTAGAACATTATAAGCTCTGTCAAAACATTATAAACATTATAGTCTATTGGATGCAAGACTAAACCATCATCCTTAAGGTTGTAATTAAAGCGTCTTTCCTAATCAAATGAACAATGAGATGTTATAAAAGGACATCCAATCCAATCAAAACATGCATAATTACTTCATTTACTTTAGGATGTCAGATTGGTTTCGCTAATTTAAATTTCGTTGTGCAGATAGATACTTCTCTACATAATTGATTTTTTCTGTAATATTTCTGTAGTTGGTCCGGTTACCTTTTTGATGAGATCTTGTTTCGGTAATTGGTGGCAGATTCAGAAACCGTGGTGTTGTTGATGATAGACTCAACAGTCTTGTATTTTTCCAGTAGTTCGTTTTGAGACTAAAAAATGGCCTCCATTTCTTTAATTGTGCAAGGTTCAGTCCGTGCGAGAATGGATGTTACAAAGCTATCATGGCTATGAACTTCAGTTGTGATGGGAGATCCTATGGCAGCTAAGGTATCAACAATCTCTTGATATCAAGAAGATAAGTTGCAATATTTTTATCCTTTTTGGGTCTACGAAGCTGAATCTTTTTTAACTTTTGCTGTTGACTGTGAAGCATGGTAAACATGCAATTTTTGCCAGATTTTAGAAGCAGCGGAGAGACCTACCATTTGAGTGAGAATGGAACTTGTTTGCTGCCAAAATGCTTCTGTTTCCACATTTGCATAGTGTGAAATGATAGAAGCTAAACTTCCTCTGGAATTCATAGATGAAGAAGAATTTTAATTTCTTTTCTTAGATGTTTGTCATCAATATGATTGAAAGTAACACTTGAATCTTTGTTCATTAATGGTTTCCCTTCCGTTCATTCTTTCACAAACTTCTGATTCCTTCGTAAGGAAACATGGTTGTTACGATGGAATGACCTTCACTAAGAGCTTGCAGTAATTGCTGTCTTATTTGGTCTTACGTTATTCTTCTTCCAATGGACAATTTCACTGCCGCGAAAATGAACTTCCAACAATTATTAGTATGTGGTTCAAGTAACTAAGTTGAACCAAACCAAACCTTTCTTTATTTACCATTTTGAAGTATCATTATATAATTGTCATATTCCCCATGATATTCTGATAAGAAGCACTGCATGGATTAAAATATTTGAATCTTTCCATAAACAAATGAAGAATCTTTCTAGCACTGCATGTATAGGGATGTTTTCAATTAATGAAGAGAGATCAGTGCAGTGATAAAAAAGGGAAGGGTATTGGGAGAAGGAATTTCACAAAACTCCAACATGGAGTTAATATGTTTTTCTCCAAATTATATCAACACAAATAAGTAAATATGACTACATTTCAGTACCATATTCTAAATTGGTCGCTGAGATTTATCTGAAGAATTGGTTACACTAGCTGTACTCAAGCGTTATCGGTGTTTGTTAAGTCCTTTGAATGGATTTATGCAAAATTCAAATTTTCAGTTTTCTGAGACATTATCCAAACCTCCTCAATGTTTCTGAGTGACTCAACTCAAGTGAAGTTCTAGCCTTCATCTAAATGACTTACGTCTAAGATGAACAACTATAAGGATGCTGCAGGGAGCAGTAAGAGAAATGATAGAGAAAGAAGGGAATATTCAGTGAAGAGAGAAATACTTTTATATTCTTCTCCTTTCTCTATTGTAATATTGTACTGATCATGTGCAAATAAAAGAAAATACAATAATAATTCCAATCATTTCTTGCTAACAGAATTTCCCCTGGGATGAGGGATGCGTGACCACATAGTCTTTTAGGTAACATGGTTAATCATTTCCAGTTATCCCATTTCCAGTTAACAATGGCGGTTGATCATCCTCAATGTTAGGTGGGAGTGGCAAGGGGAAAGAGGGTAACAGTCCTTTGTGAGGACAAAGGAGGCTGACATGGAAGGTGTTGTGGACCTTGGTTGTTGGGGGGGGGGGGGGGTTAGGGTCCACTGCATAAGCAACATCGCCAATTCTCCTTGTGATTTTGAAAGGACCAAAGAACCGTTTCATAAGTTTCCCAGAGGTGGTGCTTGTCGCAGAAGATTGGCGACGAGGATGGAGACGAATGTAAACCCAATCATCGACACCAAACTGTAAGTCTCTTCGGTGTTGGTCAGCCCATTTCTTCATTGCGGCTTGTGCCTTTTGCAAGTTAGAGGCAAGCTTTTGAAGAATCTCAGCACGTGTGGATAGTTCGTCTGGATAGTTCGTGTTGCACTCTGTGATACTCGGATACCGATAGGAACACGACACGGACACGGATACGGAGATACGGTAAAATTGAAAAAGTATAAGATACAGACACGACAATATACATATTAAAATCTAATAATTATATTTCGTAATAGAAAAAAGAAACATTTAAAATATCATAATGTTTGAGTCTTATATATGTTAATCTTCGTCAAAAAATACAACTTCTAATTCTGGTTCATCGAGAGATAGGCTAGCAATATCAATAATTCCATTATCATCCATTGAAAAATCATCCCCAACAATATCCCCAAGCTCGTTTCCTTTTCCTTGTATTTTGAGGAGTTTCTTGAAAGAAGACGAAGATTACTATGGACAAATACTAAATCTTTCGCCCTTTTAGGTGTCATCTTATTTCTTTTTAAAGAATGTATAAAAGAGTAGGTGCTCCAATTTCTTTCACAGTAAAAAGAAGAACATAGTTGTCCAAGTAGCTTAAGAGCTATATTTTGAAGTATTGGTGCATGAGATCCATGAATAATCCACCATGACTTTGCATCCATTTTGCCTCTATCCCTTAAAGAGTCCTTATCTACAAAATCTCCCAATTTACCTGAAAAGTTTACGAACTCTAGATTCACTTCTCTCCTCACATCAGCGTCATCAAAGTACTTCTTAAAACATTTTTTCCTTTCTTGAGTAAGTTCCAAATCTTTATGTGGGGCACGTCTTTGTGGGTCTTCACTTAACCATTTAGGACTATAATATCTACAATATTAAAAATACATAAAGATATATTAACATAATATTATAAATTTTAATAAAATATAGTCATAAAGTAATTTAACTACATAATTACCTTGGATTTAAAGAATGAGCAAGGC
>Ga0214544_1010108_pt1 | contig 14177 bp, 11 predicted proteins | sample CNSS3metaG_FD_160074 | JGI IMG/M metagenome (GOLD analysis project Ga0214544, IMG submission 160074) | Root nodule microbial communities from cowpea collected in UCLA plant growth center, Los Angeles, California, USA - CNSS3 | ecosystem: Host-associated > Plants > Roots > Nodule | place: USA...
CAACTTAAGCTGCCATCAAACCCTGCAAACCCTCCTTTTGTTTTTCCTACTTTTCCTGCATTTATGCTTTCTTTCACACCACTAAATGCCCACATCTCATCTTCTATATCTCTCACTATCCCATATCTTGTTCATCTATTTTGTTCTTTTTTTTTCAATTGTTACTGAAACGACTTTTGTAAGCCGTGTGAACTGTGAGAAACGGAATACACATTCCGTTTGGAATTTTTTTTTTCAAACTGAAACGGCTTTTGTAAGCCGTGTCGGAAGATACCTAATCTCTGAGTATCGAAAAATTCTTATGGTATATGCACTCTCCACTTTCTTCCTTTTCTTTCACTTTCTACATGTCTTGTCTCCTATATTTCAGTTACTGTATTAATTGAACTGCACCAATTCATGTGATGGGGATAATAACTGCTTGAGGTTTGGGGCGAAAGAGAGAAATACATAAAGTAAATTTTTAAACTTAGATAATAATCATATAGTATTTCTACTAATGAATAAAAATTAGAACATTAAACTTATTATGTTATGTTTATAAGACATTTTATGTGTGATTTTTTTTATATTATAAATCATAATCTCCAGAAATTATTAAAATTTGTTTGGTTAATCATAAATATTATATATCTTTTGAAAAAAAAAAGTAACTTAGTATTTTACCTATAAATTTTAATTATTTACAAAGCTAAATACTAAAACTAGTGCGAGTGAAATTTTATTAAGTCAGATAAGTTAGGTTCTCGCTTTCCATTGAAAATAATTTTGTGTATGAAACGGAATACACATTCCGTTTCTTAATTTTTTTTTCAATTTTATTGAAACGGCTTTTGAATGCCATGTCGGATGCGTATGAAACGGAATACACATTCCGTTTTTTGTTTTTTTTTTTAATATTGCTGAAACGGATTGTGGATTTCGTGTCAGAGGTGTATGAAACGGAATACACATTCCATTTCTTGTTTTTTTTTTTGAATTTTGGTGAAACGGATTTTAGTATCCGTTTTGGGTTTTTTTTGGTGTTTTTTTCGTGAAATCCGTTTTAGCAGTTACTTGTTCAATGTAATTAAGGGCTGAGTCTTTGGAGCATTATGTGTGTGTGTGAAATGGAAAAAGAAAGAATGGTTAGAGGGGTATAAAGAAGAGAGAACACAGGTAGCTCGCATTAAAATGAGGTGATTCATGGTTGGTCCGTCACCAATTTAAGCATTAAATTCAACAAATATTTCTTCCAAGTCTAGCATGTAAAATTTACAAACCAGTACAGGAAATTGCCTTCATCAGCATCAATAATTGTTTATTGGTATGCAACAAATATTTGCAAATTTTTTTATGAAACGGAATACAGAATCCGTTTCATAACGTTTTGAAACGGTTTCTGTATTCCGTTTCAAAAAAAATTGCAAATTTTTTTATGAAACGGAATACAGAATCCGTTTCAAAATATTATGAAACGGATTCTGTATTCCATTTCATAAAAAAATTTGCAAATTTTTTTAGAAACGGATTACAGAAACTGCTTCATAATATTTTGAAACGGATTTTGTATTCCGTTTCCCATACATTTTGAATATTGCGTTTTGAAACCCAGACAATCCCTTCAAACAAATTCTGTTTACAAAGAACTTAAATGGTATGAAGGCTAACCTGGATTGACGGAAGTACCACTTGGAGAGGAGATAAGGCACTTACTCACAAGACCTTCCTTCAAAGAATTAACCTTCAATCACAATAATACAACAATGCATACTGAGTGACACAATAAACAAAGCAGGATTCCTTAAAAAAAAATGAAAGTCATACAAACCAGGGACCACCACACCACACACAGAATGAACGAATGAAGACAAGAGGGACCACTACAGAGAGAATGAACGATTGAAGAAGCACAGCTCTCAGGACCACGATGAAATTGGGCAAAAATTTTTAATGAAACTGGATGATGGGAGAAGAAACGGAGTACAAGAGTATAGTAACGTTTGGGGGTGCAGGGGCGTTGACGCAGTAAATGAAATTTACTGCGTCGTTACCCACTTTCACCCATTCTCACATAATATTAAATAAGGGCATAAGCGTCAATTTTGGGGGTACAGGAGATTTCTTGGAGGTGCAGGGAGAAGGCGCCCTTAATCTTTAGGGATGCCCTGCAGCAGTGGGCCTAAAGGCTGGCCCATGATATAAGAACCCTTCGTGTTGTCCTAATTCCACATTTTCATTCACTTTCAGAAAACCAGCCGTCACCCCTTGCTCTCACAGGACGCTCTGCTAGGGTTAGGGTTCTGCCGTCTTCGAGCTAGTTCGAAGTTGTTTTCCTACTCCATGTAAGTGTTGTGGCTAGCCCATACTCGCCTCTATTGTTCATTTCGTTCTTTTCCCAGCTAGGGTTCCTAGTGACTATATCGTGCTTCTGTCCCGCCATCTTTTCAGCTCTTCCATTCGCTCCTTGAGTTGCTGTGCTCGTGTGTTCGGTATAAAGGGCGCGTCGGGTCGTTTTGCTAGCTATTTTCAGGTAAGGGAAGCTAGAACCCTACTGTCTGATGCAATGTCGTTAGTTTTGTATGGTGTTCTGTAATTTTCGAGTGTATATGTGACTGTGAGTGTATGGCATGATTTGGGTGTTGTTTGGACATGAACTGTGTTGAGGACAGTGAAGACCAGTGGCGAGACTTGTTAATCTCGCCCAAGCGAGCCAGTCTCGCCTAAGCGAGATGAACAGGGAGCTCGCCTAGGACTTTTGTGCGAAAGGTCGCCCAGGCGACCAGCTCGGCTTTTTGAGCGAGCGAGCATCTCGCCCAAGCGAGAGGGTTCTCGCCTAAGCGAGATCCCGCATGTGCTCCTGCCTCCCTTTTCGAGCCCTCGCCTAGGCGAAGGAGGTTCGCTTGAGCGAGCACGTCTCGCCTGAGCGAGACCTTTCAGCCTGAGCGAGGGGTTGGGCAAGGCAGTCCGCTGTTTGGGTGTCTGTCTATTCTTGGATGAATGATATTGGTTTGGGGGTGAATTGTGTGATGAGAAATATGTATATAATGTAGTATTATGCATGCTTGGCTTGAATCATGAATTGTGGATGATGGGTCTGGTATGAAAGTTGGCATGTGAACTAAGTGAGTTGGTTATTGTTAAAGTGGCATGAAAATGAGATGGGTTGAGATCCTATGAGCATGAATGGTATGACGAGTTGAAATGGGTTGGGCCTGGAACATGAAAGGCGTTGACTTTAAAGGTTGGCACAACTAACATATACGTGCATGGTGAGTATTGTTTTGGCTGCGTGATCATGTTTTGTATGTGTCAGTGAATAACTCCTTGGGGGTCTCTAAGTGAGGCATTCAGGGCCGCGCTTCAGTGGTCGGGACGCAATTCCATGGCCCCTGTTAGTGGGTGTTCATGGTGGTGCCTCATCTGTATAACTAAGTAAGGATTCAAGTTAAGGTTGCATCCTGACACTCTAAGGAGCCAGTTAGTCTCACTTAGAGCAGACTGACTCCTGTGGTGAGAGTAGCAGGAGGCCTGAAATTCATTAAGGGCTAACCTTGTGGTGAGGGAAAATTGATCCATCGTAACCGCTGCTTAGCCATCTGGGCTGGAGTTATTTTATTCACAATTTCATTAGGGCTACGACCTCTGTATCGTTTTATGCTTTCCTACTCTACACTCTTTGTTAGAATTGTATCTGGTTTATGCTGGCACCGTGGTGTGCCCAGGTTGTAGGGGTTGTGTTAAGGACCCCAAGACTACGTTGCTATACTTTTATCGCGTGACGTTTCCTTTTATTTCGTTTAACAATTAAATGGGACGTTACAAAATTAAAGAAAAATATTAAATGTATAATATCTTTTTAAATTTTTAAAACTAAATTCATATAAAAATTAGGTTTAAATACTCGTTTGTATTATAAAATAAAGCTAATAATAAAAGAGAAGAAAAAAGAAAAAAATAGAAGAAAGAATAAACAATGAGAGAATAGGGAGCAACTTGTGTGAGTATTTCATTACTGATAGGAAAAGTACTATTTATAGATATAACATGTAATCCATAAAGGAAACAAATCAATTGGTTAATACAAATATTTACATAAAGAGTAATGAATCATATGAGTAAATGTATCAAATCAATGGACAATCATTAATTCATAACACTCCCCCTTGAGTGTCCATTGATAAGAGAATGTGCCTCGTTAAAACCTTACTAGGAAAAACCCTTTGGAATAAAAAAATTATTAAAGAAAAAAGAGTACAACATTTTGTATTCTTTAATACAATATTGTTCACCGCGTATTCTATTTCATCCCCTCATGTAAACTTACATCATTAAGGTGACGGAGTCCGAACTTGTGAATCATTTGCTCAAAAGTTCTTTTTGACAAAGACTTTATAAATAGACTTGTCAGATTTTCACATGAATGAATTTTTGGATATCTATATCATTCTTTCAATTGAACAATACACTATTGTCTTTATGTATGGTTGTTGATTCCCTCTTTTTCGAGGATAGCCACAAGTTTCATGCTCATGTTGAATTATAAACCTTGACCAAACATATTCACAACTTTTCTCATAATTTTGTATGATTAGACGATGTTGCTACTATGGTTTGTTTCATATACCATCATGAAACCATTATGCTACCACATGTGAACAAACATCTTATTTTTATCAACCATTGTGACATTGTGAGAATATGTAAAATAACATGCATATACATAACCCATTAGGTCTAATTCTGAATCATTTGGATGAAATAATCTCATATTCATAGTACCCTTAAGGTAACAAAGTATATATTTTACTCCAACTATTTTCTTCTTGTAGTTGAAGAACTATATATTGCTTAACAAATTTACAACAAATGCAGTATCAGGTCGAGTATAATTAGCAAGATACATTAGTGTTTCTATAACACTAAGATTAAGGATGGCAACGGGTCGGGCACGGATAGTGCCTACCCGCAACCCGACCTACAAAAAAAAAATCTGCCTATTACCTGTCCGTTTACCTGTCGAGTATCCGTTTAAAAAATATCCGCGGATATTTTTAATTCCCGCGGGTACCCGTGGATACCCGATACACGCAAATATTTTTAAAAAATATATTTTATAAATCTTTTAATATAAAAATTATAAAAATAAAATATATATTAAATTAAATTATAATTATAATTAAATTTGACATAATAAAATATATTGTTAATTTTAATTTAAATTAAATTTAACTTAATAAAATATAAATTAAATTTTAATTTTAATTTTTTGTGCGTAACGGGTACCTACGGGTACGGATAGTATGATACCCGTACCCGACCCGTTTATAAGCGGGTATTAAAATACTCGCTACCCGCGGGTAATAAATACCCGCAGGTAGTAACTATCCATCGCGGATTTTATCCGCGGATATCTTTGGGCGCGGGTATTTTTGTCATCTCTAACGAAGATATGGTGCTTCTAGATCAATAAGATCCTATCATTTTCTTGAGGTCTAAGAAGAGCATTTAACGACCTCACAACTATTAGAGTGCATAATAGATGTGACTTGTCCATTTAGAACATTTTTACAGACCTTAATTATATAAGCCTCTTGATGTATACAAAAACCTTTATTTAAATACTCAATTTCTAATTTCAAACAAGACTATGCCCTCCAAAGATCCTTCATCTCAAATTCTTTCTTTGAGTAATCAATTGCCTTTGTTAGCTCATTAAGAGTTCCAACGATGTTTATGAATAATTATGGAAAATTCATTCTCGGATCTTTTCATATAAATACAAGAACAAATATGATCATTTCTATATCCTTCTTTTAATAATTACTCAATAAGACAATTATACCAAACACGTCCCGATTGCTTTAATCAATAAAAGAGCTTATTCAATTTTATTGAAAAACCATCTTTAGAATTTATCTTGTTGGGCAAATAAAATCCTTCAGGGATTTTTTATATAAATATGATTCACAAAAGAACCATTCATATAGGTTGTAACATCATCCATTAGATGTAAATGCAAACCTTGTTGTGCAACTAGGATAACCAAATATTGCAATGTTGTTGTTGTTAGTATTATGGTGCTTGATTTAGTCCCATATCGCTTAGAATTGTGAGATGTGGTTCTCTATTTTACTATATAAGAGACCCTATGTAAAGCTTTGAGATACACTAGAAATAAAAATACTTCCTAGTGTAGTCGTGGACATAGGCATACACATTGTACGCCAAACCACGTTAAATTCTCTGTGTCTATTTTTCTCTTCTTTATTCTTTCCTTTATTGCCTTGTTCCTAACAGTTGCATCCAATACTAGTGAATATGTCTTTTCACAAATCAATATCGGGTTTTGTGAAAAACCTTGAGCAACCAATTGTGCTTTGTATCTAATAATTTCATCATTCTTAATTTGATTTTTTTTGCGCAAAAACCCATACGTACCCAACGGGTTTGACACCTTAAGGTGTGCGAACTATAAGTCCAAAAACCTTTCGTTTAGCAAGCAAATCTAGTTATGCTTCTTTGCATATTTTCATTTTGGCCGATCATTTCTTTATCGACAATCTTCAATGATCATTGATTATTGATCTTCACTGTCATTCATCGCTATATTATATGTAAAAGTTTCGTCAATGTTGACTTCATTTTGGTTCCATATTATATGATTCATGATATAATTTATTAAGATCTCATTATTTTCAACAATTTCAGGTACTTGAGGTTCTTCTGGAATAAAGTCATTAATTATGTCAAATGAATCTTTTGGGATTTCAACCTTTTCGATTAGGTCATCTTGCATTTTAGATCCCTTTCTCATTCAAGAATTTTTATCTTTGGAACCAATAGGCCTACCACGCTTCAAACGTGTCTTTGGAACTAACAAGCCTACCACGCTTCAAGCGTGTTATTAATTAATATCAAATATACTCGAAGTATTAGCAACTGGTATATATGATTTGATTACCCTTTCTATCAGTAAGAACATTTGGTAATTGATTGACTAATTTTGTAAATGAATTATCCTTTGAACTTCTAGTTCATATTCTTTTGTACGAGGATCAAGATAAGATAATGATAATTCATTCCAACCAATATTCTTTTCCAATTATTTTCTTTCTCCCCCTAATGTTGGAAAAACTTATTCATCAAAGTGACAATCGAACTGAAATAAGTCAAACTATTGGTAGTTCAAGATATTTTATTATTGAGGGAGAATCATATCCAACATATATTCTCAATCGTCTTTGAGGACCCATCATAGTCCCTTTTGGTGGGCAAATTGAAACATATACACCACACTTACAAAATTCTTACATGAGAATATTAGGTCACCAACAAAAACCAACTACATAATAAAGTATTTATGATAACTCGTTGGCTTGATGCGAATCAATAATGCAACATGCAAAATTGCATATCTCCAAGTAGCCATCAAAAGATTAGCTATCATAGGTAATGGTCTTGCAACAAATTTTAGACGTTCTAGTAATGATTTCGCAAGTCTATTTTGAGTATGAACATGTGCTACTGGATGCTCAACTTCAATTCCAATTGATATACAATACTCATGAAAAGCATGAGATGTAATTTCACCAGTATTATAAAAAAAATTAATTGGATAATTTGGGAAGTGAGCTCTTAATTGTACTAATAACTTTGCAAATACTTGATTGCGAGCTAATAATAAACAAATATGTGACCATTTAGTTGATGAGTCAATCAAAACCATGAAATGATCCACATGGTGGGTGTATTGGACCACAAATATCACCCTACATTCGTTTTGAAAATGAGATTGACTCATTTCTAATTTTTCTTGTGATGGTCTTATTATCAACTTTCCTTTGTGAACATATAGTACATGAGAACTCATTGGTCTAAAGAAGTCTTTTGACTCTTAAATATGCATCCACATGAGTTTTTCAACCCTTTTTTTTCGCATCATAATAACTGATCATGCCAACTAAGGAATTCAGTCTGACTTGTAAACTTCTAGTTTACTATGAGATGCATTTTAATTGTATTGATATATGTGTAGTACAAACCATCAAACTGATCATGCCAAACAAGACATTCATATTGATTCGTAAACTTCTGGTTTACCATGACATGCATCTCAATTGTACTAATATATGTGTAAACCATGAGAGAAGTTTGATAATTTCTCCAATACACATTTTTTTCAACTCAATCGTAGAGAAAAAAGATATTTCATATCTTTTTTCATTATTTGTCTCAATTAGACAAATATCCTTGAAACTTAATAAATTTATATTCAACTTCTTGGTAGAAGTATAATAGCTCTTTCAGAGCCTTCACATATATTTGTAGTACTATAAATAATACCAACATAGATGTCTCGCATTACCAAACAAGAGAAAAATTTATTATTCTTGAGAATTGTATAAGTTTTTGCACTATTAATAAGACACATATCCTCATCATTGGTGTTAATTCCAACATTCATTCTTCATATAAACTTAAATATCAATATAAGAAAATCATTTTTTTAACACTCTCATGACCATGAGGTGATTCATGCTTCCATTTGGTTTAGCAAATAAAATAATATCAACATCAGTAACATCTATATGGCCATAATCAGAATCACCATCTTCATAAGCAAAGTGTATTTCCATGTTCTTCTCATTATTTGTAAGATGCTTTGGTGTACGACAAGTACAACTCAAATGGTCGTTACCATCGTAATGATAATATATACTTTCATCTTATTTGCCAATATTTTCACATTTTTCTTTTTCCTTTTTCACATTATTGTGCTACTTTAGGTGACAAAATGTGTCTTTGAAATTTTCTTTATAACCATGTCCATAATCAATATCACAATCATGAAAATATAAATCAAATGTTGTTGCATTCACTTCTAGTAATGGAATAAGACTGATTGGACAAGTTTCATGATTTTCCATCGAAAGCTTAGTGCTTTGTTCCGTCACACAAAGACATGAAATAACTTCATAATATTTATTGCTTCATTCACTTTTGGGAATGGAGCAGATTGGATGGATCTCATGATTTTTCATAAAAAGCTTCATTGCTTTGTTCAGCCATACAAAGGCTTGAAGTAAATTCATATTATTTGTGAAATCTCTATTCACAATATTGTTCTCGCAGGAACAAATTAGTTGCTCAAATGCTTTATTTCTTTCTCTAATGGTATCACCAAGACCCATTGCATCTAAATGTATTTCAACATTTAATATCCAATATAAATAATTCTTCCTTGTAATATCAAAGGTCACAAATCTAAATTTTGCAACGTTTCGTGTGTTTAGAACTAGCACATAAAATAATAATAATATTATTAATAATAATCATAAAAATAATGATAATAATAATCACCGTCATAACAAAAATAAAAATAATAAGACAGAGATGAAAATTTATAAATTCAAACAATTCTTATCACACGAGGAAGAATATAAGGTAAAATTGTAAATGGAGAAAGGATTAGAAAAAGCCTAGATTGAGACACGCAGAGCACAATCGTCATAGAGAAAAAGTTTCCACTAGTGCTCGTTGGTTGGAGTATCTTGCTGATAACGTGTTATAAAATAAAGCTAATAATAAAAGAGAGAAGAGAATAGAAGAGAATAGAAGGAAGAATATACAATGAGAGAATAGGGAGCTACTTTTTTGAGTATCTTATTACTGATAGGAAGAGTCCTATTTATAGATGCAACATGTAATGCATAAAGGAAACAAATAAACTAGTTAATACAAATATTTACATAAAGAGTAATGAATCATATGAGTATCAATCATATCAATCATATGAGTAAATGTATCAAATCAATGGACAATCATTAATTCATAACAATTTGATTTTAATTTTGGCTCAGTTTTTTCAATTTGGTCATAGTTTTAGATTTGTGCTCAATTTGGTTCCAAACTTTGTAAATTTCTTTCAATTAATTTTTTTTATCTAACATTGTCTAAATCGCTAATAGAACAATGTACAAGGTGAATTTTTTCTTGACGTGGTGCACCGTAATATAACGTGTCCATTAATTTACTGTGACTTGTAGTTCCTTTTTCATTTTTAATAAAAAAGGTTAATTTTAATTTTGAATCAGAAAGGTTCTGAAATTAAATTGGGTTTGGGGTTTATAATTAGGCATTGAACATTTGCTTTCATTAGCATTCTAAGGAGGTTGTGGATTTTCGAGAACATTGTTATTGTTGGAGAACATTGTTGCTCTGTGAACTTGCTTTCATGGATTGTGTGCATCTTCATCTCAAAGGTTAGCTTTCTGATTAGGGTTTTGGATTAATTTTTCTGATTAGGGTTTTTGTTGCGTTTTGTTTTTTCGTGAGCTAGATTTATTAAATTTGAGTTGTCATTGTCGATGGAATAAGATTTTGTGTCCCACATTTTTAAATTGTTTGTTTGTCGGTTTTCGGTGGTGGGTTTGGTCCAAAATGATGTTGGTTTTTTGTCTCCACCAACCTTTAATGCATTTTTTTATTGTGTAAGTGGTCCCCCATTTAAAGAGTGTTAATATTTTACAGGCTTTTGTGTATATTGATCTTTGGGATGTCTGACCAAAGATTCGAGTTGTGGTCCACCATGGTGAAAACTTTCAAAGCGGTGGATTATTTAAATATATTGATGTGAAAACTAGTTATTGGTAATGTGATCCTAACCGATGGAGTTATTTTGAAGTATTAGCATCACTTAGGGAAATGGGGTATATCAGTTGTAAGACAAGGGAAATTTAAATGAATAATAAATATTAATTAGCAATAATTGTGGATTGGAAGTACCTCTAAGAGAATTAGTTTGTCAAGTCATAACAAATGAGCAATGGTAGGTCAAAGGATTGAGTGTGAGGGGTGATGTTGAAAGGTCTTGGGTTTGAATCTTGCATATGCTTGGTAATTGGGTGGTTAAGAGTTCAAACCTTGCCTAGCGCTAAAGTGTTCCTTTCACATTTTATTATTTTTGCTAAATGGTGAAAAGTCTAGAAACCTTAGAAGTTCTCTGAAAAACCAAAAAGGTAGAAGAGTGGTAGTTAAGGTGCAATAAACTCTAAGTAAATGGCACTTGAATGGACATTAACTATTGTTGGTTAATTATCTTTTTTATTTAAGGGGACTTGTACCTCATGTTTTTAAATTGAAATTATGTATTTCGTGGTATGTTGAAGCTTGATTGTGTCATTCTTCCCCATTTTTACGTTGTTTTTCAAGGTTTCTGGGTTCTTTGATTGTATAAAGGCCTGCCAGACAACTCAAGTGTTCAAACCTAGAGTTCTTGGTTCTGAGAAGAACCGCCTTGCGATAGTTTGGAATAGCCAGGCGACACAAATTGGTTGTTGCGTTATAATTTTTTTGTGTGAATTTTGTGGTGATATTGACCTTATGGATAAATTGCCCTTGTCTATGTTTAGTGAATTTTGATATAACATGTTGGAAATGCTACAAGTTGATGAGTCTTGGTGAATTGATGAATGTATTGTTATGAGGGCTCATGTGGGATTGAGGATGAGTTGAACAATGATCTTAGAACGGGAATTGTTGTGATATCTTGTGCAATTAAATTTTAAATTGGTTATTTGAATATTGTACATCATGATTTATTGTATATTGTGTACATTGCATGATTGGGGCAAATTTGTCAACTTTAGGGTTTCTCGCAGTTGCAAGAAATTCTTGATTCTGCCCAAAATTTGATGCACCGCCTGGCGGTATGTTCTTGGTGCCAGGTGACAGCTAGAAACCACCAACCTCTGTTGTTTGTTGTTTTAGGCGCGAGTTAGGGTAGTCTATTGGGGTTTAATTAGAATTATGAATGTGATAATGGGAGAAAATTGGACAAATTGTTTGTTGTATGTTTTATGAACGAAACATGATTGGATAATTATGTGCAACTTGATTTGAGATAAAATATTGGATGAAGAAATTAGTGCAGGGTTGTTTGGTGTTAATATATAGTTTGGCATGAGTTATGGTACATTGTAGTGACTAGTTTTTGTCTTCTCCACAAGCATGATTCTTCCTTTTCTAGATTCAAGGGCTAATTGTGAGGTGTTGAAGGCAGATATATCTATACGAATAAATCATTGGAGTATATGATGGTGATTTAGCAATTGTGTCATATTGAAATATAGGGATGTGTGTCTATGATGATTAGAGTGTGTTGGAACCTGTCCTGCTATGCCAAGAAAACTAGTAAAATTGTGTTACTAGTGTAGTGCTTGGTGGTGCAGTCTAGACCGCCAAACAATTGCTATTGTAACCTCCTAGGCATATATTACTAGTTTATATAAAATGAAATTACAAATAATAATAAGACGCCAATTAATGAAACCTTTTTCCCAAAATGCGAGAAAATTTTAAATCTTTATTAAACGTGCTAAAATCAAAATCCATAACTTCAAGGCACATCTAGTACAAAATCCAAGGTCCAATCATAAATAACTAATTACAAAATAATAAAAACTTTCTTTAAACATTTCCCATGCTAGCCCCTCTTGTAACACCCCAAATTTAGGATGTCACAAGAAGCTATCATTGCTCTTTTTGTTTGGAAGTAAAATGATTATATCACAAAAAGACACTAAAAAGAAATTTAAAAATTTAAATGTAAAATAGGAAATCCAATACTTCCATTGAAATAGTAATAATAAAAGAAACAAAGTTCCAATTTAATACTAGAAAGCAAAAGAAATTTTCATAATCTTCACTGTTTGATTGAAATCAACTAAATAAATAATAATCCCCCCGAGTTCATTCCATCCTCTCCGCAATCTACTTTAAGTCAGAAACATCTGCATTACCATTTGCTCCCGTATAGCACACACGTTATACGATCATTGCACAGACAACAAACACATAAACAAACAAATAGGGTTAAGCTAACCATAAACAATGATATATAAAAGAATTTTGTAAATAAAACATGAAAAATAATACTCAACATCACATTCAAATAACACTTAAGCATTATGATCAAAATCAATATTTGGTTTGAACACACAACCCCAAAATCCAACCAATCATACCAAACCAAACATAGCATCACATTCATCTAAAATCTTCAACCATAGTGATCATAATCAAGCTTTGGTTTTTCGCGGCCTCTCACCCCACAACAACATCTAGTTTCCTAGAACAGATGGTTCGATGTGTCCCATTATCGCAGTCAGACTGTCTCCCTTATTCCTCAAGGAATTATGATTAAAAACGTCGATGCATCGCACATTGGGCACTATACTCGCAACAAGCCGAAATAAGGTGAAACATCTTTCCCCTCTTCATTGCTTCACACAGGCGAGAGGGTACAACACTCGAACCAATCCTCTTCCACTACTTCACACAAGTGAAGAGAATCCCTTTCCACTACTTCAATCAGGTGAAAAAGTCTTCACTGGGTTCCTAGGTACGGAAAACCTCACACAACACTCAATTCCAACAAGAGTTCTCAACAAGGCAAAACACTTTCCCAATTGCAACACATGAGAATTACATATTGCCAACAAAGTACTCACCACCACATCATGCATAGCAACCAAATTCCATAATGAAAACAAAATTCATATTCCACACCTAATTCACATGAGCAAATAATTAACCAATGAAACACCCATACACGTATTATATCCAGCCACGAAAACAAGAAATTGCCCCATGTTTTCACCAATCAATTACCACCCACCATCAACGTACATATTTGAAGAAACAAAAGAAATGTAGCTACACCAAAAGAAAACTAATGTTCAAGCAAGTGGCCCCACAAATAGAATAAATTAATTGATTTAACTTTCCCTCCCAATTACTAACGTGATACCTGCACCAAAACCTAATGAGTATAACACCATTAAATGTGGTATGAATGGTTTAAAGAAAAGAAACAAAAAAACCACGTGAGACCCATTATCTCCATGCATTCTCGTGTGATATAAATAGAAAGAGAAAAGAAAGAGAAAGAATTTAGGAGAAAAAAGAAAAATGGTTGAAGCACCGTGATGAAGGATTATCTTGTTCCTTTTTAATATTATTGAATATGGTGTGAGTTGATTAAGAAAGCTAAGTGAAATTCCCACTAGACATTAAGATAGCAAGCTATCTAGATGTGAAGGTTCCTTTCACAAAGCTCAAGAGAAGAAGATGATGGATTGATTCAAAAAAAAAGGAAATGGAAAGCACATAAACCATAGAAAACCAAGAACAAT
>Ga0214544_1010109_pt1 | contig 14176 bp, 12 predicted proteins | sample CNSS3metaG_FD_160074 | JGI IMG/M metagenome (GOLD analysis project Ga0214544, IMG submission 160074) | Root nodule microbial communities from cowpea collected in UCLA plant growth center, Los Angeles, California, USA - CNSS3 | ecosystem: Host-associated > Plants > Roots > Nodule | place: USA...
AGGCAATGGGTTTATGGGTCTTTATTCTTATATAGTGCTCTACTCTCTCATTTCTAGCCAATGTGGGACTTAGAATCACACTTGGATTCCTAACAGAATGATAGAGGGCTATCCCAAGATTCTATACAAGAAGAACTTGAAGATGAACCTTTGAGTTTTTTTTAGAAATTAGTTATGTTCTATGTTTTTGGACTTTGAGCTTTCTTTTATAAATTAGTTTATGCTTTTATGTTTTGGACTTGGGCCTTCTTGTAGGGTTTTCAGATTTGCTTAAACTTATGTGCATATAAATAGAGGTACCAAAAATTGATGTGGTAACTTTTAGTCATATATTGAATTTGATTTCATTAAAGAGAAAATTATCTTTGTTCTAGGCTTAGGCCTCCGGTTCTTATCAAAGATTAATATTTTTGTGACGAATCTTCACTTGACTTATTAATTTGTTAGATTGTGGCGTCTTCCATCTCTGTCTTATTTCGTGTTCTTCTCTGATTTTTTCGTGTCGTGTCTCTTGAGAATTCAAATTCAGAAATGATCATACTCTTTTTTGAATAGGATTGTATCAGAGGCTGCAATTGAACTAGAGTCATAAGGTCAAAGTGAATTCTATCAAAGCATTCCTGTTGAGACTTTGTAGGCACCTACAATATATTTTGAATATTAATGGTTCAACCAATACAATACAAGAATAGAACCTATCTATAAGCTAATTGCACCCGAATGTACCTGACAAGTAATTGACAACATACAAACTATAAAACTACGATTTTTTTACCCCAATAGCACGATTTTGCTTTTTAATTTCCCAAACAGCACACTATTCCTATTATTTACCTCAATAGCATGGTTTTATTTGTAGGTGAGAATTCGGTCCCTTGGGACACGAATTCTACCCTACAAAATGTAATTTTTTTTGTATCCCAATCAGAATTCGGTCCCAGGGACCCGAATTTTGAACTAGGTTTTTTATTTATTTTTTCATTTTTTTAAATAAATAAGAATTAAGATTTTTGATTTTTTTGAATAAAATATTTTAAGAGTTAATTTTTCTTTTGTGAAAAATGTTACATTAGAGGTTAAAATTATTTAAAAAAAGATTTAATAATGTATTTTTAGTTATTTTAGGTATTATTTGAAACAATGAAAAAATAAATAATTTTTTTTGTCTTTTTGAAATTTGTTGATTTTAAAATAGATTTTGTATTGTGTAGTAAGTTATTTTATGTGTAATTTGAAAATATTAAAGTAATTTTTTTTTATAATTTGTGTAGTATTAATTATTTTTAATTGATGTTTATAAATATTGAAATTATAGTTATCTTTTAGTTTTGGATAATTTTTAAAATTTGTATATTATAAACATTGAAAATTTGTAAAAAATAATTTAAAAATGAAGGAAATAACTAAAATAATTTAAAACCATTTCATTATTGTATTTTAAATAATTTTGTTACTTATTTTTGGTTTATGTAAAATAAGTAACAATAAAAGATAATAAGAAAAGATGTAGCATTGAATTGAATCAAGTATAAATTTATTGAACACAATTAAAAGTACAACATAAACTAAGTGGTTGATGTGGATCATCTAAGTGCAGGGTTATTAGGACAATGATTTCTTGTGTGTCCTTCAGTTTTACAATAGGAACACTTTCTAGATTGTCTTCCTTCCTTAATGTCCATCTCAGTCCTAATTCTACTTGATTTAGGATGACCCCTCTCGCTTCTTTTTGTGGCAGGATGAGGCCAAACCTATGGCCCTTGGTATGGTGGTCAATATTCTTCATATCTTAACTCGCCAAATAAATTTTCATATACTTTCATGACGACATCCAGCCTATAATGGGGACTTATGTACATGCTGAAGTCGTGATGTGCATGCTTGCATGCTGCAATAACATGTGAACATGGTAGATGTATTTTTTGAAATTTTCCACAATCGCACCACCTTTCATCTAATCTGACTACAAATTTTCCTGCAGGACGTATTTCTCTAGGATTCACCATCTCCTCCACTCTGAATCTTGTGGTATTTCTATCAAATTCAACGACGTGGTGCGTGTTTGACTTGGATTCCGCATCTTGTAGGAAGTTGGTCGCATATTTAGCATGACCAACATTGACCATTGTAGTTATTTGCCTACCTCTTTTCGTGAAGTATGTGTTGCACCTGGTGTACGTGGCCAATACTATGGATGAAATTGGCAAATTCCTTGTCTTCTTCAGGACAGAATTTATTGCTTCCGCCAGATTTGTTATTACGTGACTCCACCTTCTTCCTTGATTATATGCAAGACACCACTGCTCCCTTGGTATTTGGTCTACCCAAGCTGCTGCTTCTGGGTTGTCTTCTCTAATGATGTTGTAATAGTAGTTACAGCGTGACTCCGTCAATGCATACACTACAAATATAATTATAAGAAGAATTTATTTTCTAATAATGGGTGTGAATCATTAACAACCAAAGAAATGAAAAAGAAAAATTTACATGTAATAACTTACCCATGTTGACGAGGTTCTTTTTCAGAGTTGTATTCTTAAATCTTTTTGTAAAATTTTGTGCAATGTGTCGAATACAAAACACCTGTATGCAGTTCCCTTCAGTTCAGCCACTACTAGATCTGTTGAATGCTGCACTGATTGAATTGTGGCGGTCTGACATTAAGCATAAATTTTGTTGAGGCATAACATGTGTCCTTAGGTTTTTAAGGAAAAAAAACCAAGTTTCGGCGGTTTCATCCTCTACTATAGCAAATGCAATGTGGAAAATGTTATTTCTCCCATCTTGTGCAACAACTACTAGAAGGGTGCCCCTATACCTTCCGTAAAGGAAGGTTCCGTCCACTTGCATTATTGGTTTGCAAAATGGGAAGCCACCAATGCATGGTTTGAATGTCCAGAACACTCTTCGAAAGTGTTGTTGGTTTTGTAGGACCTCCTCCTTATTTGTAATTGGACTGGTTTTCAACTTGTATACAAACCCAGACAAATAAGTTTGCATGGCTTGTAATAGGCACGACAATCAGTTGTAAGACTGTTCCTAGTTTTCGTACACATCTTCAATTGCTTGCTGTTTCGCCAACCATGCCTTTCTGTAGGTTGTGTTATATCCCATAGAGGTCTGGATGGAAGAAATTATTGTTGCAATTGGTGTGGATGGGTCTGACTCCACCATTTGTCTTACATGTTGAGATATTATTCTTGAGTCCAGGTGTCTGTGATCTTGCGTTATGAGTTGTGTGGCACATGTGTGCACACCTTCAACCTTTCTAATTTCCCACATTTGGTCCCTTGTACGTAATATTGCCTGACATTTCCAAGGACACACGTGTTGCACACATTACACCCCCAACCTTGTTGTGTTTGAGTGTGTGGTTTTGTAGGTACAATGGTTTGTTATGTGATACCTATTTAAAGCATCTAGAAGTTGTTCCTTTGTTTAGAACCTCATTCCTTGGGTTAGTGTACCAACATCGTGCTCAAAGTTGTCATGAAACATTGTGTGGTGGTCATATGCGTTTGGAAAATCTTGGTGTGGGGTCTGGTTGTATTCTTCATATAATTCAAAGTGTTGTGGTGGGTTATAGGGGACATGTGTCTGAGGGTTAGGGTGTTGTTGTTGTATGGGGTGGACATGTAGGGTTTGGTCATGGTCATCATGTTGATCAAAAAGTATATTGTCCTCATCTTCACTAAATGCATCTAAGGATGTTGTAGGCAAACCTAGGTTTTCAACTTCTACAATAACTGGAGGAGAGAACCTTTGGATGTTGTGATGTGTGGGAGTTTGAAAAAAATATTTGAGGTAGACGAATCGGTTAATAGTTCGGTATATGATTGTATATCATTTCCCCAATTCCCTAGGTAGGTAGTGTTAAGGTCAAATAGTTGTTATTGTGGTTCAGTGTTTGGATGTGGATGATGCGCATCAAAATGTGTTAAAGAAATATTTTCAGAAGGTCTCGTACCTGAGTTGTAGGTGGTGCAGAGTTCAATAGATGTAACAGTTGGGGTGGCATGTATCATGTCGAAAGCGTCATCCAAGTCGTTGTCATCTTGGATCTGAGTGGTTGTGTATGTCACATGTTGGCCACAAACTTTAGTCAGAAATTTAAAGTGAATAATTGGAACTCCATCCCTTGGATCTCTATTTGCCTTCTCCATTATTATGCGAATAAGTTTGGATAAGCCGAAATCTCTATGGATGCGGATCATGATTGTCTTTGCAAATGCAAAGTAGGCACCAGTTTGAGCGTCACTAGCGATTTCTCCATTGTCGTATACACAGAAAAACACTGACCCTTCCATCTTAAGTTGTGGTTGAACCTGACTTTCGATGATTTTTCAGAGTGAAGAGAAATTGCAATATTAAGATTGTGACTCTAGAAAGTGATGGTAGTCTTTTATACCGAAATTAAAGTTATCATATGACTTTTTACTATGTGAACATGTGACTTGCACGAGAATTAATGTTATCATGTGAGTGGCACGAGCTTTTATGTATTCATGTGATTCACACGACTTCTTATGTACCCATGTGAGTGGCACAAATTATTATGAACCCATGTGACGGGCACGACCTCTAATGTTAGCATGTGACTTGACAACATTTTATAAGAGATTAACATTTCACCATCCCCATTATGTAAGTTCAAATTCATTGAAATTAAAAGTTGCATAAACATTTGATGAAGAAGAACGCCATAAATAATATTACATACTTTAAATAAGAAAATATAAACCTCAATCTAAGTTGAGGGACATGTTGAAGTTATTAGAAAATTCAAAATAAACTTCGTCAGGGATTGCATTTTTATGCCTTGCTGTAATAAAGGTCATTATCTCAACTGGAAGATGACATGCTTTTGTCGTTCCCATGTAAAAAATGGACTCAACATCGTCATCTCCACACATCGTACAAGATTGATACTGTGTAATGTCGCCCGATATGAAAATCGATAACCTGTAACGTAAGTCGACTTCATAGTTGTCCAACGTTGCACCATTGAATTCGTTTAGGATTGTCTGCTTAAGTTGGGACAACGTCATAGTATTTGTTATGGTTACCCATGCCGTGTTGCAGCTAATGTATGTATCGGAATAGTTATCTTTAACATAGATGTTGCCATTGAAGTACACCACCACAATGAATGTTGTAGATGTCATTGAGGGGTAGGAGTGATATCACACTAACTTGATTAGATTGATGAATGAATTTATGAAGGACATTATTTATAGCTTGATTGGCTTAGTGTGGGATACAGAAATGACAATTTTTGTTTGTTTATGTTAATGGTTTAGATTCAAAGTAGACAAATCAAACGCACAAGATTTAGACCTACTTTGCTGATCAACCAATGACTTTTTGATAGTGGTTTGTTTTGTAGTGATTTTTATTATGTGTTGCAGCTTTAATTATTTCGCATGTGATATGTCAGGTTAAAATAAAAAGCACTGCACCTGATGAGTTGTATGCTCTAGTCAATGTCATCACGTGAAAGCAACATCACAGACACAGTTGATATACACACTGCACGATGAATTCCAATCAGGTTTTATCCCACTTTACTTTGTCACATGAACCCACTTTAATCCAGGGGTCAACATTTTTTTTGACCATCAAGTAACCAATCCGCTTATAAATTATTAGATCGTTCAGTTCACAACCATAACTGTTTATTTCCAAAACAAGGATGTTGCTCCATCATGAAAATAACATTCACAATAGTTTTCTTGTTGCTGTTAACTACGAAGGTCGCATTAATTGTGCTTTTTATGTGTCAACTACTATGAATTTACAAATGTTGAAAGAAGAAATTACAAGCTATCATTGCTACAGTCAAGGAAGAAGAGTCAAAGATGTATGATTTCACAAGCCTATGTTAGGACGTTAGGACCAGTATGAAACAATTAAGCTCCTTACGAATGATGATGTTCGTGACATGATTGCCTTCTTCCTTCCACTCCCACATGATCTTCCAATGAAACTTTTTGTGACCCTACATTCTGCTGAAGGTGACAATTTTGATGCAACAACCTCAGCTTCAACCAGTAATGTCGATGGCTAAGGCTTAGTTCGTTATGTGTTTATGGAAGTCTTAAAATTATGTGTAGTAATGTTTGTCATTAGTACTTAATTTCCAATAAAGACTTAAGTATGTGTAATGTAAAAAAAGTATTTGTGTGTAATGGAACTTTTATTGAAGTACTAAGTACCTATTTTTCAAGGACATTATCTACGGTTTAATATTTGTTGTCGTCTCTTAAACTGTTGTCATTGGTTCAATCCCATAAAACACTATTGATAGGTGGTGTTTTAATGCCCAATAAAACTGGGAATAAAGTACATTTAATGTATTTGAACTACTTGAGTAATCTTCGAAGAACCCGTAGATATAGTTGGGGTTCAACGTGTTTGGCTGTCTTGTACAGGGAGATGTGTAGAGCAACCGATGCACGTGCAAGGACTATGGGTGGATGTGCTTCGTTGTTACAATCATGGACATGGTTTCGCATGCCTTTTCTTGCACCCATTTCAAGAGTTTTCACCAACTTTCCCGCTAGTTTGCCAATGGAGCGGCGGTCGAGTACTGAACTACAAAAATGTCCCCCACAATGATTTAGTTGGATACCGAGCAAGGATAGATCACATGCAACAAAATCAGGTAACATTTTAAATTTGTATACCGATAAATGGTTGTAACTTAATGATTGACATTTTCAATGATTGTTGTAGTTTATTTGGGTTCCTTATGAGGGATTGGGCTTTATCATTAATGTTGGAGCATATCGCGACCAAGCAATATGGACGTCATGCACAAGTTTAATTTGTTTTGCCATTGTCGAATGGCACCAGTCCGACATGGTCAAGTTACAATTTCGCCTATCACAGGAGATCCCTGAAGAACCCAACAACCTTGATCATTTACATAAATTAGACATGAGGAGGCGGCAAGATGAGAATTGGGTTACTAGACATGCGCAATGGATACAAGTATGGAATAACCGGCATGACCTTACATTGAATGGAGTACCAATGCTTGGGCCACTTCAACACACAATGGAGTACATGTCATGGTATACTTCAAACTTATGTTTATATTTGTCAGTTTCACAAATGTTAAATGATCCTAGAATGCATCGTCAATCAACATCGACAAATGTCCCTCCACCACCACAAAATACGCATGACTTAAACACTCCTCCTCCACCACAAGGTATGGAGGGAACAAGGAATTCAGTTTCACCAAACTCAGAACTAGGCATACCAAGTATGTTTGCAACTTATGCTGAAACACCACCTTCTGCACAACTGTGGTTGCATACATATCCCCAAAGTCCAAATTTCTTTGAAGGTCTGGATCAACCACAACAAGACTCAGTTTACTACGTCCACAATCCTTACACACAAGCATCATCATCTGCTGCAAATGATGATCATGAACCTGATGAGGAACATGAACGACAACCTTCACAGGTTGAAGAACCTAGACCTGAAGCGCATAGGAGGAACCCCACCAGAAACAGGCGTCGACCTCGGTATGGAACTAGACACCACTACGGTGATTAAAAGGATAAATATGTACTTTAATATTGTATTACATATGTATTAGGTCGTCTTTATGTGTTTGTAAGAGTTTGCCATGTTTAACATAAATTCATATATCAGTAATGCAAGAACTTAATCATTCCAAATGCTTCATTGCTAAATAGTGAACAACAACTTCTTTAGATAAAGTGAACAAGTTCAACCATCTTAAAGTACAATGTTAAAACATATAAAAGAAAACTAAATATGAACAAAGTTGTCACACCTCTCAACTTTCATGAAGTTAACATAAAAAGATATTGTCGTTGTCGGGACCATCATTGCGTGCCACTGAATGGCATGTTGAAGATCTTCGTCATTCCTTATAAAAAGGAACTCATCAATGCTTTGCGCAACAAATTCAGGAGGGACATGGTACTAAAGATGGCTGAGTGGAGGCTCAGATGGTCCCATCAAATGACTTCTTATGATGATGCGCATATGGTTAAGAGTAACGCCATTTGGAAATCTACATAAAGAGAATCTTCCATCTTCGAAATCAATATCAGCATTAAAGGAATTATATGCCTTCAACTCCTCAAATAAAACCATTTTTACTTATTATACTAGAGCGCTCCACAACTTTCAAACCAAGAAACCACAACCTTAAATAGAATTGACTACCTTCACCTAGATAGGGTGCCAAGAAAGATATTTACTCTCACCACTGTAAAAGCTGGTCTCACTTGCACCTTCTAATTATGACAAGACTGGTCAACTTTATTGGGAAGTGCCAAAGCTAATAAATTATATTACTCTTTTAAAAGGTGATAGATACTTCAATTGGGATAACGTGCCAATTCAAAAATTTACTGTCACCATTGTAAAAGCTGGCACATATTTGAAATAAATGGCCTCACTTGCACCTTCTAATTATGACAACACTTGTCAAATTTATTGGGAGATGCCAAAGCTAATTTATTATATTACTTTTGTAAAAGGTGACAAATACTTCAATTGAGATAATGTGCCAATTAAGAAATTTAGTTTGACCACTGTAAAAGCTAACACATATTTGAAATAAATGGTCTCACTTCACCTTCTAATTATGACAACACTTGTCAACTTTATTGGGAGGTGCCAAGGCTGATTTATTATATTACCCTTGTCATAATGTGCCAAGGAAGATGTTTAATTTATAAATTTACTCTCACCCTGCAATTTGGACAACACTTGTCAATTCTTCGACATGGAACACTTTGGCATCAACACCCAAGAGAACTATTCAAATTCCTATCTTGTACATCCTTTCACACATGTTCAAAATGTATACCATAAGTTATCACTTATGTAGCCATGGGTAAGCAAAAATACTGCGTAGTGGTAGTGAACAAGAAATATATACACCTTTATTTTCCTTTTCTAAACAACGAATAGGGGCAAACTAGACTCACTTGAAGGAATATGAGTATGAAGATTTAACTTTATCAGATGAACTCAAGGCATGAAAGTGCCACTATTGAAGTTATTGAAGAAAGAAAAAATTCATGTGCAAAACATTGCACCTGGGTTACCATTTATTAAGTCACGGGTTGGCACATAGGAAATGAATTCATATGTTGTTAATTAAATTACAAAAATTTTATTCCTTGACTCACCAACATATACTCCCCACTGGTAATGAAGAGAGTGAAGATTGAAATAAGTTTTGTACATCCTTTCACACATGTTCAAAATGTATACCATAGGTTAGCACTTATGTAGCCATGGGTAAGCAAAAATACTGCACAGTGGTTTCACACATCCTTTCATACTTTCTGTTTTTTCTCTTCCAATTTGCATTTCCACCTTTTGTTTTTTCTCTTTTCGCTTTCTTCCAAAGAAAACCAACGTGAAAATTGAAAAAAATGAAAAAAAAAATAGAAAGTGACAATAAAACGTCAAGTTATGAGTGAAGTTCTCAATAAATGGATGTTAATATATCATTTTCCTTAAACTTAATACCTACTATAAATTCTAACAATAAATTTTACATTATTTATTTTTGTGTAAAAATAAATATTTTATCAATAAAATTCTTATAAACAAATCAAAATATAAATATATAAATAAAAATAATTCGTACTTCAAACAAATTTTTTAATTTAAAATATTTAATAAACATTGAAAAATAAATAATACAACACCACATTAAACATTATATATTAATTATTTTTACTTTAGTTACCTCTATTATAATTCATATTTATTTTCCAGAATCACAATTATAAAAAAAATTAATCAACAAAGTAAAAATAAATAAATTAAATTGACTTTTACATTTTGAAATTGCACATAAAATAGCTTACTACACAATACAAAATCTATTTTAAAATCAACAAATTCAAAAAATCAATTTTTTTATTTATTTTTCATTGTTTCAAATAATACCTAAAATAACTAAAAACACATTATTAAATCTTTTTTTTAAATAATTTTAACATCTAATGTAACATTTTTCACAAAAGAAAAATTAACTCTTAAAAATATTTTATTCAAAAAAATCAAAAATCTTAATTCTTATTTATTTAAAAAAAAATGAAAAAAAAATAAAAAACCTAATTTAGAATTCGGGTCCCTGGGGACCAAATTCTTACTGAGATAAAAAATAAATTACATTTTGTAGGGTAGAATTGGTGTTCCAGGAGACCGAATTCTCACCTACAAATAAAACCATGTTATTGAGGTAAATAATGGAAACAATGTGCTGTCTGGAAAATTAAAAAGCAAAACCGTGCTAATGGGGTAAAAAAATCATAAAACTACATTTGTTCTTTAAGAAATATACATAAAGAAATAAAATTATCTAAAAATTTGAAGAAGAGTCCCTCAATGTCTGGATACGTGATTGACGTCGGATGGAATAAAGTTAACATGCCACTGTTATGTATATTTTAGGATGAAATTGAAACCGTCTCGTATCATATCCCCATTTTCAAGTGGAAGAAAAATGTTATATTCCCTCCTATTTCATATGTTAGAGTAGCTATTCTAAGAGTTAGTTGATTAATAAGTTGTTGTGACTGAAGGAGAGGTCATTTATGCAATTGTATCAACTGGTATGAGCGGTCACGTTCCTGAACACACTCTCCTTCAACAATGTGGAAATCAACAAAAACGCAAGGATCTTTACACAAAATGGAAGAAAGGTTAGAAAATTGCATTTCTCAAATACATTTTGGATCAGAGCCTTTCCACTGCATTTTTGCATAATTCGTTGAGTTCGTTAATTAGTTAGTTGAGTTAGTTAACTAAATCTAAATAACCAAATATTATTCCATTCTACATCATTGCATTCAAACACAAGCAGCAGTTAACTTTCAGAATTATAGTCTTGTCCTAAAAGAGTACATAATAACTTATTCACTGGAATTCTTAGTTGAAAAGAGCAAGCAAGTTCTGAGCGTACACTTGAAGCACCATATCTGCTTTCTAAAATTTCAGTAGACAATAAAACAAAGGCAAACCAAAGCAATCATCAATCAAGTTTTCAAAGTATAGCAAACTGCTTCATTTTTTGAATCTATTCTTCCATAATCAACAATCATATTAAAACTCTTTAAACTGTAAACCAACCACATAACAGTCAGCTTTCAAGGGTTACACAGGCCGATCCCAAACATTTAACATCAGTCAAATTGCAACAGCATGAATCACAAACTTTGTTCTAAGTTGAGGTCGAACCAAAAGTCAATATTTTATACTGCATACACATAGAGAGAGGTGCATACCAGTTTGGAAACGTTCTTCCAGAAATGGGGGCTAGGCTTTGCAGTAAGATATGCTCTTTGAATAGCCAAATCTTGTTCCTTCGTCCGCCCTTTCCCTATTTCATCTCCATTTCTCCCCTTCTTTCTTTCTCCATCAAAACCCTCATTACAAACAACACCATTTTCTTCTATTTTAACTACAACGATCACTCTATTTCCAACTTTCTTTCTTCCCCCACAAGCACTCTCATCCGGAACGACACCACTTCTGGTCATTTCAAACTAAATTTAAACGGAACAATAACCGAGAGACGAAATTGAATTATTTTGACACATGACACAACTGTAAACTGACGTGTAAAAAATTTAAAAAAATTATTAAAAAATTTAAAAAAATCAAAAATTAACACATAACGTTAATTTTAACCTGTTTGATCAAATTAACGGTAAAAAGTATATTGAATTATTTTATAAAAATTAAGGAGTAAATTGATCAAATTAACGGTAAAAAGTATATTGAATTATTTTATAAAAATTAAGGAGTAAATTGAGAAAAAAAAAATAGAACCAAATTAACACTACCTAATAAAGATAAAAAATAATTTAACTTTACTTTTATATCTAAACATATATCTCGATTTTAGTTACGAGGCCTATGTGTGTAAATTAAATATAGTAAAATACAGCCTATTAATTTACATATAGATTAGTTTTTAAAATATGAAAAACTTATTTTAGTGGAAATGTTTTGATGATTAAAGTCTACGATCTACACTGCCGTGAATAAAGCATAAATATTTGACGCGGAAGATTTGGATGACAATATTTTTACTGTGTCTCTATTATGCATTTTTTTTCCTATATATAACACGCTTTAAAACGAGTTTATTCAAAAAGTTTTTCATAAAAAAATAGAATAAATTTTTGCTTGTAAATTAATTCTTTTATCTATAAATTAAAAAAAAATAGAAAAATTATATGATTTTTCTTACAAATTATTTTAACGGATGAAAAAGTTAATTTCATTTTCGTATTCCATACATAAATCAGTAAATATTATATGTATTCACTTGATGGTTTAAAAAATATCTGTATTTTATTATCTTAATCTTACGCATCAATAAGGTGAATCTCAACTCAGACATGGAATGGAAACATTTCTTGTAAAAATGTTACAGATGTCTTATTCAGAAATAAAACATAAATTACAAGAATATTAAAGTGATGTAATTGGAGTAAAGCTTTGGACCCATAGTATTAAAATCTTACGATAACTATTCAGTTGGGCACTAACCTCAATTTAAGTGGATGTGAAATGGGGACATTATTCATGCATGTGAATATTGCACGTAGCCTATCCAAAATCACAGGTGGCAACTTCTTACTGGATACGATTTGTTTTTAGTGATATTTTGTAGATACTCCATCTATGTTGTCATGGGTTCATTGAAGAGATAAGTGGACAAAATGGATGCAGCAAACCAATAGAAATTGAGTAACAGATCTCCCAAAGATAACAACCCTTTCTTGTTCAACCTATATATATCATACGCCTCTCCCATCAACAACACCCATTCACTTACAAACCTTTTTCAGTTCTTCATTCTACAACACTGCAATGGCCGCTTCCACCATGGCTCTCTCTTCACCGTCATTGGCTGGTCAAGCCATCAAGCTCTCCCCTTCCACCCCGGAGCTCTCCGGTGGAAGGATTTCCATGAGGAAGACGGCCTCCAAGTCGGTTTCTTCCGGAAGCCCATGGTACGGCCCAGACCGTGTCAAGTACTTGGGCCCATTCTCTGGCGAGGCCCCTTCGTACTTGACAGGGGAATTCCCAGGTGACTATGGGTGGGATACCGCCGGACTTTCTGCTGACCCGGAGACATTTGCGAAAAATCGTGAACTGGAAGTCATCCACTCTCGATGGGCGATGTTGGGGGCATTGGGGTGTGTGTTCCCTGAATTGTTGTCCCGGAACGGTGTGAAGTTCGGGGAGGCGGTGTGGTTCAAGGCTGGGTCTCAGATATTCAGTGAGGGTGGGCTTGACTACTTGGGCAACCCAAGCCTGATCCATGCACAGAGCATCCTTGCCATCTGGGCCACACAGGTCATCTTGATGGGTGCAGTGGAGGGTTACCGCATTGCCGGTGGGCCTTTGGGTGAGGTCACTGACCCAATCTACCCGGGTGGGAGCTTTGACCCATTGGGCCTTGCTGAAGACCCAGAGGCTTTTGCTGAGTTGAAGGTGAAAGAGTTGAAGAATGGGAGATTGGCCATGTTCTCCATGTTTGGTTTCTTCGTTCAAGCCATTGTCACTGGCAAGGGTCCTTTGGAGAACCTCGTTGATCACCTTGCCGACCCCGTCAACAACAATGCCTGGGCCTATGCCACAAACTTTGTCCCCGGAAAGTGAGAAAAAAATGACTTGAGATCGATAATTTCATTGTTATTGGTGACATACATTTGATACATTTGAAACAATGTGAATTATACATTGTGTAGTTTTATAATATTGTTTATGCACTTTATTGATCACACATGATGCATTATATATCAATTAAAAGCTTTAATTGAATTAATAATGTATGATGTTCTACATCCATCATATAGAATCATATAGAAGGTGAAAATGTTCTGATAATGAGTTTGAAATCCTAGTTTACAAGTAGTTATAGATTTATTATATTATTTGATATTTTCTTTATCGGACATATTAATTAATTCTAGTTATTGTAATTTCATAACATACGAGAAATTTATATGACCTAATCTAGCGTGTCACATATAATAGGAATCAACAATATAAGTAAAAGACCCAATCGATATCCATTAATAATCACATTCGTATAATTTTTAGTTTAAACTTAATATTCCTCTCCTTTTATATATATATATATATA
>Ga0214544_1010111_pt1 | contig 14173 bp, 15 predicted proteins | sample CNSS3metaG_FD_160074 | JGI IMG/M metagenome (GOLD analysis project Ga0214544, IMG submission 160074) | Root nodule microbial communities from cowpea collected in UCLA plant growth center, Los Angeles, California, USA - CNSS3 | ecosystem: Host-associated > Plants > Roots > Nodule | place: USA...
GTTCGAGGAAATGCGCAAGCCCCGATTTGCCAGGCGGTTCGTCCGCGGAACCGACCTTATACCAAATCATCTGAGTCACGACGGGTGTGCGATGATCCGGGATCACGACGACCTGCAGGCCGTTCTGGAGCGTGAAGCTTGCTGGTCGATCTGATTTGACCGTGCCGGCAGAGACGCTAGCCTCGTCAGGAAGGTATAAGCCAGTGCCATTCTCAGTTGTGCGCTCGACCGCCGGGGCGGTGCGCGTCGTCGACTCCGAGGCTTCAGCGGCGGTGCCTGCCGCCTTGCCGGTGACCGAAAGCCGGTTCTTCATGGCATCGCCTTTCGTTCCATAGTGGTCATTATGGTAGAAAATCCGACATGGCGGGGAGCCGCGCCTCGTCTTGGCAAACAGTGGAGCAAAAACCGGACCAATCGCCGGACTCGCGTACGCAACGGCACAGAACAACGTTGCGCACAACGCGTCAGGAGAACTTCGCGTCCAATGGAGACTTCAGGTCAATCGAGCGCGATATGACGTCGGCACAACACCCGGCAGGCTCGCCATCACACATCTCGCTCTAGAAGATGAGTAGCTTGACAATATTTCTCATGGCCGCGAGCTGGGAGTCGGCGAGCAGCTCCTTGGAGTACACTGCGCCGAAGTAGTCCAGGACGAAGGTGCCAGAATAGCGTAGATTATCGGTCGAGCGGATTAGGTTATCCAGTGCGAGCCTGACCTCACCAAAGTCCATCTGGCCAATCGCTCTTCATGTGGTGCGTGTACGCTCTACATAAAGTCATAGTCATCATCATACGGATCGTTCGCGGGCTTTGCCACACTTTCGGTACACTTGGCATTGCTGCTATTGTCTTCAGTCGCGGCAAGATACAAAGGCGGTTTACCCGCTCGCTGCCATTTGCCTTCTTTGTTCTTCCATTTGTCCTCGTGCTTGGTGGGATCGAGCACCATCATCGAGTCACTTACCTCAAGAAAGCCCAACGCTGCTGCGCGAGCTTTCGCTTCCGGATTGGAAGAGTGGGAGAGAACGAGCGGTTCGTTACCGTCGATCTGGAGCTGATGTTCAAGCAAGATATCGCCCGCGTTATCGACGAGCGGATGGGTAACCCGGAAAGCTGTCGTTGAGGTGATTTGATCTCGCCTAGGAAATTGTTTGCGCCAATCATTGTTGCCCTTGAACAGCTCGCTCATGCGACCTCCGGGTTCCGTTCTGAGAAGCCCGACGCTCTTATTCCCGAGCTGATAGCTGAAAAATCGCGCTTTCTCCGAAATAGACTTGGTGCCGAAGCGAAACGCAGTGTCCGCTGTGCGTTGAGCCTTTTGGGACACCCAGCGAGAGTATCGCTGCGGATTAGCAGCAATATCCTCTATGTCTGCTCCATAAAAGTCCACCAGCTTCCTCTCGAATGAAGATCTTGAGATTTCAACGACCGGCGGCTCTTCAACCATCGCGTATGGCGGAACTGCCGGCGAACTTGCATCAGGAGAGGAGATCGATGGCGCCAAATTCAGAGTAGAGAATACATCCGAGAACCTTTGGCGATCCGTGTAGGAGGAAGAGTCATCGGTCGCGCTCGTTCTCATTTCATCGGGCTCGGAAGCACGTTCGCTACTAGATAGATTGACGGTGTGCTGAAACATAACACTTTCCATTTGTATCGACGGGGGCTGCGCCGGTTGAGGTTCCGCGTTCATAGTAAGCCGAGCTGTCGGCAAGCTGAGCATCACTTCGCTATTCCGCCCCGCTCTTTATCGCCACGCTATCTTGAACGAGCCAATGCGTTCCGGCCGCCCGCCTGCGGTGCTGGGCTGGCATCGCCGGCCTCCGTCTTGCGTTCAAGGGCGAGGGACAGTCCGAAATTGTTGCGCAGCATCGGGTTTGCGGGTTCCGCTGCGAGAGCTTGGCGGTATAGTTCTTGGGCCTCCTGATGGCGGCCCTCGTGATCGAGAACAACCGCTTTGGCATTCAATGCGCGCAGGTCGCCAGGGGCTGCCAATAATACGCCGTCGAGCACCTCGAGCGCATCATTCGGACGGTTGCCTGCCAGCAGGGCTCGCGCAAGAGGAATCGCCGCATCGATGTTGTTCGGCTGTTGCTTCAATGCATCACGCAGAGCTGCTTCATCAGGATCTTGGCCGAGCGCGTGCGAAATGCGCTCGCGCACCGCAGGGTCGATCTCTTCGCTGTGTGCGAGGTCAGATGTGGACGTCTGCTGTGGTGAAAGGCTATGCTTATCTGGGGCAGCGCAGCCAGCGAGCAGCACACTAGCCAGCATCGCAAGCAGACCCGGCCGCGGCCCTGGACTGGCGGAGCATAAATACCGGCGGCGCCTGATTCTATTTGATCTCATAGGTTAGTCACGAGGAAGCGCTGCCCATTCTTAGTTTGCAGCTGTGAGAAGCGAGGAAGGCGCCTTGGGAAGCTTGACGGATCCAATCGGTTGGACCGTGAAGTCGGCTGCGAGATCTTGATACGATAGAACAGGCAGGTCGATCCCGTTGCGCGTGAGAAAACCGCGTACGAAACGCCGGATATCCATCGACCCAAGGACGACAGGCTGGCTCTTACTTTGCGCGATGGTCGCATGGATCTGACGAAATTGTGCAAGCAGCTTTTCGCTCTGCCATTCATCCAAGACGAGGTATGGGCCGACGGCAGTTTCCCGTACTGCGCCGCGGATGATTTCCTCGCTCTCACGCTCGATGATAAAGGCGACCACGACGCGATGGGCGTTCGCATATCGAAAGCAGATTTGCCGCTTTAAGGTAGCACGAACGTATTCGGTGAGCAGGACGGCATTTTGCTCGCGCTCGCTCCATTCTGCCAATGCCTCCAGGAGCAAGCGGGTATTGCGGATTGGAATGCCTTCATCGAGCAATCGGCGCAGGACCTCGGCGATCCGAGGGACGGTGGCTGTACGCAGCACCTCCTTCACCAGGTCAGGATATTCCTGCTCCATCCGGGCGAGCAATTGGCGGGTTTCCTGGATACCCACCAGGCGCTGTGCATAGCGTGTCAATGTGGAATGGAGACGTAAGGCAAGAACTTCGCTCAGCCGATGATATCCGATTCCGGCGGCCTTGAGGGCCGCTGCATGCCGTTCATCGATCCAGACCCGATTCGTTTCCGGGTCTTGCTGAAAGGGGATGCCGCTCAACTCGATGTTGGCCACATCGTCGTTGAGCACCAGGTGCCCGGGATTGATCACATCGCGCTCAACTGGCACACTATCGACATCCACTCTGAATTGCGACGAGGACAAGCTCTCGCCGATCTGGGCCGGGATGCGCGGAATGGTGATGCCAAGGTCCGCCGAGACGAGCCTTGAAACACGCGAAATGCTCTCTTCCAGCTCGTCTTTGTCGATCGAATCCGTCAGGTTCGGTGCAAGGAACAACGCGATCGGAAGTGCTTCCGTATGTACGGGCTGCTTCTGGGCCGCTGCGGGAACCGGCGCCGAAGCAGCGACGCTAGCTCCTATTTTAGCGGCAGGCTTGTCGCCTTTGGTGCCGACCTTGACGAAGCTTGCCGCAGCGAACAGGACGGCCAGCACGAAAAACGGGGGCAAAGGAAAGCCGGGAACGAGCCCCATGAATACCAAGACGCAGGCGGCTAGCCTAAGCGCCTGCGTACTTGCGGTAAGTTGGTGAACGATATCGGCGCCGAGTTTGAGCTTGGAGGGCCCGTTGACGCGCGTGACAATGGTCGCAGCGGTAATTGACAGCAGCAACGCCGGAATCTGCGAAATGAGCGCATCACCGATCGTCAAAAGCGTATATTGATGCAGCGCCTCATCGAGCGACATACCTTTTGAGAGCAGACCGATGCTGATTCCGCCCAGCATATTGATGCAGATCACGATTAGCCCGGCGATCGCGTCTCCCTTAACGAACTTCATGGCACCATCCATCGCGCCATGAAGTTGACTCTCTTGCTCCAAGGCAGCACGTCGGCGACGTGCTTCGTGCTGATCGATGTGGCTGTTGCGCAGTTCCGCATCGATCGCCATCTGTTTGCCTGGTAGCGCGTCAAGGGTGAAGCGCGCAGACACCTCTGCGACGCGTTCGGCACCCTTGGCAAGAACCATGAATTGCACCATGGTCACGATCAAGAATATGACGATTCCGACCGCGATATTCCCTGAAATGACGAAGTCGCCGAATGTGTGAATGATGCTGCCGGCGTCGCCCTCGGCAAGGATCAGCCGCGTTGTTGCTATCGTTAGCGCCAGTCGGAATACGGTGGAGATCAGGATGACGCCCGGTAAGGACGAAAAATCAAGCGGTGTGGTGAGATAGAGGGCAACCATCAGCAGCAATATGGCAAACCCAAGATTGAAGCCGATCAGCATGTCGATCACGATGATTGGGATTGGCATGATCATCATGCCGATCGCCAGAAGCAGCATCAAGGCAACCATGAAATCCGGGTGGGCCGGAGCGCGCACGATGAAGTCACGCAAGACGTTGGCCATGATAGATCCCTATTGCTTTTTGATGAGGGCCCTGCCCGCGCGCAGTGACACATAGCGCTGGAAGACCTCGCGAGCCTCGGGCATGCGGCCAGCGTGACGCAGGGCGTGGCTGCGCAACAGGGTCATCGGTATGCGGGAAGAGGGTTGCGTATCGAGTGCGTCCAGCCGGTCCAACACGTGGAGTGCTTCGTCGCCAAGGCCCTCGGAGATTAGCGTGTAAGCTAGGATGCGGAGTAAACCGACGTCGTTGGAATGCTCGCGAGCTGCAATTCGCAACAGAGCCAGACTCTGTGCGCTCTGCCCGCACGCGAGATGTACATACGAGAGCGCACAAAGCAGGTCGCGCTCCGGCCCGGAGATCGACAGAATATCGCCGGATTTGGAGACTTCTGGCTCCAGGGGAGCGGGCACATGCTGCAATCCATCAGGATCGGCCATGGCTAGCCCTTGATTAAGCTGTTTTGATTTTGCCGGAGCATTAATAGCCGCTGTAGTTCCTGCTGCAGGATTGCCAAACATTCTCGCGCCGTTTTGTCATTCGGCGTCGCCTCCAACGTTCGCGTCAAGCGCTCCAGAAGAACACCATGCTTGTCGGCGCGCAGTACGTCCGGATGACGGAGGCGTGGAACGACGAAGGAGAGTAGTCCGCGGGACAGATTGGGACCATAGAGCGAAGCCAATACCGCGCGCGGATCTAGCTCATTTGCTCCTGCTTCGCTTTCGAATAGAGTGACGCGCTGGATGGCGCCGACGGAGTTGACCTCGAGCGCCGCTTCGCTCGCACCATCAATTGGCAGATCATGCGAAACCGCATCCCGCCACGACGCGCGCTTCGTGCCGCTATCCGCATGGACGCCTCCGACTTCGAGTTTATCACCTCGCGAGGGAGGCGAGCCGATGACCGGTGCGTGCTGGCCCGCATCTAATCCCTGCGATGAGGTGCCGGGCCCTACAGAGTGCTGGGGCAGCCTAGCCATCGCCTTCTCCTTCTTTCTTGCAGGGTAGAGACCTTAGTATGGCAAAGCGGCAGATCGGCCGTTGCGACTGAGCAGAACACGTCCATCCTCAATTCGATCAACGGTCCATCCATTACTTAAGAGCGCGCCGACGAAATACTTCTGTCCGGCAATAAGCAGATAAGGTTCGCTTCCGCGCCAGACGGCTTGGACAGCAATCGAAGACGGCATCTTCTCCTCTTTCACCGTGACAGCATTCACAAGGGTCGTGGTACCGTTGGTTTGACGATCGAACCATTGCTGGATTTCTTTCCATTTTGCGACGAGGTTCGGCGCAATTGTGCCTTCCGCGGTCACAACGCCGGGGCCGCGCCCGATCTTAACGTCAAGAAGGCCCGCTCGTTCGATTTCTTGCCGCAGCGATAGGGCCATTTCATCAGCAGCTCTCGGATCGAAATGATCGACGGTTGGCTTAGTGGCAATCTCGACGGCGCGCGACGACTGGGTACTTGGCACCACCGCTCTATCGCCGGGGGAGAGGATAATTGAGACGGTGCCGATCACGACAGAGCTGAGCAGAACCAGGCTGAGTGCGATGATCGAGCTGCGAGAGCGCTTGCTCGAAGCAAGTGGCTGGACATCCTCTGTCGACCAGCGGATGGACATCGCGCCAGCATGAATGACCGCGGGTAGGGGCACTCTGACGCTCTCACCTGAAGTGATGCTCGCGAGGCCGTCTATGCTGATATTGGCGGCGAGCGCCTCGACCTCGATCGAATCGCGCTGCGCGATGATCCGAAGGTGATGCGGTTCAAGCCCTTGTTCAACGAAGATCATGTCGGCATCGAGGCCGCTGCCAACAATGCTTTCGCCGCCCGCTGCCTTTCCCTTGAGCCCGGTATAGAGCCCCGAAAGCACCTCGAACTCGAGCGAAACAGAGTCGTTCACGATAACCTCCTGAATAACGAGAGAAGCCGTACGGCAGTGCCGTACGGCTCATCCAGATTTCGTCATTCACAGCGCGGCGACGGTAGCAACGCGGTGAGCCACCCGTCTTGCAGAACTACTGAACGCGCTCGTCGGCGACCTTCTTCTCGGACGAGAGTTCGGTCGTGATTCGACGCATTGCCACGGCCTGGGCCTGAACTTTCTGGCTAACACGCTCGAATTCAGCCATCTGGTTCTGGAAGCCCGTATCGCCCGTCGGCTGGGCACCAGCAGCGCCGCCATTTCCGCCAACATTGTCAACTGCCATGTCTACTTACCTTTCTGTTAGGATAACCTTGGTTCTGACTTGTTACGAGTTGTGGGCCGGCGAGATGATCGCAGGAATCGAAAGGAACATGGGCGTACCGCCGAGCGTGCTGAGCCCAAGGTTCAGCTCCGGGCTCTTGCTGAGAGTATCTGACTTGGGTTGTACCTCGCTCTTGTCGCCGGCGTCTTTGTCGTCTGCGGCCTTATAGTGGTTACCCTCGTCGGGCACCAAGGTGTGGACCACCTTGTCAAAGACCTTGTCCACGGTCCCGCCCAGTGCCGAACCAATGGCCGCTCCGGCAGGGCCGCCAAGGTATCCGCCGGCAGCGCTTCCGATCATTTCTCCGATCATCGCATTCTCCTATCCTCGTCTTGTTGCGCTCAATAGACGACTGCTCGCCTAGATTTCAGCGGCCTCATGCTAGGGGCGCTAGCTTTCGAAAAGCTGACGAGTCTCATGTTGAGGCGAGTGGGTTGATCTTTTGCGGCAGCCTTGCATCTGCTCGCAATCACCGGCTCGCCCGGGCGTTCCCAGCCCCGCCTATAATCGGCTTGGGTCAAGGCCGGGTTGGATGGTGCTTAGCTGCGCGTTCAGGAATGAGTTTACCTTGCGGACCCTGCACAGGCGCGTGGCCTGCCGGATAGAGCGCGGAAGCGGGATAAGGTCATAGAGTTGTGCGGGTCTCAGTCCGCGCTTGACTCGCTTGGCTAACATGGGCGGCTTGCGAAAAGTCAGGTTCCGCGAAGATCCTAATGCCGGAGAGACTGGTGCGCGCGCGTGCTCAACCGATGGATCGCTCCTCGCAGATGATGTGCACGACCGGCGGGAGCGCTGATTGCTCGGTGAGGATGGATGACTCGTTGATAACCGCAGACGTGGCGTATCGCGAAGACATAGGGGCACATCTGGTACCAGACGAGTCTTGCGGACAGGAGCGTTGAAGCTTGCGATACAGCTTAGCGAAGGATGCGTCTCGCACATGCGATCGATGTCAAAGTGCGTGCGGCTTCGCTCGCTCATCGTCGTCAGCTTTTCGACAGGTATTCGGGCTACAGTCTTTGTGAGTTAAATGCGCGTGATGTGATCGTGCGGTTACCGTGGTGCGGCGAGAGGAAGATCTCATTAGGGCTGGTGGTTCTGGCAAGAGAAGCAGTCGTTCGTTCGGATGAGCTAATGGTGCGTTCTCATGCAAATCGAAGCTGCGTACCTTGGTTGACTATGCGTAGCGCTCGCAGTTTTACAGATTTCGTCTATGCAACAGGAGTAAACTAAATGCCGTATCTTCCCGTGGCCGGTCTTCCGGTGGTGGGCGCGCCCGACTCGATGAATGGAGTGGTGCCAGAAGGCGCGGTTGTCACTCCCGCCTTCAACGCCTTGTTGGGACAGTATGCTCCGGCGAGCTACCAGTACCTACCGGTAGCCTCACCAGCCCTCGTCAGTTCGGTCGCCGTTCCCGTCGTCGTGACGCCAGCCGTCGTTACGACCCAAGCGTACATGATGGCGCCTCCTCCTCCCACCATGCTGATGAGCCAGCTGAATCAAAATTCTGAGCCTGCTGTGGATCCGGTGTGGACGCATGAGGTCAAGGATGGCAAGGCCACGATCAACCTTGGGGACAAGTACACGATTACGGCCGATGAAAAGGATGGCACCTGGACAGTTCGCAACAACCAGACTGGTCATGTCACGGTAATTCATGGTGATCCCCACGTTGATGCCGACGGAGACGGCAAAGATGACTTCGATTTCAAAAAGGATATGACGTTTCAGCTCGACGACGGCACGAAAATTACTGTCAATAACGTCGACTACGGTAATGGTGAGGCCATCTCTTCAAAGCTTACCATTACGAACGGCCATAACGCGATGGTTGTCGAGGGGCTCGGCGACGACAAGGATGGCAAAAACAATCTAAGGGTGACGCAGTCCAATGCTGGTATGACGCTTGACGAGCTGACGTCCGATGGTGCCCAAACGATCCATGAGAGTGGCCAAGGCTGGGTCGATGGGGCCGGACGCGCGGTGAATCAGGCGAGCATCGATGCAGGCGAACAAGGGCGCGGGCCTGGTAACTACCAGTATGCAACCGCAGCGCCTGCCTCTACCGCCCCCGTCTTCTTCGTTCCTCCGCCGCCGCCGCCTCTTGCGATGGTGCCTGTTGCGGTCGCCCAGGCACCGACGCAGTCGTCTCAGCCGGCGCCAGTCTGGTCGCATGAGGTCAGGGGCAGCAGGGCCGAGATCAAGCTTGGTGATAAGTATTCGATGCTGGTGGACGAACGTGACGGAACGGTGCTCATTCGCAACAATCAAACGGGCAAGATCACAGCGATCCACGGCGACCCCCACGTCGATGCCGACGGTGACGGCAAGATCGATTTTGACTTCAAAAAGAACATGACCTTCCAGCTCGACGACGGCACGAAAATTACCATCGACACCGTTGATATCGGCAACGGCAAAACGATGGCCTCGAAGCTGACCATTACCAACGGCGACAATGCCATGGTCGTCGAAGGGCTTGGAGACCGCTTCGACGGTAAGAACAACCTTAAGGTGACGCAGTCAAATGCGGGCCGTACGCTTGATCAGCTGACTTCGGATGGAGCCCAGACGATTTATGAACAACCAGGCTCGGGCTGGGTCGATCGGTCTGGACGCCAGGTTAACCAGGCGATCATCGACAGCAATGAGAATCCAGGCACACCGTCGGACGCTTGAGTTGGCCGCAAGCCTGGCGAAGCGTTCTCAGCTTGTCGGGTAAGTCACTGAAGCGGGCGTTAGCGCCCGCTTTTCGTGTTCGGCGAGGCAGATGAAGATAGTAGGTGCGGCGGCGTATCGATCTGGATCGCCGCTCTCATCTCGCGATCGGGGCTGTCTAAGCTTGGGCGCCAATCGTACCGACAGACCAGCCATGACCTCACTGATCAGGTACCCGCAACATTTTTCGATGCTGGTCTCAGCGGTCCAGGAGCTGTGCTGGTATGCGCGCAGCGAGCGCCAAAGCTGCCGACTTTATGATCTCAGAGGGTCTCTCTGACGCCCAATTTCGCGGGCGGCTGCAGAACCGATCCAGGACAGCCAGCTGACGGAATTGATCATCAATGGGGAAGCGGTTGGTTCCGCTTGAAACCTGCTGACTGAAAAGCACTCGATCAATCCGCATCGAAGAGTGTGGCGTATGCCCGCCTAAGCTAGACGCTGCGGCGTCTTCCGAGAGTTCCCAGTGCGATCGGATTGCGACCGGCCGCACCGCAAACCTGGAGGATCACCTAAGACGCGTCTAGCGGCTGGTTTGCCAAGTCGGCTGCTTCGCCCGGTCGTTCTCGGTTCGGCTTGCCTTCCGAAGAGTCTTCCCTGTGCGCGTCTGATAATCCGGGCCTTCACCCATCATCTAGCTCGCTCATAGCGTCATCCATATCTGACTGGGAATCGCTTATGACCTGGGTGGCGACGGCAACCAGAGCCTTTTCGAAGGCTCGCTGCAACAATGCTGCGGGCGAGTTGTCGCTGCCGTTCGCGGCGTTGTCGGTGTTTGTGCCAGCTTCTGGCGCCGTTGCTGCGATATCGGCTGTGCCTGTGTCCATGTCATAAAACCCAGATAGCGGCGGCGCCGCGAGATGACCTATTCCCGCCGTTCTAGCAGGGACAGCTTGCAAGAAGCTGACGAAGAGTGAGGCTGGATTAATGCTGTGATTCCTGCGCTCAGTGATCTCGGGTGGCTCCGCGCCTTTGGAGTTTGATGCGCAAAGGACGGTGCCGGTTCGAATCATTTGGCCGCTGTTGTCTCCAGGAACATCGGCGCGCATCGGTCCGGCTCCAGGCGCGACTGAGGGCCAGTGGATCGGATGGGCATCTGCGCTCGGCTGCCGTAGAGAGCTGGCCTCTGTCTCACGACGAGCTAAAAAGCTATCGACGGAGGTGCGCCTTGCCCGGCTTCTGAAACAGGCCATCGCGTGCAAGTGGCTGCTTTGGCCCGGCTGCAAAAAGGAGATGAGAGACCTTGCGGTGCCGAACAGAGTTTTCGCGGATCAATCCGTCGATCTCTGATGATCATGCTTTGGATGATCCGCGGGCATACGTCACTGAGAGCTGTTATCAGCAGGCCGTTACCGCCGGATGCTAGAGTCCTCGTTTTGCGAATGATCAATCGTTCGCCAAGGAACGGCGGACAAGCGGCAGAGCAAGCACTTCGATGTTGAAGGTGCTCAGGGGGTCGGTCATACCCTGACTCTCCTGATCCGGAACGCCCTTACCCTCATCTCGACGGCATGATCGTCTCGCGGTGCTCTTAAATCGCACCGTACTCGCGGGTCCGGCGCGCCAGACCTGATTTCGCAGCTAAATTGCGATGTTCTTCTCCGCGGGCCATTGTGTTCTCAGCGGACCATTGAGAACTGTTTCACGCATTCGGCTCGCGCGGTCTTTGATTTGGCCGCTACCCCTCGCGAGCTGGTCTGGCACTTAGGAGTGGCCGGAAAAGAGAAGGGTGGCCGCGAATACCCGCCGGCAAGCTCGCCTCTCACCAGGTGTCCTGCTATCTCTGAGTCTTTGTCGGCCCCGCGGAGACCGCCCTTCCGCTGCACGGCTGCAGCCGTTAGGGGATCGGCGGACCTTCCGCATCTAGAGGTTGGTCTTGCCCTCCTCTTCAGGCCAAAGGGTCGGATCTAGCGAAGGTGTGAGACGAATGAAGTCCTCCTCTCTCCATTCGGCCGTATGAGGCACGCCGAGAATGGCGAAAACTGTTGTCGGGTTGTCTTTGCTTGGCTTCACTCCGCTGCGCTCCAGCATGTCCATCTGAGCGCCGGTGGCTGTTTGAGGCGTAAACACCCAATAGTCCTTGGCGAGATGTCCGTCCCACATACGGAACTCGGAAAGTTCTGGCGGAGCTGCGGAAGACCCAGGTTGGGCCGGTCCCGCCTGCAATGGCCGGGCATGGGAGGGGCCGGCGTGCGACGGCTCACCCTGAAAAGGGGCGGTGTGCGATGGTCCTGCATGCGATGGGCCCGCTTGTGGCTCACTGTGCCGTGGCTCGGCATCAGACGGGTCGACATCCAGATTCTGCCATATCAGATCTTGATCGAAGCCGGGATGTTCCTCGATCGCCTGAGCGATGGTCTGCGGCGAGAGATGCTGCCCGCCGTTTTCCGGCTCAGGCGCGGCGACAGCCGCAGGCGCGGCATTTAGATTATCCTGCCAACCCGAGTCTGGCGAATGGGGATGCGCTAAATCTTCGTAAGGCGGATACAGGTGTCCGGTATCAAAGTATGGAGAGTAGGGATGGCCCGCGTCCAGATAGGCTGAATAAGCCTCGCCCTGCAGCAGTGGATGGGCGACGCCCTGCGCCAAAGCGGGAGCCTGTGCGTCGCTGAGCTGCCGGTCGAATTCGGTTGCATCTGAAGCCGTCCGTGCTGCGTCGGGCTCCGGGCTCGTATTCGCCGGGGCGACTGCATTGAAATCCACCCTGTTCCTCCTTCCAACTGATGACGCGCATCGAGTTACGCGAAGCCTCGGCTAGCTCGGAAGCACACGTGCGGAGGCCCACATTGATTTTTAATACTCGCGCCGCCTGCAAAGACAGCACTACCTAATTTCCCTTGAGCGCCTGGTCTCTGATCCCTCTATCAGGGTTGCCCCAAGCAAGGCAGCCGTCCAGACCTCGCAGGCTCATGCTGGGGACCGTAGCTTTCGAAAAGCTGACGATCGGATGAATATAGGCGTACGCCGGACGGACCGACTTTGCTCGGCGCGGTTTTGCATCTTCGACCTCACTTCTGGCCTGGACCGGTTTCGCGCAAAGTGCCCTCATGGTGCGGCGTTTCGGGAGAACCTTCCGGCCGCCCGTCTCGCAAGACCGTGCTCGAGGAACCGCGAAACAACATCAAAACCGACTCGCGTTGTGGCCTCTCGGCTGCGACGGGGCCGCGCCGGGCCTGCGCTTCCGCCACAAGGCCTTTAAGGGTCTGGTCCACTAGCGCAACAAATCGGGGTGGGCCAGAAGCAAGGATGAGGCCCTCTCCCGGAGCCGGTTTCACGATATAGCGCTCATCCGAGATGTTGAGCGCGTGGAGGGCGGAGGTGAACGCATCGAAGCTGATCGGGTTCAATACGATGAGCCGGCTTTGCGCCTCGTGGGCGGCGGAGATGTAAAGGACGAGCCCGTCGTAATACCACTGAAGATTGTACAGGGCAGTCAAACGATCAAGGAATTCTCGTGGCGGCAGGTCCGGCATTCGTCCGCGAATCCGGCCCTTGACCTCGGCGCTGACATTGACCCTGATATTGAGATTGTTGCCGAACTCCTGCAGCGCCGCAGGAAGATCCTGATCGAGAACAGTGTAGCTATAAGGGGCGGACGGCAGCGAAAGGGATGCAGCAGACGAGCGCATTATCTCGATACAGACAAAAACGCCGGCACAAAGAATTCTTTTTAGAATATGTACGATCGTGGATCGCGCGAGCATTCCCGGACGCCTTCCGCTCATCATCAAGTTGGAGTTTGGTCCTAGCTCTGAAAGCGAAAAGTGATCTTTAGATGACGTAGTCAGACCGATCTCCGTCAGGTTTTCGTCAGCTCGCCAGCCTATGAACTTGATCGGTTCATCGGTTAACGCCTAGGTCTCACCACACGAGCACAATGACTCATTCCATGTTGTTAGGCGCAGCGCCGATCTCTCCCAGTTCTGCCGACTGTCTTTCCAGTGCCTGCTCGCCCGCAGCTGCTGGCGAGCAGGCGGGCTTTGAGCAGTCCCTAGCGCAAGTATCTGCAAATCAGGGATCTGCTCTCCCGCCTGCGGATCGGCCCGTAGCGGCTTCGCCGATATTGGAGGTCCAGCGCACGAATGTGCTGGCAAGTCCGCCGGGTGACCGAATCCTCCAAACCCTTTCCAGTATGTACCAGGGCCGCGCCGTTCCTCCGGCGGTTGCGTCGGCTGCCGTGACTAATGTGCAGCCTGGACCGGCTACGCAGCCGCTTTTTCAGACGGATAACGTCGGTGCACATGTGGATGTTAAACCGGTTGGAGCCGATTTTGAGTCGATGATGACGAATCTGCGAGACGTATACAGGGACGTTATTCAGGTTTCCCTCGTCTCTAAGGGCACCAGCGCTGTCAGCTCGTCGCTAAACAAGCTGCTATCGGCCGGCTGAGTAAGCTGATGACTGGCGATATGAAGAGGGCTAGCTGTGGCGGCCGTCAATCGTGGCGGCGGCTTCGCATGTGTCTCGCGATGCCCCTTCTCCTCTCGCTGATCGGCTGTAAGGCTGATCTCTACACCAAAATTCAGGAGCGCGAGGCTAATGAGATGCTCGCGCTTCTCCTTAGCAAGGGCGTTGATGCTGTCCGTGTTGTCGCCAAGGACGGGACCAGTACAATCCAGGTCGAGGAAAAGCAGCTCGCTTATTCGATTGACCTGCTAAATGTCGAGGGGTTGCCGCGCCAATCCTTCAAGAATCTCGGCGAGGTGTTCAAGGGATCGGGCCTCGTTG
>Ga0214544_1010112_pt1 | contig 14173 bp, 3 predicted proteins | sample CNSS3metaG_FD_160074 | JGI IMG/M metagenome (GOLD analysis project Ga0214544, IMG submission 160074) | Root nodule microbial communities from cowpea collected in UCLA plant growth center, Los Angeles, California, USA - CNSS3 | ecosystem: Host-associated > Plants > Roots > Nodule | place: USA...
ATATATATATATATATATAAAGTGAGAGAGAAAGAGAAAGAGAAAGAGGAGAGAGAGGGAAGTTATTTAAAAAATATCTTCGGTTAAAAGAAAGGAAAAAAGATGCAAACTAGCGTAAGGCCAAAGGATGTGATTTTAAAATCAATTTTGTTTTTCAAAATTTTATTTATTAAATATTGAATTAAAATAATGTTATCTTTCTAATTAATTTGTAAATATTTCAGAACGGGGAATTAAATAGAATAATACATTCGATTTGGAATAAGTAAAAACAATTTAATTTTCATGATTTATTGTCACATTAATTTGTAAATATTTCAGAACGGGAAATTAAAGAAAATAAAACACATTCAATTTGAAATATGTAAAAGCAATTTAATTTTCATCATTTATTGTGACTATTTTTAATATAAAAGAATGACACGTTATAAAAAATATCAGATATAATAATAATAATAATAATAATAATAATAATAATAATAATAATAAAAGGAAGATACACTGATAATCCTAATCCTCCTAACCTAGAAATAAGAATTTCATTGTTTTATCCAATACTCATGTGAAGTAAATACAGTCATTGTCGGAACATTTATATGTTTGTTGACACAATTATTCTACCCTCCAATTCAAATTTCAAACCTTAAACTCTTTTATCGCAAGCGGGTTAATTTTAAAGCAAAAAACGGTGTGGTTTAATTGGTGAAAGAATATATACGTATTAGTGTATAGATATTTGACGGGCAACACGAAATTTGTATTAAGAGTATAGGTCCATAACTCTGACATGCTTTCAATTAACCTCAGCCTTGACATAATAGATTTTCATTATTATCGAGAACCCTACGAAAAATTATCCAAAAGCTTAAGGAAAAGTTCACGTGTGTTTTAAAATAAGATTAGGGTGTGAATCTGCTTTGGCCTTTAGCCTTTTATAGAGTTATTTTTGCCAACCGATAATTAGAAAACATAGAGCGGGAAAAGCAACGTTAGATGGAAACACAGCCAAATGCAAAATGAGCGGCGATAAGCAATCGAACCACTTAAGGCAGGTATTTAGGTTAATTTATATTCACGTTTTCTACCACAGAGGAAAAGAAAAAGTTAAAAAGAGAAGGATCATTTTTTTATTTTTTAAGATTGTGGTTTCCTAGGTCTTCACGAATTTTGGCTTCCCGTGGGAAAACACTTGTATTACATGGTATACACCAAACCTGTCTCAGTTCTTTCATTGGTGTTACATAGTGAGTGGTAGTTACTGTGGGAATGGTTCTACCCTAGAAAACGCAAGTGAGTTTTGTGGGTTGGAAAATTATTTCCCTCATTTACGTACGTTATGCGTATACAAAATACAAACGTATTTAAAACGTATAAATACTTTAAAGAAGGAAAAAGTAAATATGAGAGGCTGTGGAGAGTGAGAAAGAAACGGGCGCTTTTAGTAATAATCCAGGGACGCTTTTATCCCTCATTCAATGCTTTACCAAACTCCCTATCCTCAACCTTTTCAATTTCATCCTTTGCCTTCTTCTTCCACCTCTCTTCTCCTCCCAACCTCATTTTACATCTCTCCTATCTCTCTTCTTCCTCAGGTATTCATTATTTAATATATCTTTCTTCCATTTCATTTTCTTTCCTCAATTTTTCAAAACAGCTAATGTTCAGGTGTTTGTTAAAGTCTATGTTCTTTTTCTTATATTAGGCTATGCTTTTTGTTTTGCTCTTAAACTTGTTAAACTGAAACAGACATGGAGTGCATGGAGGCAGCTTTGAAAAGCAATTTGAGGAAAGAAATGATGGTACAGCTCAGTCCAGAAACCTTCATGGAGGAGTTAAGTGTGCAGAACGGAACCACTTGCGACGACTTTTTCGTCGACGACCTCCTTGACTTCTCGCACGTGGAGGAAGAACCAGAACAGCAGCAGCAGAAGGAACAAGACTTGGTTTGTGTATCCCTTCAGAAAGAAAACCCATGCCAAGAGCCCTATGCTTTCAAACCCGATTATTCCTCTCTGCCCACCACCGAGCTTAGCGTTCTGGTATTTTTTTTCTTCTCCTCAATTTTATTTCTTACAGGGTCTGCTTGTTTTGTGTTGGTGGTTGACGAAAGTTGGAATTTTTACAGGCGGATGACGTGGCGGACTTCGAGTGGTTGTCTCATTTCGTCGAGGATTCCTTCTCGGAATTCTCTGCGGCGCTCCCCACCGTAACGGAGGGCAACCCGACCGCGACGGGCCATGCTGCGAAAGAGCCGAAGCCAGAACCGGAAAACCCGGTTTTCACCTTCAAAACCCCGGTTCAGACCAAGGCGAGAAGCAAGCGAAGCAGGAACGGTGTTCGTGTCTGGCCACTGGGTTCCCCTTCCTTCACCGAATCCTCCTCGAGCTCCACCACCACCACTTCATCATCTTCCTCCTCCTCCCCCTCCAGCCCCTTGCTAATTTACACCAACTTCTCTCGTAGCCTCGACCACGTTTGCTCCGAGCCCAAACCCAATAAACCGAAGAAAAAACACTCTTCCGACAGTGCGGGCACCCTGGCGCCGCGACGGTGTAGCCACTGCGGCGTGCAGAAAACCCCTCAGTGGCGAACTGGGCCGCTCGGCCCAAAAACACTCTGTAACGCATGCGGGGTGCGGTTCAAGTCGGGAAGGCTCTTACCCGAATATAGGCCCGCTTGCAGCCCAACATTCTCCAGCGAATTGCATTCAAACCACCATCGTAAAGTGCTCGAGATGCGGCAGAAGAAGGAGATGACGACTGGGATTGAAAATGGTTTTACCCCCGCTCCTGTTCCCAAATTTTGATTTAACTTTATTAATTTTAAAAAAGAAAAAAAAAAAGAGAGAGAGAGAAAAAAGAACTAGGTAGAGAGAGATTAGAGAAGGTAGGGCAAAGTTTAGTGTAAATTTTTTTTCCTTGTATTGAGTGCTGTAGGTGTTAGGCTTTGTAACTGATTAGGTGACTTTGATATTGAAGTTTTAATTTACTTTTGATTTGATTTTAATTTACATTTGTATTCTGACCTGTACCATAATTAATGTAATGGGTGTGGGTATGGGGTGTTGGGTCAGTGGGTTGTTTGGAATGAAAATGTTTGAGGTTTGTTCGGGAATGGTGGTTGAGAGGCATGAAGATTGTGAAGGAAAAAGAAGGAAAGAACACAGATAAGTGGTTAAACTGGTTTTAATGTGGTAAGGTGAACGTAGTTTGAAAAGCTAAAGCAGTGCAGAAAGAAAGATGTGGCGAAATAGAACTATTAGATTTGAAGTTGATTTGGATTTTTATGGGACACTAGATTTTGGAGTGGCCTGTTCGTGGGGCACAACCATCTATTTATCACTCAAACTAGTTTTCTTCCCGTGCAATCACTGTACTTCTGAACTTCATTCATCCTTCAAACACGGACTCTATTCCATTCCTTAGCATTTTTCTGTTGTTAGAAAATGAGTCGTTGGGAATGAACAATGGAACGCAAAACCAGATTTTGAAGTATCACCCGCCATGTCTGTGGACCTACAGAAACAATGAGAACAAGATGGCAAATTCGAATCTCAATAATGTAAAAATGTTCCACCAAACAATGACATCTGAGTTTTTTTTTTTCTTTTCTTTATCGAGTATAATTATGGAGGAGTAAGAAGGGAAAGTTACACACAGAAACACCTCCATCTGCCACTGATGCCACACACACGAACACGTTATCTTTGCTACCCAATATAGCATGCTAATCAACACCCACTCCTCTGTATATATGGAAAACAAACAAACTTTTTTTTATGTGTATTAATCAAATTTATTTCCATCCTATAGTAGTCAATAATATCAATTTTTATAATTTGGTAAATGAGAATTGAGTATTTATGTTGCACCATCTCTTTATACCATTTTTTTAATTATTAAAATAATTTTTATTTTTCATTTATTTCATTTCATTTGAAAAATATTTCTTTAAAATGAAATTTTTAATTTTATCAAATTAAATCGTTTATAAGATTGATTATTTCGTTGTCTTTTAAAAAGGCTTAACTTAACTATCACTTATGAGTATTCAATAATGTCCATTATTAGGTTTATTAGGTAAGGTAACTCTTTTTAAGGTTTGACTTATTTTATGTCTATTGAATTTACTCAAATTCTTGAGATATTTTTATTTTTAATCTTCTGCAAAAATAATTAAATGATACATACCGTGGTTATAACAAAAATTTAATTATATATAATAATTATTTAATATCATTTTTTTCTGTGATGTTTTTATAAAGAAATCATTATTAATATTTGAGATAAAGAATAAACAATTATGGACTTCATTACATATGCACTGGTTACTTGGTGCAAAGAAGACTACAAATTCTAAATGTTAATATTTTTATGAAATTTAAATATTTTAATTTGTAGTTTAATTAAATTTAAAAAAAAATCAAAATTTTCAATCAAATAACATATTATATTATAAAAGATATTTTAAATTCTATCTGTAACATACTTTTTCTTTTTCTTTTTAAATAAGTGTATATAGTTGCATTTGTTAGCATTGTAGTGGCTGCAACCTTGTGATAAAACACTATAACTCTACTAACCTATGACTATGATGGATTATGTATGAGGTTATTTCCATTCACTTCAGCTTATGATGTTACAGAAAGTCAATCACACGAGTAATGATAGCACTCCACAATCTGTGTGCAGCATTTCCGTCACAACTTTAACTGAATCATAGCATAAATAAAATGGTGATAATAAAATATTGTTTTCTTTCAATTTAGAGAAATGTGTGTGAATAATATTATATCTATTTAAAGTCTGAAGTGAGTGGTAAAGAATTAATGATGAGATTGTGAGGAAAGAAAATAAAAGGTGTGTAAAAAAAGATGGAGGTTTGCACATTGTTTTCGAACTTACTCAAGCTTTCTTAATTAAGTTTAACTTTAGAGTCTCATAAGAGAATTTATTATTTGGAAGGGTATCTGTATTTGGTAGCCTTGGTTTTAGTAGGTAATCTTTCAAATTTTAGTAATCAATGCAACCAATAATCTGGTGCTCATCAAAAAGGTTATAAAAATGGAATAAAGTAAGAAGAGTGTGATTTTTTTTTAATTAATACAGTTAATATTTAACTAGTTAAATAGTAAATAGTATATGAAAAAATTATAGAACAAATTAGGATATAATTTATAATCTGCATTCGAAAAAAATTATAAAATTATTATATATTCTTTCATGATCATTGTTATTAATATCTACAGTATAAGAAAATATTAATACTAAACTAGATTAGAACAATTTGAAATACAATTTAAACTCCTTCTAAAAATTACAGCAAATTTTATTTTTTAAATCCTGAAACATGTCTACATGAACCACGTATCTTGTTGATCATTAAACATAATCAAATAATTACCCGGTAAAGATATATTCAAATAAATCAAATAACCCGATCTGACTTTTAAAATGTAATTAGATTATATTAACTTGTGCAAGTTTATGAATTGATTGTTAGTTATTTATTTACAATAATTATTGAAATTATATTTATTGATTGACTACGATATTATTTCACGAGTATTTATTTTCTGTCGTTTTTATTTTATTTTCACACTTAAATTAATTATATGATGTAAACGCTCGTGTAGAAAAGTAATACAACACTTCTTTATTTTATTTGATAATTCCATATATTTAATAGTATAAATCTGTTTTTAAAGTTATTTTTACGGTAGGTAATTACTTTATAACAACATTTATAAATTAATGTTATAAGATATAAAATAAAATAAATATTAAAAGTACTAGTTTTCTTAGTTTATTTTGTAGTATAATCAACGGATTTTTATTTTTTTTAACTTATCATGCTATAGTAACTAATTTGGAATACATGTTTTAGAAAGTTTATTCTGAAAATCTCAATTTGAAAAACTTCATTGGAAAAGTTTTACATGTGCGGTGAAAACTTTACTCAAAAATTTCATTTAACAAAACTTATTCTAAAATATATTTAATGTGTTTCATAAATCTTGTGGTTCTAGAAATCCTATATTTAAAAATCATGTTCTGAAAATTGTGCTCCAAAACTTCTGTTCTTGAAAGATTTTCAGAAAAGATAATCCGAAAGTCACATATACAAAGGTTAAAATGGTCATTTTAAAATTATGCGAGTGCAGTTAGAAAATATAGAGTTGCTTCATAACAAACTGTTTGTATCCTTATTGTTACTTCTAAAAACAACGGACCATTTCTTCTTGGACCATCATAATTTTTATCTGAATTCTAGTAAATTTTTTATATTTGAATGGTATGGAATGTAAAATAAAAATATATTTCAGATGGTATAATCTAAAATTTAAATATATTTAGATTGTGTAATCTAAAATATATTTTTTATATTTTGAATTTTTTATTTTGAAATATAAATAATTATATTTTCAATTGTAAATTTTAAAATATAAAATAAAAGTTATATTTAAATTATATATTTCAAAATATAAATTTTTTATTTTATGTTGTATAATCCAAAATATAAAAAATTGTGAGTGCTGGAAGAAATAAATGTGGGTGTAGGAAGAAACTGCCCTAATGGGTGTATCTTCTATGTGTAGCTTGGCCCAAAGAAATTGAAATAGTTGGCAATGATTTTTTATTATTAAACTCAGATCTCTTTCTTAAAATTGAAAACAAAGATGCAATTTTCAAACTCTTATTGTATGGTGAAGTTAATTAAATTAGTTTCATAATCTAATGAGCATCAATTTAGTTTAGAACATAAACCTTAAGAACATAGAAGAAAACCCTTAAAATCTGAAACATAACTTTTGTTAATAATAGACCTTTGTTTTACTCTATTTTTTTAATATTTATTGTCAAACGAAATAACTTTTTGAATGTTCCTTTCCCCAGTTGGTCATGTGATTCTAATGTGTTATTGTTTTTTTTTTTTTTTTTTTTTTTTTTTTTATTTTTTTTTTTTTTTATTTTTTGTTTTACATGAGTTTGAGCACATACGCGAAATTAAGTATTATATCTAGGAGAATTGATTGACTATAAAGTAATTCAGCTAAAAAAATGAGTTAATTTTTCTTTATAATTGTATCGAACATGACCCAATTAAATATACTTTAATTTCCTAAGGTTAGATGACAACTTTATATATTCAATTAAATAAAATTATTAAATAATAATAATAACATAACTGTAATTCCATTTATTCATTTATCCTATTAATTAAATATGCATTTTTAAATATTACTTATTCAATTATTAAAATAATAACATTTAGTCAATTCTTTTAATAAATATATTTTAAAATTATAAATTTTATTAAAAAAAGAAATAATAAAAAAAAACGTAAATCAATTGACCTAACTTAATCTAAACGGATAAAAAGTGAGTTGACACGCTATTAAAGAAAATATAAATAAGCCCAATCTAATTTTTTTAGTTAGTTGTCCAAAACTCAACCAGACTTATGTACATTCTTACATTTGTCATAAATTTTTATTAAATAATTTTTTATAGTTTTCTTTGAATATTTTTCTTTATTTTTTTTCAAAAAGTTAAATTTACAAAAATAAAAAATTGATATGATGCAAGAAGAAACAACATATAAAATTAGTTAGTAGGCCTCTCAAGCCATTATCCATTTTATGTTGGACAATTATTTCTTGCACCTTTCTTCCTGCACCCTATCAGTTTTCAAATTTATTTTCGGAAACACAAAAACAATTTTGGAAATCTTCTTCTGAAAAACAAATGTACTCCCCTTTTACGAAAAACACTTTCAGGAATGTTTTTGATGGGGTGAGAGAAAAATTAATGCGGTGCAGGAAGTAATTGACATGATGTTGTTGAATATGAACCCAACCCATAATCAAATAGTGCTATTTGGTGTCAAAATGACAATTTTGTATATCTGTGTCCTTAACACTTTATTTTTTTTTTTAATTTGCTTGCGGAAAATGTTAATAGATTTAATTTGATAGATAGTTCATATTTAATTTTTAGATTTTCTAATATACTCTAATAAGAAAATAATAATAACATATTTGAAAGATAATTCAACTTGTCATGACGTCGACAAATACGATTTTAATAGTATTAAAATTGTTGGTTACACGGGTGATCACATAGTTAAAGCAACATATTATAATAATAGTAATAATAATAATAATAAAGACATAGTTTAAATATAATGAAGTAGATTTTATCAGTTGGGATTTAAGGGAAATTATCGTGTATTATATGGAACCGAGAGTATACTTAGTTAAGAGAATAAATACAATAATAACATCTCATTCTGTCTTAAAAGTTATTACATTAATAATTATAAATAATTAAATTAATATCTAAATTTTATCTTAGGACAAGTTCACCATATTTGTGATATTAATTGTTTTTGTGATGAAGTAATCCGTATCTCAGACTAAAAAACCTAGCTAGTTGTATGAATTTTATATAGAAGCATATTTCGCTCTTGATTTCTTAAATTGAGCAATGCTCAATTTATAATTTTCATTTATATGCAAAGTGAAGAGAAGCTTTAAAAGGAAATTTAGGAAGAGGTAGGTACATGGTAGTGATTTAAGTTACGTGACAATATGATTATGGAGTTAGTGTTTCTGTTTTTTCATGTTAATATGTGTTTATTGGTCATCGTACCCGAACACCCAACATCTATGTTCTACCGAACATTACTTCTTCGTTACCATGTGACAAACATAGATTCTTCTAGAAATTTAGTGGACCCAACTTCAGTATCCATCTCTCTTCACTCATAATCCAAATTACCATCCACTTCAATATCCTAACAAGGTTTGATGTGTTAATCAATTAAAAATACATATTTCTAAAAAATGAGTGTTTTAAATATATAAAAGATATTGGGTATTTGGTTCCTTCCTATATGGAGAAAAGACCCAAAACTTGAAATCCAGGTCTCACTTAACCTAGTGGGGGAGGCTGCAAAATAAATAGAGAGACAGAACAATAAAGTCAGAATACACTAAAAATCCTAACACATAGAGGGAGAGGAGATGAAAAATTTTGTTTACGTTTTTCACATAGCTGCCACAGTAAAATCGACACTGCGAACATTTTACAGTAGGTTTAGAACACATTGTTCTTCATTCTGACCGTCAGATCGTTGATACGAGTTTTGAGTTGGGAGATATTAATTTTGCATTGCAGCAATGATTTTATAGGTTTTTCTTCTCTTGTTCTTGTCTATTTGAAAACTTTGTTACTTTGCTATTTGGTTGGGTGTTAACACTAATTTGTGCTGTTGATTGAGACTCTTTTGTATTCTTGTTGATCATAGTGAAATTATTTCTTTGGTCCGGACAACTTGTGATTTTTACTCTTGATTAGGAGGTTTTCACGTTAAACATCTTGATGTCTTTATTTATGATTGTGGTGATTTATTATTGTTGTTCTTTGATTGTTGTTCCTTATAGATTATTGCAAATTAAAGAAAATTATATCCGTTACATTTTTTAGTATATTGTTTGTGTTGCTGTTTTCCACATCAAAAGATAAGATCAATAAGAAAAATATAATAGATAAAAATAAGTTACTATATATATAATTGAGAGATAATATTTTTCTTACAAATGAACTTAGCTTTAAAAGGTTAATGAATTAGGATAATATCCTCGTCATGTGAAGCGTTACACCTAATATTGTTATTGATTACAATTCTGAAAACAAATATGCAGAATTATTTTAATTAGTCCTGGAATTTTTATTCTGCAGATTATGCTTTTAACACGAAATTGTGTGATTGGAAGGTGAAGTTAAGTGTAGTTGGTCTCAATATACAAATGATGGTTACAAAACACACAGGTGGATCCCTACTTTAATATTCCTGAATGAGCATAAAAAGACAATTCAAAAGATACCAATTTATTAATTTGGTGCATTCCAAGTATATACTGCTAATGCCTTTTGTAGCCTACTAGTACGGAAATATAATACTTTTTTCATAACTTAAAAATAATTATTTCATAATTGTACCATAATAATATAAATGAGTAATCGATTATAAATTCGATGTTTTCCACTCAATAATATTTTCTTTAAAAATATTCTTGTATTGTCATATCTTCTTAACACAAACAAAAAAGTGTATTATATATTCAAATGGGCCTAATTGTCTTGAAGGTTTGAGTTCAGAAAGTTGTGTTTTTTAATGAGCAAAGAATGAAATTAAATCAAAGAGAATATTTAAGAAATATTTTAACTCTTATATAAAATAGCCATGAATAAAATGATGTTTTTACTTAGTTTCACGATCCAACAAACAAAATTTTAGGAAGTTGTGTATCGTCGTGTTTTTTCCCATATTGCACTTGTAAAAATGTTTAATTTTAAGGAAGATTTATTAATGAAGGTTATGATAATCGTTAGGGAAACAAAAACATATAAGAGGTTATATAAGACACCAAATATTTATTTTTTTCCTTTTTCTACATTATATTGAAGTATTATCCTAAAAAAACTTATCCTACCAACCTAGTCAATTATAGAGTGTGGACAGAAAGAAAATGGGACCTCCTAATTTTCTGATAAGAGCACTATCGAAGGAGCAAAATGATTGACATTCATGTTAATATGGATGTCTAATTCTAAACTCATAATTCATCACATAACATTATAGCCACAGTATCATCCATTTTATTGTCCCAACTCTGAGGTCACACTGACCAATGCATGAAGTAAGAACCCTTTATATGTTTTTTTGTTTTTTTCAGCCCCACCATAGCCCTCATAGTTAATTAAATCATTTAGCTTAAACCCCTTTTAAGTTTTGGTTAATTTATCTTATCATGCTTATTAACCAAGGTTATTTTTTGTCACCGTTTCAGTAGTAAGAAGATTATGTGATTTTAACTCATCAATAATGTCGCTGGAGATATAGGTTGGTGTTTCATGGGTCGCTCTCATTCCAATTGTTATGATGAATTCGTTGTTCATTTCTACCAAAATTAATGGCGCAGATTAAGACTCTTTTATCAAGTAAGTCAAATTAAAACCAGGGATTAATTTATATAATTGCAGAATTAAAACCAGTTATTTATTTGCTTGAGAGATAGATCTCATCGCAGACGCAAGCTTTGCAGCCAATTTGACCAGCATGCTTGAAGAATTGAAATTTACAGTGAGAAGAGAAGAGTTAATTATCTTAATAAACCACTCCTTAATTAGTTGAAAGAAAAGTATTTTAATTGCGATCGAGATACATACCAAAACATTAACTTTCGTTGAAGTTATTGCATTTTAAACAGAAACGAGTACATGTTATATCGTAAAGGACAATTATACCATAACTTCCATTTTTTAATTCTTATTCTTTATTTTTTGATACAAAATATAATTTAGCGTGAATTATGGATTAACATATCACTATTTTTTTTATTATAAAAGAATCTATAATTCATATCAAGACAAAATACGTAAATGAATAAATAAAAAAGTCAAAACATGAAAGTCAAATTTTATATTATCGATAGCTAGAGGCCTGTATTATTTTTTTCAAACTCATTGAACTATGCTAAATAGAAAGAGATAAATATCTTCCTCTTGCTTGAGATACAATAAAACAAAAAAAGAAATCCACTTTGATTTCATAGTTATCTTAATTCTTATTGAAGCATGGGGAATTTGGGTTTTGGTAGAAAAGAAAACATGCAACAAAAATTTTGGGTTTTTAGATCATCCAGAAACAGTTTTTGCATAGCAAGTTTTGTTTCTTTATTGTGACAAAATCCATAAACAGATAAAGAAGTATGCGATGATGATAATAATGTGATAAAAAGATAACCTGCAAAGTAAGAAAGGTGGTAAAACGACAGCAAATCTTTTCCGTGAGAACATGAATTAATAAGAAATAAAACAAAGGTTTGAGGATGGCTTATTTAACTCACCAAACACGACAGCGACATCTTCTTCCTCATCGAATATGATGCTTAGGTAAAAGTTTCTTTGACCTCAATGCATCACATAAACGAAACTGGTATAGCCATTTTAAGTGGAGTTTGATTCTTTGTACATATGTTGATAAATGCAAGATTTTATTTTAGTCATATAAATTCGCGAAAGCAACATCACCCATATTGTCAAAAGCAGGATGAAGTAAGATTTAATTATATATATGTGAACTCTTAGCGACTAACATGGAAAAATGTCTGTTGAAATGATTTCATGCAAGGAAATTATGGTGTAAAAAAGAAAAAGAAAATAATTATTCAGACAGGTTTAGATTAACATGGATGTATCTTATGTCAGAATCTAAACACAGATCAGGATGAACCGATGAAAACAATAAATAAAAGGTACGTAATGCTTATCTCACCTAAAACCTAATCTAATTCATCGCATTAATTTAAACATAGCGACACAAACATGTTACTTGAAATTCTATGCTGGTGGCATATATATATATATATATATATATATATATATATATATATATATATATATATATTTTTTTTTTTTTGAAAAGTTGTGAAATTACTAAAAGGATTTGCACGACAATCACAAAAAAAAATCTAATATGTCTTGATTACATATAAATTAACCATTATATTACTAATAAAGTTTTAAGTTGCATATATATTATATATTATATATTATTCAATTACTATACTTTTTTTTATTTGAATATTAATGGAGGGCTCTTTTTACAAGTACATATAATTATAAACTGTTTTTTTATCAATAATAAAAAATAGATATAATATAACAGTGATTTCAGACAGTAAAAGAAGGACACATCTTAACAAAGAAAAAAATAACAATTTTGTAGATGTCATCTTAATACTTATTAAAAAATATGTTTTTTTTTTTACATTTATATATCATCATAAATAACTTTTTCTCTTTTCTTTCTTTTCTCTCCCAGTAAAAAAACATTTTAAAATAATTTCATTTGTTAGAAAATTAAAACATGATCTTAATGTTATGTTATTATCACATCTAGGAGATTATGTTAGATTATCCTTTAGTGTTCTTAAAATCTAATAGATAGATGACTCCAATCCTTGTTCTTTAATAGCCTAAGATCCAATCTATATCACTCTTTTTAACTCATTATTCTACAACCTCTCGTACTTGATAAATTTAGAATACAGAAACATAAGTACTTGTCAGAGGACCTTGTTTATGTAAATATAAATCCTATTATTTTACTATGTCTATCAAATAATTGTCATTATCATAATATTAGTCCTTATTAGCCTAATTATTATTTTATCCTTTATTACTAATTTAGATAACTATTGATATTTTTAATTAACAAATCACAAATCACGAGACATAAAACTTTACATTTTCCATATACTAGATACTGACACTTTTTTTTCTTCTCTTAAATTGTGCTTGAGTTAAATGAGATAAGATGAACTTGACACAATAATTAAGTAAATCCAATTGTTCCATTTTATTTTATTTCTTATTTCGTAATTTTTATTGAACAAATAATATATGCGTGGATAATTATTCGACGCAATATGTAATAAATTGTTAATTTTTATCATAAATTTATTTTAAAAGCCATATTAAAAAAAAGTCTGATTAGGGTGTGCGAATATTTTTTCAGCTAGCTTCCTGTTAATTTTTTTTTCTTGTTAAATGTGGGAGAATGTTGCTTATTTAGAAGTTGTTGAAAATGTTATAAAAATGTATTATAATTAAGAATAGGATAACTCTAAGACCTAATGCAGAAGAAAATGAGTTTGACTGGCGTTAGATAGAAGTTGGATTTACACCAAATGACCAAACTCTCTGAATATCTATACATCTTATAAAAGATTTGGGTTGGAGAAATGTTTTCTCATATAACCCTTGTTTTTTTTATCTGCGGGAATGTTAATTGTTAGTATTTAGTTAATGATAAAATTGAACTCATAATTTCTCTCATTAAACTCATCAAATTTTTTATACTATATTCAAATGGTAGTGAGAGAAGTTAAACTGACAACAATTTCTACTCTTAAGGTTTTGTGTGTAGTTTGATTTGATGTGCTTTCCATAAAGATGTACCTTAAAGCACTTGTGCTCTCCATTCATGGTGGGAATGGAATATATATATATATATATATATATATATATATATATATATATATATATATATATATATATATATATATATATATATAAAAAAATAAAAAAAAAAATATGAT
>Ga0214544_1010114_pt1 | contig 14171 bp, 12 predicted proteins | sample CNSS3metaG_FD_160074 | JGI IMG/M metagenome (GOLD analysis project Ga0214544, IMG submission 160074) | Root nodule microbial communities from cowpea collected in UCLA plant growth center, Los Angeles, California, USA - CNSS3 | ecosystem: Host-associated > Plants > Roots > Nodule | place: USA...
GCCACCTTCCTTAGGCTAGCATAGATTAGGAAATCCTATCACCTCTCTTTCACCTTCCATTGCTTGCAAGTGCCTTCCAACTTGCCTCCATTCCTTCATCCATTTCCGCTGCCCATGGAGCTCTTCACGCACCTTTGGAGCTCCACCACCTTGTAAGTATATGCATGATTTGGTTGTTGCCTTATAAACTCCTATAAGCATTGTGTATTCTTGGGTAAGCTCAAGTGTGGTCATGATTTCAAATTGTAAATGCATGTGTTCTTATACTTGAATGATGCATATGAGGTTTGATGATGTAAATTGGACTATGTGAAGTGTATGAATGCGTATTGTGGTTTCTGGATGCATGATAATTGGATGTTTGGGTGTTAGGAACTGTCTCAAAGTGTTTAAAACCAATAGTGTTGCATTACTGGAGCAACAATTGGCGATGCAGAGCGAACCGCCAGGCTATAACAGGAAACAAGGAAGCCCTATGTGTTGTGGCGCCTAGCGGTGTTGTGGAACCGCCAAGCGGTCTGCATTGCCATTTCGCCTAGCAACACTTAAGTTGCACCAAGCGATAGTGCAAGTGGTAGGGTGCATTTATGATCTATTTTGCATCGCTTGTTGTGTTGGTTCTAGTCCTAGATGCTTGACCATATCACGAGTAGGTAGGTTCGTGATTGGTGTTGGAACGCGTGATTAATATGAGAGAGGAGGTTCATATTAATAATACTCTGGTATGAGGATACGAGTGGAGAGATTCGTATGTTTCATTCTCACACTTGAGAGTTGCTACGAGCAGGGAGGTTCGTAACTGGATGGATCACGCTTGTTGGACTACGGCGGGAAGATCCGTAGAGTTGGACTACGAGCGAGGAGGCTCGTAAGTTGGACCACGAGCGGGTAGGTTTGTGGAAGCATTGGAATCCCTAAGACCAGCTTGAGTGTGTATCTTGTATATGGTAGTATGTTTTTCTTAATTTCATTTTGATGTGTTGAGATGTGGACTTGGACTAGGAGATGCTTGACAAGGTCATGAGCGGGTAGGTTCATGATTGGTGGTGAACATGTGATTAATATAAGCGGGGAGGTTCATATTAATGATGCTCTCGTGTGAGGATACGAACAGGGAGGTTTGTATGTTTCGTTCTCACACTTGAGGGCTACTACGAGCGGGGAGAGCTGGATGGATCAAATGTGTTGGACTACGGGCGGGGAGGTCCGTAGAGTTGGACTACAAGCAAGGAGGTTCGTGGAAGCATGATATATTCTGGGTCCATGGCCAAGCAATTGTATGGGTAAATGGATTAGTAGTTTCATTTGTATAATGAGACGATGATCTGAAATCTTTGGGTATCAAGTGTTAAGATTAAGCAATTTAGATGAAATAAAGTAGTTTGGGGTGAATCTCTATTTTATTAATTGTATATTTGTATTATTATGAGTTCACCCTTTCTGTGTGTGTTTGGGGATGATCGCATGACTTGTCACACGAGAGCAGATGATGTTCCAGGTGATGCCAGTGAGGCATAGAGCCGGAAAGGGGCTAGCGTGGGAAAGCTTTTTATGGAAGTTTACTATCATTTTATTTTCAGATTTTTTGTAAACCCTATTTTTACTGGAATATGAACTAATATGGATTATTGAAACACTATGGTTTAAATGGATGAGTTTAATAAATGTTTTAAATTTTCTGCAGTTTTGGGAAAGACAATTACATTAAATGCGAGTTTGTATTTATTTCTATTTTATTTTATTTAAATTAGTAATATTCGACTGGGATGTTACACTGCCTAAGCGCCGCCAGGCGAAATCACAACACAAACCGCCTGGCTAAACCTTGTTCTAGACAACTTGGCGGGTATCACACATTGTCGAGCACTATGCACCTTCAGAGTTTGTTGTCTGACAGTAGTCGCCTGATGGACCAACCCTTGCCGCCAAGCGCCATACCAGTAGAGTTAAGGCTACTGGTTTTTAGCACTTTGGAAAGGTTCTCAATGAACCTAAAAAATCCACAAACAATCCAAAACATCAACCACACTTATCTAGACATATTATCATAATTAAATCACAATTCAACACATTCATATACCCAACAGGTTCATAGTTGAGATCATACCATTACTCAATTATTAATAGAATTCACCACATATAACATGCATCAATCCTTATATATTCATATATATACTCCACAATTTAAATCCATGCTAGCATCCAATTTCAAGTTATGAATAATACATGCTCATATCAAATATAAAGTAGTAGCACTCTAACAACTTAAGCACATGATTTTATGCACCATTGCAAATTAATATAGCACTTCTCACATCTTATGCAACAATATCCTTTATATTGATACACATGCATTCAAAATTAAACTCATTCTCAACATGTGACTAATCCAAAGGAACATTGAAATTCATGGAGACTCACAACAAGACCTAACCATGCTTCCAACTCATGCATTTTAAAGACCTCCAAACTAGCAATCATGTGTATCATATATCTCCAACTACAAACATCCAAATTAAAATCCCACCATACAAACTAAATAGCAACATGTTATGAACCCGCTGTCAAAATTTCAGCTAAATCAAACAGTTAACGAATCGAGAAATGCAGTTTTACAAAAACTGCGCAGACTAGAAAAATAGGTGGTGCTCAACGCCCATAAGTCAGGAACCTGGTGCCTGGCGGTACAAAACCAGCACCCAGCGGTTCCTACTACGCAAAAAAATACGAAAAACTGTGTTTTGGTACATACTTTGATCAATTTAAAGGCACTCAAACATGTAGAATTTAACAAAGGTTCATCCATCATGCATAAAACTACCCAAAACCAAAGGTGCATGTTCAAACAAAACCACAAAGTCGTAGAAACGAACCAATCCAGTTCGTATCGCCTGGCGGACCTTCATTGCCGCCAGGCAGTTTCTGGGCAGAACCCAAAACTTGAGTTCAAACATCATGAAGGGCCACCAAGCGGTTTCTGGAAAAATTCCAGAAACACGAAAAACCCAAAAAATTTACAAAACCAAAAGCCCACATGCATTTCATGCATCATATAATTATATAATGTTAAAGATTAAGACACGAAATGCAGCTCCACTAACTTGGTACTCCTTGCTTAAACTTGATGATTTTAGAGTTCCTTCCTTGATCACCAATTACTTCTTTTGCTCTTCCTCAATTAGCTCTCCCTTTCACTCGCTAAACACAATTGTTGCTCTGCAATTTCTCTCCTCATAGTACTCAACAACAACAGCCTCCAAAACACACTATATCACCCTTAATTTTCCCCATAACTATGTGTTCATTGTGGTTTATTGCAAGAAAACGAAAATGCATTGAAATAGGGTTTAATTTCCATTCAACAACCATTATGAGATGGTTTTCCAGCCCTTCCATCCGGTTCACAGGATAGCTAGGGTTTTCTGATCCCCCTCATTCATGTCAAAAATAATTTTAGCAAAAAGGAACTTTATTTCGCACAAGCCAAGGTTCGAACACACAACCTCACCATTGTCAACTCAATGCACAATCATTCAACCAATTCATGTTTTTTTATAATTCCTATACATCTACGAATTTATAATCACTCATCATGATCAAGCATATCATTAAAAATAATAAACTATTAAAATAACATACAAATAGTATACACAAGACATAAACCTAAGTCCTCTCACATAATTAAGTACTCTCAATCACTTGAGCTAGTACTATTCCACATCATAAATCCCAACATTAAATGTCATAAAGGTTCCCACTACTCGCATTTATTAAATAATTATTTATTTAATTATTTAAATTTCCCAGAGCTTACAATCTGGTCGGCCCAGCCCGTCATGGTTATCGAGCTTGCTAGGTCTGTTTGGGTTGCCTACCCTGGCTGGCCCATCTGAATCGTCGTGTAGGTCAGCCTCGTCTTAGTTGTCAGACTGTTTTGGCCTATCCCACATGGGTGAGGGCCAAACCTTGTGGATTGGGCTAAATTGACAAATCTACTAAAGGGTCCAAAGTGTGGGGTTAAGTGAGAAGAATTTCAAATTTCACCTATTTTGAAGGTATTTGAATTTCTATTGATTTAGCTAATTGAAATACTTCAAAAAAAATGTCTGCATTTTAAATATTTTTTAATTTCTCAATCCAAACAAAGCATTTCATTACAAAGAAATCTAAATTCTTCAAAAAAAATGAATCGCTTCATTAACATACTCTATAAAAAAAATGTTTCATGCTTATCAAATGTAAAAACCAAACAATGCCACATGTTACAATATGTGGTGTGTATCAAATTGATCCAAATTGAAATGTGTAAGAAAAATAGAATGTTAATTGTCCCAATTTTAAGTGTGTTTAAATTACTACTTTTTGTTAATTTTTTAATTTGTTTTGTTTTATTTTGTTTAACATTTAAAAGTTTTCTTTGATTGCATAAAGTGCTATTCATCGATTTGAAATAATACGTTCTTTTTGTCCCATTATTCTCTTACACTTAATCATTGTGTTTTAGATCTATTGTATTTTCTATCTTCCAAAACATCTTGTATATATATAAATATTATTTTATCACTACCAAAAAGTGTCTCATTAACAACTAACTTTTGTGACCAAAAGTTATTAGTGACCAATTTAGATACTAATTTACAAATTTATATTCCTTTATTTTCCATTCAATAAATTTGAAAGATAAAATTTATAAAATAATAAAATATGTAATTAAATAGAATTGAAACCCATGTTACGAGCATTACCAAAGGCATCTATATCTATCTGTGTTTGCTCAATAATATTATTTTATTTTATGTTGTATATCGGTTTCACTCTTTAACTAAGTGTTCAAATAATGCAATTGAAAAGAATAAAGCATCAAGGTTTGGGTGGTGTAGTTGGTTATCACGCTAGTCTCACACACTAGAGGTCCCCAGTTCAAACCTGGGCTCAGACAATCTTACTAATTTTTATTTTTACAATTTGCAATGATATCCCAATTTTTCGTCTCAAGTTAGAGAATAAACATTGGTGAATTAGTGAACTTTAGAGATTGGAACACAAATAAATGTGAGGAAGAACTCGAAACGTTGAGTTGATTGTTCTGCTTGAAGGTGAAACCAATAGACATTTGATTTTTTTAAGTGTGTTTTTGTTCTTTTTTTTTTCTATTTGTTTTCCTAGAAAGAGATGTCTTTATCTGTAGTCCGTGGACAGAAGAAACCATCTGCATCTCTTTTGTCTCTTGACTTTTGTTGAAGACGCTTAAATCTTTGATGCTTATAACTTGTAAAAACCAAATGGTTCCACACGTTACGATATAGGGTGTGTATCAAATTAATCCAAAATGAAACGTGTAGGAAAAATATAATGTTAATTGTCCCAATTTTAAGTTTGTTTAAATTACTACTTTTTGTTAATTTTTTGATTTGTTTTGTTTTATTTTGTTTAACATTTAAAAGTTTTCTATGATTGCATAAAGTATATTATTCATTGATTTGAATTAATACATTTTTTTGTCTCATTATTCTCTTACACTTAATCTTTGTGTTTTAGATCTATTGTATTTTCTATCTTCCAAAACATCTTGTATATATATAAATATTATTTTATCACTACCAAAAAGTTTCTCATTAACAACCAACTTTTGTGACCAAAAGTTATTAGTGACCAATTTAGATACTAATTTACAAATTTATATTCCTTTATTTTCCATTCAATAAATTTGAAAGATAAAATTTATAAAATAATAAAATATGTAATTAAATATAATTGAAACCCATGTTACGAGCATTACCAAAGGCAAATCCATATATTTCATTATAGGACATCACGAAAAGCATCTATATCTATCTGTGTTTGCTCAATAATATTATTTTATTTTATGTTGTATATCGGTTTCACTCTTTAACTAAGTGTTCAAACAATGCAATTGAAAAGAATAAAGCATCAAGGTTTGGGTGGTGTAGTTGGTTATCACGCTAGTCGAACCTGGGCTTAGACAATCTTACTAATTTTAATTTTTACAGTTTGTATTGATATTCCAATTTTTCGTCATTGTCTTGTTTGTAGGTGAAAGCAACCACAAGTTGTGAGAGAGAACTAACTGTACACAAAAGCAATATACATTTGATTTTTTTAAGTGTGTTTTTGTTCTTTTTTTTTCAATTTGTTTTTCTAGAAAGAGATGTCTTTATTTGTAGTCCGTGGACAGAAGAAACCATCTGCATCTCTTTTGTCTCTTGACTTTTGTAGAAGACGCTTAAATCTTTGATGCTTATAACGTGCAAAAACCAAATGGTTCCACACGTTACGATATAGGGTGTGTATCAAATTAATCCAAAATGAAACGTATAAGAAAAATATAATGTTAACTGTCCCAATTTAAAGTGTGTTTAAAATACTACTTTTTCTTAATTTTTTGAACTTTTTTTTGTTTTATTTTGTTTAACATTTAAAAGTTTTCTTTGATTGCATAAAGTGTACTATTCATCGATTTGAAATAATACATTTTTTTCTCTCCCATTATTCTTTTACACTTAATCATTGTGTTTTAGATCTATTATATTTTCTATCTTCGAGAACATCTTGTATATATAAAGATTATTTTATCACTACCATAAAGTGTCTCATTAACAACCAATTTTTGTGACCAAAAGTTATTGGTCACTACAGTGACCAATTTAGATACTAATTTACAAATTTATATTCCTTTATTTTCCATTCAAAAAATTTGAAAGATAAAATTTATAAAATAATAAAATATGTAATTAAATATAATTGAAACCCATGTTACAGGAATTACCAATGGCATATCCATATATTTCATTATAGGGCATCACCAAAAGTATCTATATCTATTTGTGTTTGCTTAATAATATTATTTTATTTTATGTTGCATATCGGTTTCACTCTTTAACTAGGTGTTCAAAGAATGCAATTGAAAAGAATAAAGCATCAAGGTTTGGGTGGTGTAGTTGGTTATCATGCTAGTCTTACACGCTAGAGGTCCCCAGTTTGAACCTAGGCTGGGCTCAGACAATCTTATTGATTTTAATTTTTAAGTCTTTTTTGTGCTTCCTTTTTCTATTTGTTTTTCTAGAAAGAGATTTCTTTATGATGTCTTTATTTGTAGACCATGGATTGAAGCAAACCATCTACATCTCTTTTGTCTCTTGAGTTTTGTAGAAGATCTTAATGGTGTGTTTGGATGAGGCAATTTAGGAGGGTGATTCATTTATTTGGAGAATTTAAAATTCTTTGTAATGAAATGCTTTGTTTGGATAGAGAAATTAAAAAGCATTTAAAATGCATGCATTTTTTTGAAGTATTTCAATTAGCTAAATTAGATGAAATTCAAATACCCTAAAAAAATGTGGAATTTGAAATTCTTCTCACTCAACCTCACACTCTGAACTAAATCCCAAACGGACCCCGCAAACCCGACAACCATGATAGGCTGGACTATCCATACGATCCAAACGGATCGGACCAACCTAACGACACAAACAGGTCGAGCAGGCGTAGTAACCCATACGGGTTGAGCGGGCCCGATGACCCAGATGGACCGGGTGACCTGATGACAGATACAAGTCGGGCGAGTTTGACAACCCAAACAAGTCGGTCAAGCCTGACAACCCACATCGTTCGGGTGGGCCGACGGCCAAGATGGGTCGAGTGGGCTTGACGACCTAGTGCGGCCAAGTCGGGCCAATGACCCAGATGGGTCGAGTTGGGTCGGGTCGTGTCGGGCCAGGTTGAAGAACTTGACGGGCATGACTGACAGGTATGGGCTGTTAGACTTGTTTGCATCATCAAGATAACCCATCTTGTCTAGGTTTTCTGGCCGGCCCAGGCCGTCTAGGTCGTCGGGTCAGACCAATTTGACTGGTAGTCGGGTCAGCCCGGCCCATCTGGGTCGTCAAGCCCGTTTCCAAATTTATCATAAACTCAAAACATAATTAAGCCTAAAATAAATATTGTAATAATTAAATTTTATCTCACAAGAAATTCAATTGTTTTTTCCAAACAAGAAATTGAAATGTAAGGTATTTTAATTTCTTTATCCAAACAAGTTATTTAGAAAATGAAGGATATTTAATTGCAAGTAATTCAAATAAAAAACATTTCAATTTCTGAGCATTGTTGAAATGCTCCATCCAAACACAAGGTTAAGGTTTTGGATAAAAGTGATGTCAAATAGCTTATATGTATAAGAACAATGTTATATATATATATATATATATATATAAGAATTGTTATATAAACTTCCTCCTTAATATATCCATTAAAAAAAACATTTTTTACATCCACTTGGAAAAGTTTAAATCCCATAACTGAAATATAAGAAAGAAGTAAAAGTATAACCTCTAACCTTACAATCGGATCATAGGTTTTTTCATTGTTTATACTTTTTCTTAAATATATCCTTTTTCAACAAACCTTGCTTTGCTTTTAGTAATATTTCCATCTTCATCAAGCTGGTTTCTAAACACTCACTTTGTGTCAATAACTTATTGTGAATCTTCTCTTGGAATTAAATCCCATACCTCATTTCTTTCAAATTGATTTAATTCTTCTTGCATAGCAACACACCATTAGTCATTATGTAAAGCTTCCTCCATAGTTCTTGGTTCAAGTTGGGACACAAAAGCAACATTCGTACAATAGTTTTTTATGTTCCTCCTTGTAGTGACTCCTTTAGAAACATCTCCAATGACATTTTTTTAATGATAATCCTCTAGGAGATTTCAAGTTCTTAGAAACTCCTTGTAGAGCTTCTTTCATACATTCTTCATCCATTTTAGGATGTTTTTCATCATCTAAAGATTGTTTGTTTGACTCAATAGGGGTTTCCTTAACATCCAAAATTTGATCAAAAACAACATGCATGGATTCTTCTATATGAAGTGTTCTTCTATTGAAAACTCTATATGATTTGCTAGGTAACAAGCATCCCAAAAATATAGTTTCATCTGCTTTAGAATCAAATTTACCAATATTTTATTATCCATTATTGAAAACAAAGCATTTTCATCTAGAGATTCTTAAATGAGAAATATTTGGTTTACTCCTTTGAAAAGTTCATAAGGAATGACCTTTAAAATGGATCTTATTAGCATTCTATTTGAGACATAACAAGCACTATTAACTACATCAGCCCAAAAAATTTTAGGTACATCACTCTCATTTAACGTGGTTCTTGATAAGTCTTCTAATGATCTATTTTTCCTTTCAACAATCTCATTTTGTTAAAGAGTTCTAAGAGCTAAAAAATTATAAGAAATCACATTTTCTTCAAAAAAAGTTTCAAAATATTCATTTTAAGATTCTTAAGATTTTTATTTTCAATTCTTTTTCATTTTGAATTACTTTGGCAAATTTCTTAAATCCTTTAAAAGTTTCACTTTTAAATGTAAGAAAGAAAGTCCAAGTATACCTAGAGTAATCCCCAATAATCACAAGAGCATAGTAATTTCCACCAAAACATTTTGTCCATGAAGGACCTAAAGGTTTTGAAATATAAATAACATTTTTAGATTTAAAAGAAGATTTCACTTGTTTTCCTTTTTGACAAGCTCACAAATTTTGTCTTTATGAAGCTTTAGCTTTGGTAGACCAACTACTAAATCTTTTGATATGAGTTTATTTAAATGTTCCATACGAATATCAACAACACTTTTATGCCAAAACCATGGATCTTCTTCTTTAATAACTAAACATGTAATAATATTAGATAATGCATGATCAATGTCAATAAGATAAATGTTGTTGTGTCTTATCTATAAGAGCAACTTCATTTGAGTCCTTGTGATGAATGGTTCAATAGTCACTTTTAAGCCTTTGTCACAAAGTTGACTAATGCTCAACAAATTGTGTTTAATTCTTCTACAAGAAACACATCTTGAATTTTCAAAGTTTCAACACTACCCATATATCCACTTCTAAGAATTTTTCTTTTGTTGTTGCCTCCATATGTTACAAAACTTTGTTCCTTCTTTTTGAAATTTTGAAATTTTATTTTAGCTCCTATCATATTTCTTGAGCATTCATTATCAAGATACCAAAAAGACTTCCTTAATTTAGAGACATCCTACAAAAAAATGAAAAAGAACTTATGTTCCAAAAAATGTGTTTGTGTCCTTTAAGGTTAGAAGCAAATCACTTACTTTTAGGGATCCAGGCATACTTCCCATTTGGAACACCAAAATGTTTAATCCTACATTTATTTGAAGAGTGTTCCTTTTTCATGCAATAGAAACATATTAGACTTTTTAGTCTAGAAAAAGGTTCTCCTTTTTCAAAGGATGTTTTATAAAACTTCTTATTATAGTTTCTAAAAACTTGTCCATTTCTATTGAAAGACTTCTACCATGAATTTTTCAAAGAGATATTTTGACCTATGAAAATTTTGCAAGAGACTTTCAAGATTAACAATTTTACTTTCACAAATCTTGCAATTTTCACACTCAACAATTATTGTTTCACCTTTCTCAAGGATAGACGATTTTCTTCTCAACATGTCTTCCTTTTGTTGAGAATTTTCAAGTTTTTGTTCAAGAACTTATATTCCATTTTTAGTTTATTATGCAAGGTTGACAACTCTTCTAATTCAATATAAGTTATTGAAAAGTAGATTGTAATTCAAAATATTCATTTGGATTACTAAAACTAATAACCTTGCTACTTGTGGATTTATTATCTATCATTAAGCTAAGGTTTGCTTCTTCATTCGAGTCATTTGATCTAGAAGAAGAGCTTGAGTCATTTTATTCCCGGACTATGTAGGCCTTCTTTTTCTTCGTAAATTTCTTGCCTTTCTTTGCTTCCCGATTTGACGTGACTGATTTCTTTGCATCCATAACACTTGCTAGTTGAGACAAAATTTTGATTCTCCTTCTTATAGTTTTTGTGCTGACTTTTGTTCTTGTTTTTTATGAATTTTATGAATTTCTTCTTCATGAGGTTCTCATTTTCATAGTCTGAGTCATTTTTTTCTACATGACTTTTACCTTTTGAAATTTCAAATTTAAGGTCTACATATTTCTTTTTTCTTTCATCTTCTTCCTCATTGAGTCTTCCTAACTCCAATTCATGTTCTCTTAGCTTCCCAAACATAGCAAACCTAGACAGTTTGAGACTCCATTATGCTAGTGACCTTTCGTTGCCAAGTCATGTTCAAAAGATTTTGGAAATTTTATATTTAATTCATTAATATCAAATGCTTTACCTAGACCCACAAAATGGTTGACGATGTAGGTGAATCTCTTTTGAACATCATAAATTTTTTTATCCTTGTAGCATCTAGAACATCTCTTACTCTTGGATTAAAATATTTTTCCTAACTCTTTCTACATCGTGTGTGCTCTCATGGGTAACTTCTAGTTTATCCCACATTTCTCTGGCACTCTTATAGATATATATCTTGTAAAACTCATCAACAGTTAAAGTAGATGAAATAATATTTTTACCTCTTACATCATATTGAGCTCTGCGATTTTCCTCATTTGTCCACTATGAAAAATCTTTAGGTTCCTATATATTGTTAACAATAACCATAGGAATATATGGACCATTTATAACAACATCCCAAACTCCCATATCCACAAACTGAGGAAATATTTGCATTATTACATTCTAGAAAGGATATTTTTTACCTACAAACAAAGGTGGTATATTGATCGAAACACCCTCAACAAATGTTTGATTTTGTCCAATCATTTTGAGATCTAGTTTTTGAAAGACTATCAAAAACTAACTTTGATGTCAACTGATAGAATAAAATGGGAGGTTGAACAAAATCAAGAGGAGGTGAATTGGTTTGAAGTTAAAGATTTGATTTTTAAAACTTTTCAGTTATTCAAAACTTGTTTATGATAAACCTTAAGTTTATTTTAAACTTTGATTGCAAATATCAGAGCATTAGACCTTTGAAAAGATTATCAAAATTTAATCTTGCAAAGCAATAATGGAATAAAATAGAAGTATAAGGAATGCAATGCACACATAAAATGTATACTTGTTTACCTTCAATGCAAGGGCTACGTTCAATCTCTTAAGTAATACGGTTAAAATATTCCACTTATCAAATATTTCATTTGATTACAACACAAGTATTAATAAATTATCTGCAAGCTTTATTCATCACTCCTTCCCCCTTCTAGAGTCATCTTGCACCTCTTGTTGCTTCATTTCTCCTTCACTCAGTATCTTAATATGATCAAAATGTAAAGTATGAATCAATCTTTCAGATAATCTTGAGCAAACTTTCATTGAAAAACTAGTTTATGCCCTTTTTTTCTTAACATAATAATTGATTATGTTAGGAAATACTCGATCATTTATAATCGATTAGGTAAAAAGTAATCAAATACGTTGGGTCAAAAATAGCTTTCACATGTTTTTCAAATAATAGGTTATTACGGGAACTAATTAATCATGTTAAAAAGTAATTGTTGGTGTATGGTCGGGTACGTCCCGTCCTGATAAGAAGCAAACGGCTAGGTTCACCCTGGCCCGAGTATGGGGCGCCCTCGCGCTCTGGCCTAGTTGTTGGGGTACTTCTCCAGCACAACACAGAGGGCCCAATAAGTGTGATGGTTGGGTAAATCCCAGCCTTTTTGGCCGTATACATCCCGACCCAATGGAGTGACAGACGAAAAATGGGATTATGGCGTATGGGTGCAGAAGAGAAGCGCGCAATCTCAGCCACAAAAGGAAGAAGTTGATATTAGGAGAAGTGCAGACGGGCAAACCCCAAAAAGGAAGGAGTTGATATTTGGAGAAGTACAGACGGGCAAACCCCAAAAAGGAAGGAGTTGATATTTGGAGAAGTACAGACGGACAAACCCCAAAAAGGAATGAGTTGATATTTGACGAAGTACAGATGGGCAAACCCCAAAAAGGAAATAGTTGATATTTAGAGAAGTACAAACGGGCAAATCTCATAATGGAAACAGCTGATCTTTGACAAAAGTACAGACGAACAAATCTCAGAATGGAAATAGCTGATCTTTGACAAAAGTACGGACAAACAAATCTCAAAATGGAAAGAGCTGATCTTTAACAAAGGCACAGACGAACAATCTCGTTCAAAAGGAAAGAGTTGATCTCTAACAAAATGCAGACACACAATCTCAGTCAATAAGGAAAGAACCGACGCGTACAACCTTGGTCGGAAAGGGAAAGAATTGATTCTCGAATACAAACAACCCGCAAATAATAATAACAGGTCCGTTAAGAAATTAGTATAAATTAAGGCCTAGTGAACACGTAAAGGTATGCTTTTCTCACTGAACCAATTACATCTCATATCGAATCACTATTTGACTTGAGCGTCGGAGTGCCTGCAGGTACCCCCGCCCTCGGAGTGCAGACGGTAGGGAGATCTAGGAGGAGTCCAGAGGGGAACAAAAGGAGGTTCGACACAGAGGGTTCTTGAGATCGTCTGGTTCCGCACTAAAATGGTATCGATCAGGTACAGTAATCAATGATGTTGGTCAAAAATGATTTTCACATGTTTCGCAAATAATCTATTATTACAGAAAATAATCAATTATGTTGTTAAGAATCCAAGTGTGAGTTTAAGTCCCACATTGACCAGAAATGAGAAAGTAGAGCACTATATAAGAATAAAGACCCATAAACCCATTGCCTTAAGGTTTTGGGTTGAGAGTGGTGTTAGTGTCTTATGTGGTTAGGCTTAGATCTCATTGGTGTTGTTCTCCCCAGTGAAACCCCCTCTGTAAAACCTAACCTATGTTAGGTAACATGAAAAACTCAACCTCTCAAAAATAATTGATTAAGTCTAAATAATAATTAATCAACCTATTACTTAAGTGTTTTTTGGATTGACGAACAAACATATTAATCAATTATCTTTAATAATAATCGATTATGTTAATAAGTTATTTCAAAATTTCTTTTAAAAGGAAACTTCTTCCTTTTCAAACACAATAATTTCATATTTTTCAATAAAGAAAACTTTGTTATGATTTAGAAATCTTTTGCAACAATATTTTTACTCAAGGTTCTGTTAGTATTATGGTGCTTGATTTAGTCCCACATCGCTTAGAATAGTGAGATGTGGTTCTCTATTTTACTATATAAGAGACTCTATGTAAAGCTTTAAGATACACCAGAAATACAAATACTTCCTAGTGTAGTCGTGGACGTAGACATACACATTG
>Ga0214544_1010116_pt1 | contig 14167 bp, 6 predicted proteins | sample CNSS3metaG_FD_160074 | JGI IMG/M metagenome (GOLD analysis project Ga0214544, IMG submission 160074) | Root nodule microbial communities from cowpea collected in UCLA plant growth center, Los Angeles, California, USA - CNSS3 | ecosystem: Host-associated > Plants > Roots > Nodule | place: USA...
ATCTAATAACCCTGGCACTGAATTGGATATTGATGAAAATTGAAGGTGAGTAACTTAGTTAATATAAATTACAGATACTTAGTTAATATAACTTAGTTATTTTCTTGCCACTATGATGAAATAACTATTGCCACTGTGATCAAATAACTACTGCCACTGTGAGTCTGTGATCAAATTGATGTGTGTACTATGATACTATCCTCTGCATGTTCGTGCCTTCCATTTATTTGATCTGTGATCAAACTGATTTGGAGGGTTTATATGCTTCTGCAGCACATTGTATTTGTATATTCACTGTGATAATTAATGCTTCTGTTTTTTTTATATAGCTTGCACTTTGGTTATGTTCCATGCCTAAAGTACTCTCATTCAGACATCTTATTGATGCTGGAACTGAAACCGTGACCTTCATGATGACTATGAAAGAGCCAGACGTCATTTACATTTTGTTTTTAATCATTTCAATTTGTTTGGACTTTGTGATGATGGACTATTGTTGTATTAATGCATATGCAGTCTGTTAATGTAAGCATATTTGCATGTTTTCCAAATGTTTCCTTTTGTGTTGACTTTTCACTGTTGTATCTTTGGTTGTGTTACATAACAGACCAACCTGACTATTATTATAGTCACTGCGCAGGTTATTGTTGTATTAATGCATATGTAGTACTATTACATTTATATACAGGACCTGATTTAAAATCTGATTTTGGGCCACAAAATGAACATATCAGGAAAAGGATGGCAGGCCAGCCCGCCAGCCCACAGGTCGGGCCCAAACCAACAACCCGTTTTGCCTTGTCGGGCCAGCCCGACCCGACCCATTTAAAATGGGCCAAAAACGGGCTGGGCCAAATCGGGTCGAGCTGGCCCGTTTTGACACCCCTAGTGAAAGTATATCTGATTGCATGATGAAATCTTTTAGGCTCTAGCTTACCCTTTGCTTGTTTGATTGCCTTGTATGTTGTTCTTCTACCTTTGCGATGATCATCAATTTATTGATGGGAGCAGATGCGAGAGGTACTCGTGCTCAACAGAGGAGACATGATTCCGCTGCATAGTCTACTTGGGTTGGACTTCACGTTTTATTTGGGCTTTTCTTTAGGGCTAAGGCCCGTGTATTGTATTGTCCCTAAGGCTTTATTTCCAATACTGGATATCTTTTACTCCTTTTGGGTTGTAGGCATTGTAGTGAGCTTTAATATTTTCTTTTAAGTACCTTGGATAACTGTAAGGAGTGACCTTATACTCCGCAACTTGGCTATTTATATTATCCGGTGTAAGATTTCATTTATTTATGTTATTATTTAAATGGGATGTTACATTAATGGTATCAGAGCAGTTCGACCTTAGGATGATCTGAGGTTGTGGGTTTGTCATGCCTCGACGACGTAAGTTTTGAAGTATAGTCGAGTTTGTCAATGAAACCAAAAGTTTTAAGAACAGAAAACGTCTTGATAAAGTGATGAGGGTGCACACTGATGACTAGATCAAAGGTTGTTTTTCCTTTCTTAATTCTAATGGTTTGGGGAAGGAAGGGTAACAAACGAAAGGTTTGGTTGTCTGTAAATGATGGAGTGTTGTCTTGTATGTTCTAGTTTGTCCTGTTATGCCTCTGTGTTTTGTGTCTCGTGTTTGTAGCTATGAGGGAATGCAGATTTAAGCTCAACTTGACCTACTCACCCTTACCAGGGTTGGTGGGGCCTATGAGAAAATCTTTTGTCTCAAGGGTGCTAAGATGTAGAGGATTGTATATTGATAGATGATGAAATTTGAGTCTTGGTTTAAAAGGCTGAGAAATGATGTTGAAAGTTAAGAAGCAACGCTTTGGACTGAGAGAGAGGTACAAGATCAAGTTCTAAGATCGTACACCACAAGTTTTAGGAGAAGAGTTGAGTTCAAAGATTAGTATATGAGAAGATATCGGGGCGTGCTCATGCGGCAGGGTGTGAGAAATCAACTTGGTTTTACACCTTCACAATGTCTAAGGTTCGAAGTGTAACAGTGTGGGAGGTTTGAGGTTGAAGGTAGAGGCCATGAACTATATAGGGAAAGCAGACGTGTAGTTGAAAGCTTATGAGAGGTAGAGCTTTGAAGATCAACCAAGTGTGATGATGTTATAGGAGAAGGGAATATATTATGAGTTATATACCAGATCAATTCAGTAAGTAGTAGTTAGGTCTTCTCAGCGGTAGCAGTTACCCAAGTTAGGAGGAGAGGGGATGTTCTAAGTAAAGTGGGCCACAAAAGAGGAAGGTTTGACATTGGATATGAGATGGACGATTTCAAGCATCAGAAGGAGAAGCACATGGTTAAGTTTGTTCTTGTAGGGAAGGACAATTAGTAATGTCACAACACGAGGAAAGGGGAAAGGAATGCAAAAGTTTTGAGTAGCTATGAGAGTGTTTGCGATGATTACCACTAAAGTGGCCAACACGGGTAATCTAATTTAAAAGATACATGTTACAAAGGTGGTGATTGGATTATGGGCTTTGGCTTCGTTTAGGGTCGTACACTCTTTGATGTCGCTAGTATGGTATAGGAGTCATGGTTGTCTACAAGAAGGAGTTGAGTTTGAGAAGGTGGTTTTTGTTATAGTAGCGGCCAAGTGAAGATTCGCTCGGGTGTGTGGTGCCTTCGTGGTGATCAAAGTGTTTAAATTCAAACCCAATTCGAATTGTTTCCTTTGCAAGGTTGGGACATAGTCTCAAGGGTGAATTGGTTATTTTCTCAATCCCATTTCGATGAGCTGAGACGACCAACAAGGTGATGTTCTTTGATTAAAAAAGGATAAGTCAGTGATTGCGTATGAAGTACGGATCAAACTAAATAGTGGAGGGCAGAGTGTCATGTGAATCAGAGTCATCTGACAAAGGAAAGTGAATAATAGATGCAAAGGATCCCGGTAGTAGAAGAGTTTGTAGATGTGTTCTGAAGCAAGTATTAGAATTTTAACCTTGGTGTGGTGGCATTCAATTTTGCATTGGTGTCTGAAAGAGGACTTGTGCCAATAATTTCTAATTGGATGGTTCCTACTGAGAATTTGAAGTAAATATAGAGTCAGGGAGATGTTGGAGAAGTAGTGGCTTATCGTAAATATAATTACAAGGATGATTGGAGTTTGGTGAATCTTAAAGGAGAGGTAGTGGGAGGATAGACTGTTCAAAGGTAAACGTTGGATAAGGGAGAATAGACCTTTTGGCCTATGGTTTAAAAAGGGTGGATGCAATGTTGAGAAAATAGGAGGTTAAGACTATAAACAAGGGAGTCAAAAGGATTTTGCAAGTTCCATAGAAATTTTGGAGGAAGGTTTCTCAGCAATGATTGATTCCTTTTCACAACAGACATGAAAGGAACATCATTTTGAGTAAACAAATAAGTGACTTTGTGTGTTGATCGGAGTAGCGCAACGGGTTGACGACAAGTGATGCTTATGAAGGGTAAGAGGTGCGTGAAAAGAACTATCTTACTCACGACCTAGAGTATTACTATGACAACCAGTTCTTGTTGAACAACAAAAGTGTCGTTCTTTTGAGTACCAATTAAAGATGTTCAAAAAATCAATTAGAGTCAAAATTATGGGGTTACTCAGAGAAAGTTGTGCAAGAGTAGTAGGAGATTTGATTTATGATTTCAAGTTAGAGTGCCAACTTGGAGTTGATAAAGTGAGAGTAGATGTTTAGCCAGGGAATGGAATTCAAGACCCGTGATTTCACGAGTTAAGAGTAAGGGTTGATTGAGAAACCTAAGTGTTTGGGGTGGAAAGAGAATATGTGAGGAGATTTCATTAGTTTAGTCACCCCGACTAGAACTAATGAGTCTCCCAACAAGGTTGGGGAAGAAGCAATTCAGAAAAATCTTAGTTGAGAAGTATCTTAAAGTTGATAGGTATAAATCAAACTAAAAATTTCCAAGTCAAGGAAAGACATGGTTCTAAGGCTTTTGTGGAAGGATGGTTACAAGTTAGTAGATCAGAAATGAAGGTGAGATTTCGAAATGAATTTGGTGGTTGTAAAAGAGGGAAGCTTAATTTGGAAATGGAATGACTTGGTTGTGGATTTTGTTACCATTGGTTGAAGTTAGTACAGGAGGCAAGATGTTATGAGTGTCGTTATGCATAAAAGTGGTCAAGGGTGTTGATGGTGAGGTAGTAGGCCATAACTCAATAGTGATCAAGTTAGTGGAGTGATGTATAAAGGGGTGAACAAGATGACGGGAAGTGATAACGAATATGCTTTGGTTTGAGACTTCAAGTGATATAGACTTTGATAAAAACCTACAAGAGGTAGGGAAGAGCATATGGTGGGTGAGTCAGTATATCAGATACAAGTTAGTTGGGCAAGTATGAAAGAGCAATTCCAGTGTTAAGGTTGCAAGTTAGAAGTTAGTTCGAGTGTAGTGACTAAACCAATTTACATTGTTGGACACATATCACATAATACAAAGGTAAAGTTTCCAGTGACTATAGGTGTTGGAGTCATCAAATCTGTCATGTCTAGGTGGTGGTTGTCGGAGGATGTGAGGGAAACGCGGTTTTCTTTCTATCCTATCGGTGAATTTTTGATGTCAAAAATTTTCTTGTTGGGGAGAATGTAAGACCCACTTTTATTGAGTGCCCTGATATTAAGGGCTGCCAGACTGTTGGGCCTAAAAGGCTGGCCCATAGGGTGCCAAGGCCCCTAAAGCAGCCAAGGTCCCTCAATTGCAAGTCATTCTGAAAAATCAGTGCCCTAACTCACCCATTTTCTCTCCACAAAACCTCTGCTAGGGTTTGGAGATCTACCCAAGTTCAAGTGAGCTCAACCTCCGTCTCCCGTTCACGTAAGTTAGTTCTCGAACCTAACCTTTCTAAGTTGTTTTCGCGGTTTATGTCGGGACTTATTGTGTGAATCCAGTCTCCTTTGTCGTGCCACTGTTTCAGTTCATAGATTTGTCCTTGGAGCTACTGGTTTCGCTGACTTAAGAGTCGAAGTCCAATATTAGCCCTTTTCTAGGTAAGGGAAGCTAGGGTTTCACGTTATTTCTATTTTATGTGATTAATGTTTTGTGAAATATGAGAAAAGATTGGGGGGTTTTGGTATATTTTTGCGTTAGGGGTTCACATATTCATGAAACTATGATCTTTGACATTATTTCTTGTATTCTGATGCGTCACACAGTCACTGGGCGAGTGTGTTGGGTCGTTGGTCGACTGTGTGTTTTTCTGACATGCATAGTTTTAGTAAAATTGACTTTCCCGACTCATTAACCGTTGGATTGAGCTCAAATTTTCACATGTGGTTCATACCATGCTATTTTATGGCTTGACCGGTTGGATCGCCTATTAGATGTCTGTAGCTTGAGAAATGTGTCACGCATTACTGCAATGATTTTGGTTTCGTGATAATAAATTTTCTTGAGAATTTTGCTGTAAGAATTATGGTTGTGGGTTGTGCTTGATTGTATGGAATTGCAAGTATATCTGATTGCATGATGAAATCTTTTTGGCTCTAGCTTACCCTTTGCTTGTTTGATTGCCTTTTATGTTGTTCTTCTACCTTTGCGATAATCATCAATTTATTGATGGGAGCATATGTGAGAGGTACTCGTGCTCAACAGGGGAGAGATGATTTCGTTGCATAGTCTACTTGGGCTGGACTTCACGTTTTATTTGGGCTTTTCTTTAGGGCTAAGGCCCGTGTATTGTATTGTCCCTAAGACTTTATTTCCAATATTTGTTATCTCCACTAGTGCAGGGAAGAGAAATGACAACAGTTTTTTCCAGCTTTTGGCTTCGGGTCCGCAACCGAGGCATATACGACCGAGGTAAAAAGGTAGTTCTTTATGCCTCGGTTACAAACCCAAGACATATTTAATATTTACTACCTCGGGTCTATTTTAACCACGGCAGAAAGGTACATTTACTTTCTCACTAGCCCGCATCTAAAAAAACACAAACAAAAGATCAATCCTCAACCTCCCTCAGACTCTAGAATCCCTCCGAAGCCACCCTCTCTGGCTCCAGAACCTTTTAGAAGATCTCCTCCGCTTCGTCGACGCCTTCGGAATCTTCCAAACATTTGTCATGGCTCTCAAAGAAGAACACTCCTCCGTCCAGATGGCCATAAGAAAACGCGACGACTCCAAGGTTGTCGCCTACGTAAAAGCTAAGAATAAAATCTCCAAAGAAATCGAAAACATCATGTCCGTTCTTTGATGCGTCAGTCTTGCTCAACACCAGCAACATTGCACGCAGCAGGCTCCAACGTCCCTCATGGACGCTGAACTGAGACACGTCATCGCCGACGTCATGTCCGTGACGGTTTTCGTTTCCGTGGCACTGTTCAACGGGATGGTAGCGCGGTGGTGCTGGCGGAATGGCACAAAAACAGCGTTGGTGAAACGGCACAGCAGCTGTGCTGGCAGAAAGGTGCAGCAACGACGCTGGTGGAATGACGCAGCAGCGGCGGCCACAAAACCATCTCCTCCACGGTGCAGCGGTGGTGAAGCCGGAACAAACGACTGGGGCACAGTGGAAGAAGAAGAAAATATTTGGATACTACGTGGGGATGCTCGGAGAAGAAGAATGGAAGAAGATGCTTTGCGCGGCTGCGAAAGGATTTGGGTTTTTTTTAACCCTAGGAAGCCATACTGCCTCGGCTAATTCGAAACCGAGGCATATTCTGTCAGTGAATTAAAAAAAAAGAAATACAACCAAGAAACTGCATCGGGTAATAAAAACCTGAAGCAAGAAAGGTATTAGGCCTCGGTTCTGTGGTAACCGAGGCATAAAAGCAGTTAAAAAATTTCAAATTTTGTGGACAACGCGAATTCATAAAATTTTTTGAGCTATATGCCTCAGTTAGTATGACAACCGAGGCATAAAAGGTGCCTTTTATTACAAAAATGCCACCGCGTTTTTATATGCAGCGGGTGCGCAGGAACCGAGGCATATATTGCGATGTAGAAACTCTAAAATGCACTAGTGCTCTTACTCCTTTTGGGTTGTAGGCATTGCAGTGAGCTTTAATATTTTCTTTTAAGTACTTTGGATAACTGTAAGGAGTGACGTTATACTCCGCAATTTAACGTTTTATATTATCCGGTGTAAGATTTCATTTATTTATGTTATTATTTAGATGGGATGTTACATTATTTATGATACAAATTCTCTTAACAATTATATCTAATTTTATCCCTTTCATTTAATTAATGTTACTATTCTTTTCATTATTACAAATGAATCAAATTTCTAATATATGAAGAAAATAAAGACAAATAAATGTAGAAGATATCCATATGTACAAACAAATATAAAATTAAGGTGATTTACCGTTATACTGTACATAACTGTTTTCACTTTTATTTTTTAACAACTAATTTCTTAAATTCAATTTTAAAAATTTAATTTTAGATATCCTTTTATTTGATTTGGTGTAATTAATTATTGTAATTTATCTTTCAAAATTATATATAAAGAAGAGATCTTGCTTGCATTTATTCTACAAAAATTAATGCTACATCTGTTTCCAATTTCCAAACGTAAAGAAATGTATAACAGAGAAAATATAAGATTGCATTTTCCATATTAATATATATATGGATGACATTATATTTTCATATCTATATAAATAATTTTAGTGGGTATTTATTTAATCATTATATTTTAATCAGTTTATAACCAATCCTCATAAAAATACATGTGAAGAAAGATTTTATCTATCTATAACAAATATAGTAAGTATTTTTCTCTGAATCATATATATATATATATATGGTTAAATATGTTTTTGTCCCTTAACTTTCAGTGAACTTTGTCATTAGTTCATTTCGAAACTTTGGACCAATTTAGTACTTCATCTTTCGAAATACGTGGATTTAGTCCTTTTAATCAAATTTTGTTAGTTTTATTTAATGTTTCGTACGCATTTCAAGTTCAAGATTGTATTTGAATTGTTTATATTGTTTGACACATTTTTGCTTTAATGTTAAGTCAAATACTAATATGAAACGTGCTTAAAATGTCAAATAAACTTACCAATATTTGATTAAAAGAACTAAATTTAATTTACATATTTCAAAAGATGAATGACTAAATTGATCTAAAGTTTCGAAATGGAACTAATTTTAAAATTCACTGAAAGTTACATAACAAAAACATATTTAACCCATATATATATATATATATATATATATATGAGAATTGTTTTTTCAATATAAAATAGATTACCTAGTACTATCCAACACGTTCTTCCATATTTTACTATAGATATTAACAAGAAAATGTTTTTCTTATTTAAAATTAATATAGAGACAATTTAGTAGACAGATTGCTTATGAGACAAATTTTCTTATTTTTAACAAGAAATTATATATATTTTAATGTTAATATTTCATTTGATTATTACAAATGAATCAATTTTCTAAAGTATCAAGAAAATAAAGATAGAACATATCCATATGTAAAAACAAATATAAAATAAAGGTGACTTACCCTTTTAATGTTCATAATTTTTTCAGTTTTAACAAATACCGTTTAAATTCAAATTTAAAATGTTAATTCTAAATAACTTTTTATTTGATTTTGGCGTCGTTACATTTTTTCTATAAAAATTAATGCTACATCTATTTACAATTTTAAAAAGTAAAGAATTTTATAAGAGATAACACTATCATTTCATATATTTCATATATAAAAATAATTTGGGTTGATAATTATTTAATCATTACATTTTAATCGGATTCTAACCAAGCATCATAAAAATAAAAATACATGCGAAGAAAGATTTTATCAATCTATAACAAATATAATAAATATTTTTCTATAAATATATGAGAAGTTTTTGTCAATATATAATAGATTACTTGGTAACCCAACAGATAAGTTATAATATTTTCTTCCATCTTTTACTATAGATGTTAAAAAATATATATTTTTCTTATTTAAAGTTAATATAGAGATAATTTTGTGGAAATATTACTTAAGAGACAAATTTTGGTAGCATCCCATTTTTATACTTATAATTCTACCGAAATAAGCGTAACAAAGTCAATAGTCAAGAACTGATCCAATTGCAACAAAATGTTATTACAGTCGTCAAAGTACAACTATAACAACTCAACCTATAAAAGAGTTCTATACTCACAAATAGGAATGATAAATAAATAAATCCGCCTATATGGATATTGTGCAAATCTGTATTCGTTTTAACGGATAATTTCCTCAATAATTATAGATACGAAAAATTCCCGACTTTTTATGAGGATAGGTATAGGAATGTACATATCTGTCCTGTCTCATACCCACCATAATGTCGATTTCTGTTGAAAGTATTAAATATTCACAGTTAATTATGTAACATTAATATATATATATATATATATATATATATATATATATATATATATATATATATATATATATATATATTCCTACACACTTTCTAATTTTTATTTCTTCTAATTGTTTCGTTTGTCACGAAATTCATTTACATCTCCAATATATTTTTCATCTTATCATAACCTTTATGCAATTTTGTTCAAATGATGCATGTCAAATAAATATTTTTTATGTCTCACATTTGAATATTTCTATTCTTTTTTACTAATTTTATTTATTGTATATTTTCCTTTCACATGAAAATGTTTAACACTCTCGATTTAAGTGTTTAATATCATAAAGCTTTCATCTACTAGGTAATATAAAAAAAATCATCTTCTTTACTCTATTATTATTAATTTTATTTATTTATTTCTCAATCATTGACTATGTTGATATTTGAAAAGTTTTCTTATTTCTCAAAGGTACTTTTCATCTTATCATACTTTGAAATATATATTTGTTTTCCTTTGTGTGATTTCATTCAATAGTCTCTTAAATTGTTTCTAAGACACATTTAATAATTTTTATAATATTTTTATTTATTGTTTATTTTTATTATGGAGAATAATATTTTGATATATTTGATATATTTATTTTTTATTTTTTAACTCATTGTCAATCATATTGTAATTTTGTCAATATAATTGTATAAATAAATTTTATTTACTATAATATAAAATTTTAATATCATTGCTATGAATTCATTTTATCACCATCCAACATATATTGAAGTTCAAAAGATATAATATCTATGTTAAAATTTTATTGTTATTAGTTTAATGTTTGTTCTTTGCGTGATTTTTATCGAATGATGTATCATAACTTTTATTAGTGTATAAAAAAAATATTCATTAGAATTTAAAAAATTTAAATAAACAAACATTGAAAATAGATTTTAATTTTAATATTTGTTTTCCTTTTATATTTTTTTTAAAAATATTTTTAAATTTTATCAACTAGATTCCATTTGTGTTTGCAAACTTAATAAATTTTTTGGTTCTCATGAAAATTTATTTGGTATTGTAATTTAAGATGTATACAATTATAATTTCTTTCTAAATATTTGATATCAAAGAAATAACTTTCCTCTTAATATTGAATATTAGATAATATTATGTTTCCTTTACCATAAATTTTTATTATTTTATAAAAATTAATTAATTAATATTGAAACAATAAAAAAACGAGTATGAGTATGGGTACCAGAATATACTTGTTATCCGATGGTAATGGGGATAAGTATGGGATAGTGAAACTCGTTCCTGTCCCTCCCCATTGCCATCCCTAATCACACAAAAGTTGCATCTTATATAAGGAAACTTAAAGTTTTCAAAAGAAAAGAGTTATATACAACGCAGAACTTAGACAAAAATTTTAGGGGTGTCAAATTAATTTTTTTATACACAAATTATTATTTTTAATTAAATATAAAAACTCTTCACTTCCTCTACTTAAATTATTTTCATACCGTTATTCGCATGAATGCAATTTAGGGTCATACTAATTTGGAGAAAAATATAATTTGGGTTAATGTCAATCTTATAAAAGTATCCATAAAATGTTAATTAAGATCATACTAATTTGGGAAAAACTTAATTTGGGAGAAACATTAGGAGAATAAAAAAATCTAAGAGATATAAATCATAATTGTAACATCTCAAAATTTGTACCCCAGTGTTTTCGGTGTGTCAATACCTAAAAGTTTATGATAATTATTTTTTTTAGGTATTGTGACTAGTATAATAAATTTTGAACATATGATATAAAAATTATAATTATTCAAGAAATCAAAATTTAGGTATTTGCAATTAAAATAATAAAAATATTACTACAAAATAATATACTTCAATAATAAAATAAGTTATAATACTTATAACATTATAGCTACATTTCAATTTCAGAAAAACATATGTTTTTCCTTTATTATTATTATTATTATTATTATTATTATTATATAATAATAATAATAATAATAATAATAATAATAATAATAATCTTCTCCAAATTGAACCTTAATCATATAGGTATAGACACTTTATATATTATGATAAGGTAAACAAAAGAATTTTTTTAGATTGAATCTCCACCACCACGTCATAGTTCATGCACATGTAGTGTCAAAATGGAAAATCACAATTAATGCCATGATAAGTTAATATTAACATTAACGTCAGATTGGATAAACAAAAAAAAATCTGGATGGGCCAATCTTTAACAAACTAAACTAAACCAAGGAAGCATTAAAACACAAATGAGATAGTGCAATTTAAACTAAGTGTAATCACTACAAAATGTAGTATAAATATGGAAAAAGTGAATTCAAAGGGGGGAAAGAAAGAGAGACAGTGAAGAGAAAAAAAAGAGAGGGAGGAGAAGCAGAGAGTCTTTGCAAGCGTGAGAAAAGAAAGAGAAGAATAATAAAATACAAAGATCATCTTCAAAAGTATATCTTCCATAGCTAAGGTAAGGGAAGGAGACATCTATCATTTTATTTTTTTACTTTAATTATTTTGTTTATTTGTTCATAATTATTTTTATCTCTATATTTACTTTAAGTGAGGTGTCCCTAACCTCATTCTAATTTATATTTAGTTCTCATTCCTATTAATTTATTTATATTTATTTCTAGTTGAGCACTGATTCTATTTATATTTACTCTCATTTACTTATTTATATCTCCAGTTACGTACTGATCCTTTTTATTTATTTATTTTGACTAGTCACTACAAAATTAATCAATATATTTATAAAAGTATAATAAAAATCCAGTTTTATGGAATTGGGAGAACTTTCATTTCATTTTATTTTATTATGATATGCTGTTTTTTTTTTGTGATATTTGTCTCACTTCCCTATTTTTTTATTGTGTGTGAAAAACAAAATTTTATAACATTATCATAAATGGCTACTCCAAACATGTCTGATCCCTTCTTCGCCGTCATTGTAGCTATTTTCCCTAGGAATGCATGGCAAACCAATGCAGTAAATAATTTTGTAACATTTCAAGGAATGGGAAACTCTACCATTACTTTTCTCTCTGCTCCGAATGCGCCGATTGTCATCGAAGGACAACTCGGAGTTACCTTTTATTTACCCCCAACAGTCCAAGTGAACCCTATCCATAACCTTTTCCCTCCACCTGTTTGAAAGCCAGTATATGAGCGAAAAATTGTAAATAAATAATACTTTTTTCCCTTGTAGTATAGGAAATATAAGATGTACTAAACGGTGTAAATATACGATACATATAGTATTGTAAATATATATATATATATATATATATATATATATATATATATATATATATATATATATATATATATATGTGTGTGTGTGTATGTTTTATGTATAATTTTGCCTCTAAATTTTATAAGTATATTATAGGAAATAATAATAATTAGAAGAAAAAAAATTGTCGTCACATTAGATGGTATCAGAGCAACGTTTCATGCGAGATCTATGAAATGTGCTCACTATATTTTTTTTAATAACTCATACAATTCCAGATGGCAAACATTAGGAGGAACAATGAATTAACTATAGCAATGCAAGCTATCCGAGACATGGCTGCTGCTCTAATGAGGAATCAAAGACCTGAAGGAAACCTTGAATCACAAGGTTTAGCTGAATTTAGGAGAAACAAACCCCTACAATTTTCTGGAGGATATGATACAAAAAAAGCTAAATTATGGATTAAGGAGATAGAAAAAATATTCTGAGTTATGAACTGTGTTGACAACCAAAAGGTGAATTATGTTGTGTTTATGTTAGTAGGAGAAGCTGAATATTGGTGGGATGGTACCAGGAGATTACTTGAAGGAGGAAGAATAATTATTACCTGGGATGTATTTAGAACAAAGTTTTTAGAAAAATATTTCCCTAATGATGTGAGGAGGGTAAAAGAAATAGAGTTTATGCAGTTGAAGCAAGGAAGTATGCCAGTAGGGGAATACGCTTCCAAGTTTGAAGAATTAGGAAAATACTCTGCTTTCTTTTATCACCCAGAGGAAAGGATGAAATGTATAAAATTTGAAAATGGACTTAGGGATGAATTGAGAAAAGTAGTAGAAATACTAGAAATTGTTGATTTTCCTACGCTTATTCACAAATGTAGATTTTTGGAAGATTTTGAGAACAACCAAAATATCAAACCAAAGTATTTTGGACCCCAGACAAATAAAAATAAGCATATTTAGGGAAAACCTTACAATCGCCCACAATGGAGGACCCAATCCAATCAATCTTCATCAGGAAATTCTAGTAGACCTGTATATGATCATATCAGATGCTTCAAATGCGGACAAGGACATCATGCTAAAGATTGTCATCTTAAGGGACCAGTCTGTTTCAAGTGTGGGAAACCTGGTCACATATTCTCTGAGTGTGGACAACAGAAGCCACATTTCAATCAAGCTGCAACCAAGACAAGACCTACCACAACAGGAAGAGTGTACACCATGACTGAAGCTGAAGGTGTTAAAAACCATGATCTAATTAAAGGTATGTGTTTTATTAAAGGAAAAACTTTAAATGTACTATATGACTCAGGTGCAACTCACTCATTCATTTCCAATCATTGTGTTCAACATCTTAATATGTCGACCTCTTTTCTAAAAACTAGTTTGGTTGTTTCAACTCCCACAAATGACTCAGTAATTACCAAAAGAGTTTGTTTAGACTGTCCATTGTTCATTGAGAATAGAAAATTCCTTGTAAATTTAATATGTCTACCTTTATCTCAATTAGATGTAATCTTAGGTATGGACTGGTTATCTTCCAATCAAGTCCTTTTGAATTGTGCTAAGA
>Ga0214544_1010122_pt1 | contig 14154 bp, 8 predicted proteins | sample CNSS3metaG_FD_160074 | JGI IMG/M metagenome (GOLD analysis project Ga0214544, IMG submission 160074) | Root nodule microbial communities from cowpea collected in UCLA plant growth center, Los Angeles, California, USA - CNSS3 | ecosystem: Host-associated > Plants > Roots > Nodule | place: USA...
CTAATTTCGTTCTAGCACAAAAGGAGACAAAGAATGTGTCTCATATGTCTCCAAAAAGTGGCCAAAGAGTGCTAAAAACAAAGGAGACCAAAGGTACATAGGTACACTTGCTTCATGCCTTTTACTTCATTTTATGTCCCTCATGCCTCAAATAAAGGGAACGTTCATCAAGAGTGAATGTTTTAAAATGAAGCCATGCCCATCCAAAAGAAGATGACAAGAGTCCATGGGAGCAATATCACATAACACTTCTTTCACATGTTTTCCTGTACTGAATTTGAACCATGCTTGATTGGGGTGAAAGGTTGTTGGTAACTGGAGTTTCTCCACCAATCTCTGACTCACAAGATCGTTGTCGCTTCTGTAATCAAATGTAACTAAACATGTGTGGCATTCGATTAAGCACCTTGTATAATAAACTTTCATTCCTATTCCAGATCTAGATAGCCCGGCTCTAAATACCAAATGATGTGAATCCAGGAAATTGGATTCGTTTTACTGATCTATCAAGGTTGGAATGCTAATAAGTAAGAAATTTGAGAAATTATTTAAAACGAGAGAATGGAAACATACGAGAAGATGGAGTGGAAATTAATAGACATCACACTTGCAAGAATGAAAGATAAGCCTAAGAGTTTAAACACACAAAGGGATAAAGGACCTTTGATAAAACTCGGGGATTCTTGAATCACTCAAGAACTTAGGAGAATCAATCTCACTAAGATAGAAGAGAGAAAACTCTTATATTTTCTAAATAAACTCAGCTTGCTTTCATTGATGAAAATGGTTCAGCTTATATAGGAGGTTTAACCCTCAGAATTACAAAAGACACATAAATTTCACTTACAACCCACTTAAAGCTATTGTTCTCACGGGACCAAAGGTTGTAATTCACAAATCACTTGAGGACTTCGGATGGCTAATCTCGGTCGTTCTTCTACTGCTTCAAGGGAATTCCAGGGGTGGAGCAGGGGACCTGCAAAAGACACTCCGATGCCTAAGTCAGCTTTGGTGATGTCAGAGTATCAGAATAATTTTAATGCGTAATCAATACATGGAACAGTGTGCTATTTATACTTTTTTACCTGTGGGTCCTACCTAAGATGGGCTTTCTGGCCCAACATTCCCCTTTTTGGCTATTCTTGGATCCAGTGCTTAGAAGGGAAATTACCGGGGGGTCCTTCAGGGGGAGACGGTATTCGGTACTCGGTCATGAGGATCTTTGTGGGTGGCTGGTTTCGCGCCGTTGGCCGGAAGGGTTGCGTCACACATCCGGGTTGTCTTGTGTAAGTACGCTTTGTAATGCGGGGTAGGCGGCCACTGTGGTGGTTGCAGATGGCCGCGTAGTTTGCAAGATTGTCTTCTGCGAGTATGCGGTCCACGGTTCTCCTGAGGGTCGTGCTCTTCTGGGAGGGTGCTTGGTGCGACGTATGTGGTTGGGGGGGATCTTCCATAGCGGAAGGTGATGTGGGCGGCCGTCGGCCTCGCTGGATGCTTCATGAGCCAGAGGGGGCTCTGTTGAGGTAAGCGGTTGGCGGGTGAGCCTGGTGCCACGTACCTGGACTGGGACATCAGCCTCCCAATCTTGAGGAAACGAAGTGACGTAGAGACTAGTCGGATGGCGGCGTTTTTGCAATTTTCATTGGTGGATTATGGCCGTGTACTTTATGGTTATACCAGCCTCCCAGTCTTGAGGAAACGAAGTGACGTAGAGACTAGTCGGATGCGGCGTTTTTGCAATTTTCATTGGTGGATTATGGCCGTGTACTTTATGGTTATACCAGCCTCCCAGTCTTGAGGAAACGAAGTGACGTAGAGACTAGTCGGATGCGGCGTTTTTGCAATTTTCATTGGTGGATTATGGCCGTGTACTTTATGGTTATACCAGCCTCCCAGTCTTGAGGAAACGAAGTGACGTAGAGACTAGTCGGATGGGGCGTTTTTGCAATTTTCATTAGTGGATTATGGCCGTGTACTTTATGGTTATACCAGCCTCCCAGTCTTAAGGAAACGAAGTGACGTAGAGACTAGTCGGATGCGGCGTTTTATGTAGGGGGACCGATATGTTTTGTTGGTTGGTTGAGGTGAGATTGAGTGGGGTTTTGGTGGTGTCAGAGGGTACTGCGGGGGTGTCAGGGTGCATTGAAGTGATGTGACGTTTGGGTTGTACTGTTTGGCGTTAGGTTGCGTTTTTCGAAGTGGTTTGGGCTTGGGCTTGCACTGTTTCGCGTGGGAGCTGAAGGGGTGCGTGCTTAGTATTTAAGGTTCGTGGTTGGTGGGTGGTTCGCAGTCACAGCTTGAGCTTTGATTTCATTAAGAGAGATAGCAGCTTTGAGGTTGGAGATTCTTGCGTGAAGTGGCCGTTTCATTTCTGCAAAGGTATGTCGTCCTCTTCTCGTGGGTCTAATTTTGGGGAGTCCGACGCGAGTTTTGGGGAGTTACGGTTGGAGTTCCTTAGCAGTTCGTCGGAGTCGTTGCATGTGGAGGTAGAGCGCAAAGTGCTTGAAGATCCACCTAGTGAGCATGCGGAGTCCTTGTGGCCGAAACGAAACGGGTACGGTTGGGTGGCCGAGGGCGTGAGGAACTGCTCGTCGAAATACAGATGGTCTCGGCTTCTTAAGTCTTGGCTGAACAGCATATATCTCTTCGAACGAGGTTTTGATCCGGATAGTATGCATGTGGAGCGGGTTAGTGCCGTGGAGTGTGTTTGCCATGGTAGGGAAGGATCGGCGACCGATTTCTTTTATGTATATTCATGCATGTTTGTAAAGTTGCATGTTCGTCTCCCGTTTGACGAGTTCACAATGGGCGTCCTCCGGCTATTGAACGTGGCGCCTACCCAGCTCCATCCGAATAGCTGGGGTAGTTTGCAAGCTTTTAGGCTGTTGTGCAAGACGCTTACGTTAGAGCCAACTGCTGAGAGTTTTTTATATTTTTATCTGACCAGACCGAGGGAGCCGTGCAGCTGGGTTTCGCTTGTGGGAAGGCCTAAGAGCTGCGTGCTGGACGGTTTTACGCAATCCTTCAAAAATTTCAAGGACGGGTTTTTTCGTGTGAGCATGAAGGCAGGTGTGCAGCCGTGGTACCTGGACGAGAGTGGTGTGGCAAGATTTCCACTTTATTGGACGGATTCGCCTACTAAATGGGAGTTGGTGACGAGGGAGGCATTAGATGTGGCCAGTAGGCGGGTAGTAGACGTGTTAGAGTGGTTGCCGCCTAGGGCCCTTGGGAAGTGGATTGTGTGTTGTTATTTGACCGACGACCCGGGGCGGGATGTTTGTGGTACGTTTCCTTGTAACCATACAGGTTCGCGTGTTGGACTAATCTGAATATGTTTCTTTTTTGCAGGTGTGATGGCCCATTATGCGAAAAAGGTAGGGGCTTCGGAGGATTTGTTTGCGAAGATTAGGGATCAGCTGGCGGCTTATTCAAAGGGGGAGGGTTCTTCAAAGGCGCCACTACTGGCTGGCCCCATGGTAGAGACAGTGCGGCCTGTTGCGAAGCGGCCTGATGTGTCGAAGCTGAAAGGTGTGGGAAAGGATAGGAAGAGGCTTAGGGCTCTTGCCAAGACGGGGGGGTTGCGGCGGGTGGGTCCAATAATCCAGATTTGGGTGGGTTCGAGAAGGCCAAGGTGCAAATGAGGAAGGGGGTGGAAATCAAGCTGACGGATCCGGAGGTTGCTATTGTGGAAGCCGCTGACCCAGGCTTGATTATGAGAGCTTGGAATGAGTATATGTCTCGTGGGCTTGTGCTGGGGCGGCGGTTGTCGATGATGATGCAGGAAGAGATTGCTGCTGGGGACAAGAAAAAATTGGTTGACGAGCTGGCTGCGTTGAAGGTGCAGGTAGAGCGCGATCAGCAGAATTGGGATGATGAGAAGAAGAAGTTGGAGGATGAGGTGAAGAAGTTGAAGGTTGGGGTGTTGGCTGCGGAGAAGAAGTTGAAGTTGAAGCAAGTGGAGGTGGACGAGCTGCAGGCGAGGAGGAAAGCAGAATCTGAGGAGGCGGCTGACGAGATCAATGGTTTACAACAGGCCGTGTATTCAGAACATGTGAAGGGTTTTGAGAAGGCCTTGAGGCAGGCTGAGTTTTTGTATAAGGAGGTGTCTGTCACCGACTGCCGTTTCAATGTGAACTTGGACATTTATGAGAACAAGATGTTGGATGTGGCAGAGATCAGCAAGCTGAAGGCCCTGGCTGAAGGGGAGGAGGCCGTGCAGGATGAGGAGGGGACCTTGGTGACGACGCCAGTGAATGTTGGTGACGACCGTGTTTCCAACGAGGACGGGGTGGAGGAAGAGGCCGAGGCCGAGGCTGCTGATGGAGGTAACGACGTAGCGGAGGAGTAGATAGTCTAGCGTAGTTTCTTGGGGGCGAGGACGCCGAAAACTTGTTTAACTTTTTGTAAATGTGACTATGGGCTGTGATAGCCGAGGGAACCTTTATTTTCATTAGTTTGTGGGTGGGTACCTTTTGTTATGTAAATCCGAGGGCGCCGTTGCGGGCTTGTATGGTGGTGACTTAATTTGGAAATGAATGTTCAAAGTTTTTATTCGTATGCGCTGTGATGTGGTATATTGCGATATTTCCTACACAATTGTTTATTTGTTCGCGCGTGCGTGATATGTTTAACTTAACTGATTCGCCTAAGTAACCGTACCTTGTTTTGCTATCCGGCTTCTTGTGGTGTATTGGCATTCGGCGTTGCTAGTGGTTAAGGATGTTTGTTTTTAGCCTAGCTAGTCGGCATTTGTGGTAGCGGCTGGGAGCGCGATATTTGTTTTCGACTAGCAGCCCCTAGTGTAGTGGCTAGGAATTTAATGAGCTTCGACCATCGGTGCGTGGGTCAGTGGCTGGGAGTATTAGTTATGATCGACCAGCGGCACTTAGAGTAGTGGCTGGGAGTGTTAGTGTTAATATCGACCAGCGGCACTTAGGGTAGTGGTTGGGAACGTTAGCGTTAATATCGACCAGCGGCACTTAGAGTAGTGGCTGGGAACGTTAGCATTAATATCGACCAGCGACACTTAGAGTAGTGGCTGGGAACGTTAGTGTTAATATCGACCAGCGACACTTAGGGTAGTGGCTGGGAGTATTAGTTATGATCGACCAGCAACACTTAGAGTAGTGGTTGGGAGTGTTAGTGTTAATATCGACCAGCGGCACTTAGGGTAGTGGCTGGGAACGTTAGCGTTAATATCGACCAGCGACACTTAGAGTAGTGGCTGGGAACGTTAGCATTAATATCGACCAGCGGCACTTAGAGTAGTGGCTGGGAACGTTAGTGTTAATATCGACCAGCGGCACTTAGAGTAGTGGCTGGAACGTTGATAGGATACTTCTTGAGCAATGGGTTCCTTGCAATATATTGGTGGGTGGATGCCTCGTTAAAACCTTCCTGGCCAAAACCCTCCTTAGGGAAAAATGCCAGGGTAGGAAAGAGTACATCCACTTACAAGCAATGTCTAACTAAAGTAAAACTTTAAATGAGAAATATTCCAAGTGTTGGGCAGTGGCTCCCCAGAAAGCTTCTCGAGATGATATGCTCCTTTGCCGACGTCTTTTAGTATACGGAACGGACCCTCCCAGTTTGGCGAAAATTTTCCTTCGTGTTTCCGTGCTTTGTTGGTCATCCTCTAGACTAAGTCGCCCTTGTGGAGAGAGCGTGGTTTGAGTTTGGAGTTGTATCTCCTGGCGGCTCTTAATTTGGTCGCAAGGTCGTGGATGCGTGCCTTTTCCCGTGCTTCGTACAGAAGGTCGAGATGGGTATTCATATAGTCGTCATTGGATTGGGCGTTATGGTGTTGCTGGCGTAGGGATGGTTGTCCGATTTCTACGGGAATCACAGCATCGGTGCCGTAGACAAGGGTGTACGGTGCCTCGTGGGTGGAGGACTAGGGCGTGCATCTATATGCCCAAAGTACTTCGAGGAGCTCGTCTGGCCATTTCCCCTTTGCCCCGTCGAGCCGCTTCTTGAGTTGGCCGAGGAGGACTTTGTTTGCAGCTTCTGCTTGGCCGTTTGTTTGGGGGTGCTCGACGGAACTGGTGATATGTGTGATTTTCAGGTTTTGGTAGAATTCGGTGAGGCCCTTGTCTATGAACTGGCGGTCGTTGTCAGTTATGATGGTGTGGGGTATACCATAACGACATATGATGTTCTTCCAGACGAAACGCTGCACTTGATTGGCAGTTATGGTGGCAAGGGGTTCTGCCTCGATCCACTTGGAGAAGTAATCGACGGCGACAAGTAGGAACTTCACCTGTCCTTTACCTGGCGTGAAAGGGCCGACGATGTCCATTCCCCATTTGGAGAATGGCCATGGTGAGGATACGTGATGGAGTTCTTCTTGGGGTACGTGCGTGACGGGGCCGTGCTTTTGACATTGGACGCAATTTCTAACATACGTGACGCAATCTCCCTCCATTGTCGGCCAGTAGTAGCCGGCTCTCAGTATCCTGGCGGCCATGGTCTTGGGGCCCGAGTGATAGCCACAAATCCCTTGATGTATTTCTTGCATGACATATTCGGCTTGCTCGCATGTGACGCATTGAGCAAGGGTCTGCTGAATCCTCACCTAAATAGTTCTCCGTCAATTAAAGTATAGCGCGCCGCTTTCCGGGCCCATCCTTTGTCTTCGTTTGCCGGGGTGGTTCCTACCTTTAGGTACGTGACAAAAGGTTCCATCCAGGTGCCGGCCGTGGTGATGTTGAGGCATTGATTGGTTTGTTCGATGGAAGGTATGCTCAGGGTGTGCTGCAAAAGCGACTTGTATCGCCCCTTCTTCTTAGTGCTAGCAAGCTTGGAGAGTAGATCGGCTCTGGTGTTGTTACTTCTGGGGACATGTTCGATCTTGAAAGCCTCGAAGTGTTCAATTAGGGCGGTTACCGTGTGGTAGTATTGCGAGAGCAAGGTGTCCTTGACTTGATAGTCGTCGTTGAGGTGTCCCACTGTGAGTTTGGAGTCTGTTTTGCAAAATAGCTTCTTGGCGCCGACGTCGCGGGCTAGATTGAGGCCGGCTATTATGGCTTCGTATTCCGCTTGATTGTTGGACGTTTTGAAGTTGAAGCGGAGGGATTGCTCAATGAGGATGTCGCCAGGGCCTTCCAGTACTATTCCTGCGCCGGCACCTTGGGGGTTTGAGGAGCCATCTACATGCATCGTCCACGAAGTGTCTTGGGTGGATGGGTGGTTCTGAAGGTCGTTAGTGAAGTCTGCTAAGCATTGTGCTTTGATGGGATCGTGTGGCTCGTACTGGATGTTGAATTCGGACAATTCGATGGCCCACAAAGATAGCCGTCTTGCCAGATCTGGTTTTTGGAGGATTTTTTGGACAGGATGGTCTGTTTTGACGATGACGGTGTGGGACTGAAAGTAAGGGCGTAATCATCGTGCTGCAGTTATCAAAGCAAGGGCTACTTTTTCAATCATCTGGTATCGCGTCTCTGGGTCCTGGAGGATTCGGCTGGTGAAATATATGGGTTGTTGGGTGTTGTCTTTCTCTTGGACGAGAGCGGAGCTGAGTGCGCCCGCTGATGCCGCTATGTACATAACGAGGGGGAGGTTGAGGTCTGGTTTGGTGAGAATCGGGGGGTGGTTAGCAGCTGTTTCAAGGTGTTGAAGTTTTGTTCGCAGGTCTCGTCCCAAACGAACTTGGCTGATTTCTTTAGTAGCTTGATCATTGGTTTGGTTTTGTCGGCCAACTTGGGGAGGAAACGTGAGATAGCGGTTAACCTGCCCACTAGGCGATGCACTTCCTTGACGTTTGTGGGACTTCTCATGTTGATTATTGCTTGGCATTTTTCGGGGTTGGCCTCGATCCCGCGCTGCGTGAGCATGAACCCGAGGAATTTGCCGCCGTCGACCCCGAAGGTACATTTCTCGGGGTTGAGTCTGATGTTATACGCTCGCAGGGCCTTGAAGACTTCTGCCAGATATGCTGAGTGCTGCTTGGGGTTGGGGGATTTTACGATGATATCATCTACGTAAACTTCCATTGTTCTGCCGAGGAGTGGGTGAAAGACTCTATCCATGAGGCGTTGGTACGTCGTGCCGGCGTTCTTGAGGCCAAAGGGCATGACCTTATAGAAAAGGTTGGCCGCCTCGGTGATGAAAGCGGTTTTAAGCTTGTCCTCATCGGCCATGGGTATCTGATTGTAGCCGGAATAGGCATCCAGGAAACTAAGTACCGCGTGTCCCGCAGCCCCATCGACTAGTCTGTCAATGCTAGGAAGTGGGTAGGCATCTCTTGGGCATGCTTTGATTAGGTTTGTGTAATCGACGCACATGCGCCACTTGCCACTAGGTTTCCTTACTAGCACTACGTTTGCCAGCCAGGTTGTGTATTGGGCTTCATCGACGAATCCGGCCTGCCTGAGTTTGTTGGCATCTTCGATTGCTGCTTGTCTTCTGCTTTCTCCGAGTTTCCTCTTCTTCTGTGAAACGGGTTTGGCGTTGGGGAAGACGGACAACCGGTGGGAGGCTATTCTGGGGTGTACACCAAGGAGGTCTGCGGCGGACCAAGCGAAGAGATCGGCGTTCTGCGTGAGGATGCGTTTGATGTGGTGCTCTTCTCCTTTAGGGAGGGTGGTGCCAAGTTGGAGGAATCGATTTGGCTGTTCGAGGGGGAAGTGTCTTATGTCCCCAACGGGCTCGACCCTGGCTTCCGAGTTTATTTTGGGGTCGAGGTCGTCGCCTGCCAAGGCTGCTTTGGTCTGGGATTGCTCGATATTGTGGGTTGTCAAGGGTGGGTGGGGAAGTTTTAGGCTTGCTATATAGCATTCCCTGGCGGCGCGCTGGTCGCCGTGTACTGTGATTATGTCACCCTGCGAGGATGGGAATTTCATGGCGAGATGTGGGGTGGATACGATGGCTCCCAAGGCGTTGATGGATGGTCTTCCCAGAAGTATGTTGTAGGATGTGTGTGCCTCCACAACTAGGTAGCGGATGGGTATGGTTTTCGTTTGCCTGCCTTCTCCAAAGGTTGTGTGGAGGTCGATATACCCTTTGGTTGGGACCCTTTCGCCTGAGAACCCGTATATTGGTTCATTATGGGGAGTGAGGTCGGCTAAGGGTATTTGTAGCTTGTTGAAAGTTTTCCAATATAAGATATCCGCAGAGCTTCCTTGGTCGATGAGCACTTTCTTGACTGCGAAGTTCTCTACTTCTATGGTTATGACCATGGGGTCGTCTTGGTTAGGGTCGGTGCCTTGGAAGTCTGAGTCTGAGAAGGTGATGGGTGGCATTCTTCTTATCGTTCTGCCGGATACAGCATGTACTGATTGGACTACTCTTAGGTGCCTTTTCCTGGACGAGGATGACCTCCCTCCTCCGGCGAATCCTTCAGATATGGTGTTGATTGTTCCGCGTAGAGGTGGTCTATCGTCGGTTCGCCTGGGTTGTTGGGCTGGCGCTCGCTGTTCTGTATGTTGGGTTCTTGCAGGTTCTCTTCTGGGCTCTCTGCGCTCAGTTCGTCGCTCGACTCGCCTATTGTCATTTCTCTCACACCGAGGCCTGGGTGGGCCTTCCCCGGTTTCTCTTATGTAATGTTTGAGGTGTCCGACCTGCACGAGTTCTTCTAACTTGTCTCACAGGGTATCGCATTCATCAGTCGTATGGCCGTTGTTACGATGATAATGGCAATACTTGCTGAGGTCCGCATTAGGCGGGTTTTGGTACTTCCTGGGCGGGGGGATGAGTTCTGCTTGCAGCACTTCGTCTAGTATGCGAGATCGGGGTGCGTTCAAGGGGGCGTAGTTGGAGAACTTAGCGGGCCTTCGCTCCATCTGGCGGTTCTGTTCACGCGGGGGGGGCTCTTTGTGAGGTTTCCTGATGTTGGTTTGTGCTGAGGGAGTTTGAGCGTTACTTTGGTATCGCCTCATGTCTTCGACTCTGATAAACATGGCCGCTCTTTTTCTAAGCTCCTGCATGCTTATGGGGGGACGCATTGCTAATTCATCAGCGAAGGGTCCTGGTCGAAGAGAGGTCATCATGTACATCAATATGAGATTGGGTGTGAGGTCCTTGATTTTCATGGCTATGGCGCCAAATCTGTCGATAAAAACTCGGAGAGGTTCCCCCTCCTCCTGCCTGAGGTTGAGGAGGGCAATTGTGGTGAGGTCGTGGCGACGACTTGTGTCGAACTGGGTGGTGAAGGTGGTGGTAAGCGTAGTGAAAGAGTCAATGGTATAGGGAGGAAGGCTCATGAACCATTCTAAAGCCGATCCTCTGAGGGCCACCGAAAATGACTTACATAGGACGGCGTCGTCCGTGGAATATAGCCCCACCTGGTTGGCGTAAATAGATATGAACTCGTCTGGGTCCGTTGTGCCATCATATGTTACGGTGGGCGCTTTCCACTTATGGGGTAGGGGAGTTTCGGTGATCCCATCTATGAAGGGGTGGCGGCGATTCCTCTTCGATGCGAAGGAGCTGTAGTTACCACCTGTCGTTGGTCCGGTGGGCCTGTATTCGCTTTCATCTTCAGTTGGGTGGATGTCAACTCTGGAGTGGGGAGGGGCAGTGACCCTTGAGTTTGGGGGGACATCTGCCCTTGACCGAGGTTGGTAGGGCTCCTCAGCCGCTTGATCTGCTTCTATCTTCTGCCTAAGGCGAGAATTTTCCTCTCTCAATGCTTCCATTTCATCTGCGTTTCTTTTCTTGTATTCTGCGAACTTTTGTTGCATCCTGGCTTGGGCCTCCAGAATGCGAGAAATCTCCGATGCTGGTCCGGGGTCCCCAACTTCAACAGTTGGGACCACAGGGGGGACGTCCGCTATCCTGCTTCTTGTGGAAACCATCTTGTCTTCTTGGGCTGTTGTTTTGGATCTGTGAAGTACTCTTCGGCCCCACGGTGGGCGCCAGATGTTCTCACGGGACCAAAGGTTGTAATTCACAAATCACTTGAGGACTTCGGATGGCTGATCTCGGTCGTTCTTCTACTGCTTCAAGGGAATTCCAGGGGTGGAGCAAGGGACCTGCAAAAGACACTCCGATGCCTAAGTCAGCACTGGTGATGTCAGAGTATCAGAATAATTTTAATGCGTAATCAATGCATGGAACAGTGTGCTATTTATACTTTTTCACCTGTGGGTCCTACCTAAGATGGGCATTCTGGCCCAACATTCCCCTTTTTGGCTATTCTTGGATCCAGTGCTTAGAAGGGAAATTACCAGGGGGTCCTTCAGGGGGAGACGGTATTCGGTACTCGGTCATGAGGATCTTTGTGGGTGGCTGGTTTCGCGCCGTTGGCCGGAAGGGTTGCGTCACACATCCGGGTTGTCTTGTGTAAGTACGCTTTGTAATGCGGGGTAGGCGGCCACTGTGGTGGTTGCAGATGGCCGCGTAGTTTGCAAGATTGTCTTCTGCGAGTATGCGGTCCACGGTTCTCCTGAGGGTCGTGCTCTTCTGGGAGGGTGCTTGGTGCGACGTATGTGGTTGGGGGGGATCTTCCATAGCGGAAGGTGATGTGGGCGGCCGTCGGCCTCGCTGGATGCTTCATGAGCCAGAGGGGGCTCTGTTGAGGTAAGCGGTTGGCGGGTGAGCCTGGTGCCACGTACCTGGACTGGGACATCAGCCTCCCAATCTTGAGGAAACGAAGTGACGTAGAGACTAGTCGGATGGCGGCGTTTTTGCAATTTTCATTGGTGGATTATGGCCGTGTACTTTATGGTTATACCAGCCTCCCAGTCTTGAGGAAACGAAGTGACGTAGAGACTAGTCGGATGCGGCGTTTTTGCAATTTTCATTGGTGGATTATGGCCGTGTACTTTATGGTTATACCAGCCTCCCAGTCTTGAGGAAACGAAGTGACGTAGAGACTAGTCGGATGCGGCGTTTTTGCAATTTTCATTGGTGGATTATGGCCGTGTACTTTATGGTTATACCAGCCTCCCAGTCTTGAGGAAACGAAGTGACGTAGAGACTAGTCGGATGGGGCGTTTTTGCAATTTTCATTAGTGGATTATGGCCGTGTACTTTATGGTTATACCAGCCTCCCAGTCTTAAGGAAACGAAGTGACGTAGAGACTAGTCGGATGCGGCGTTTTATGTAGGGGGACCGATATGTTTTGTTGGTTGGTTGAGGTGAGATTGAGTGGGGTTTTGGTGGTGTCAGAGGGTACTGCGGGGGTGTCAGGGTGCATTGAAGTGATGTGACGTTTGGGTTGTACTGTTTGGCGTTAGGTTGCGTTTTTCGAAGTGGTTTGGGCTTGGGCTTGCACTGTTTCGCGTGGGAGCTGAAGGGGTGCGTGCTTAGTATTTAAGGTTCGTGGTTGGTGGGTGGTTCGCAGTCACAGCTTGAGCTTTGATTTCATTAAGAGAGATAGCAGCTTTGAGGTTGGAGATTCTTGCGTGAAGTGGCCGTTTCATTTCTGCAAAGGTATGTCGTCCTCTTCTCGTGGGTCTAATTTTGGGGAGTCCGACGCGAGTTTTGGGGAGTTACGGTTGGAGTTCCTTAGCAGTTCGTCGGAGTCGTTGCATGTGGAGGTAGAGCGCAAAGTGCTTGAAGATCCACCTAGTGAGCATGCGGAGTCCTTGTGGCCGAAACGAAACGGGTACGGTTGGGTGGCCGAGGGCGTGAGGAACTGCTCGTCGAAATACAGATGGTCTCGGCTTCTTAAGTCTTGGCTGAACAGCATATATCTCTTCGAACGAGGTTTTGATCCGGATAGTATGCATGTGGAGCGGGTTAGTGCCGTGGAGTGTGTTTGCCATGGTAGGGAAGGATCGGCGACCGATTTCTTTTATGTATATTCATGCATGTTTGTAAAGTTGCATGTTCGTCTCCCGTTTGACGAGTTCACAATGGGCGTCCTCCGGCTATTGAACGTGGCGCCTACCCAGCTCCATCCGAATAGCTGGGGTAGTTTGCAAGCTTTTAGGCTGTTGTGCAAGACGCTTACGTTAGAGCCAACTGCTGAGAGTTTTTTATATTTTTATCTGACCAGACCGAGGGAGCCGTGCAGCTGGGTTTCGCTTGTGGGAAGGCCTAAGAGCTGCGTGCTGGACGGTTTTACGCAATCCTTCAAAAATTTCAAGGACGGGTTTTTTCGTGTGAGCATGAAGGCAGGTGTGCAGCCGTGGTACCTGGACGAGAGTGGTGTGGCAAGATTTCCACTTTATTGGACGGATTCGCCTACTAAATGGGAGTTGGTGACGAGGGAGGCATTAGATGTGGCCAGTAGGCGGGTAGTAGACGTGTTAGAGTGGTTGCCGCCTAGGGCCCTTGGGAAGTGGATTGTGTGTTGTTATTTGACCGACGACCCGGGGCGGGATGTTTGTGGTACGTTTCCTTGTAACCATACAGGTTCGCGTGTTGGACTAATCTGAATATGTTTCTTTTTTGCAGGTGTGATGGCCCATTATGCGAAAAAGGTAGGGGCTTCGGAGGATTTGTTTGCGAAGATTAGGGATCAGCTGGCGGCTTATTCAAAGGGGGAGGGTTCTTCAAAGGCGCCACTACTGGCTGGCCCCATGGTAGAGACAGTGCGGCCTGTTGCGAAGCGGCCTGATGTGTCGAAGCTGAAAGGTGTGGGAAAGGATAGGAAGAGGCTTAGGGCTCTTGCCAAGACGGGGGGGTTGCGGCGGGTGGGTCCAATAATCCAGATTTGGGTGGGTTCGAGAAGGCCAAGGTGCAAATGAGGAAGGGGGTGGAAATCAAGCTGACGGATCCGGAGGTTGCTATTGTGGAAGCCGCTGACCCAGGCTTGATTATGAGAGCTTGGAATGAGTATATGTCTCGTGGGCTTGTGCTGGGGCGGCGGTTGTCGATGATGATGCAGGAAGAGATTGCTGCTGGGGACAAGAAAAAATTGGTTGACGAGCTGGCTGCGTTGAAGGTGCAGGTAGAGCGCGATCAGCAGAATTGGGATGATGAGAAGAAGAAGTTGGAGGATGAGGTGAAGAAGTTGAAGGTTGGGGTGTTGGCTGCGGAGAAGAAGTTGAAGTTGAAGCAAGTGGAGGTGGACGAGCTGCAGGCGAGGAGGAAAGCAGAATCTGAGGAGGCGGCTGACGAGATCAATGGTTTACAACAGGCCGTGTATTCAGAACATGTGAAGGGTTTTGAGAAGGCCTTGAGGCAGGCTGAGTTTTTGTATAAGGAGGTGTCTGTCACCGACTGCCGTTTCAATGTGAACTTGGACATTTATGAGAACAAGA
>Ga0214544_1010128_pt1 | contig 14145 bp, 6 predicted proteins | sample CNSS3metaG_FD_160074 | JGI IMG/M metagenome (GOLD analysis project Ga0214544, IMG submission 160074) | Root nodule microbial communities from cowpea collected in UCLA plant growth center, Los Angeles, California, USA - CNSS3 | ecosystem: Host-associated > Plants > Roots > Nodule | place: USA...
CATTTCCATACCAACCATTGAGATTAATTCCTCATACGCATCATATTTCGAATCCCTACCTCTGATCATCACCACCCCATGAATCTAGGGCCTCATCTCATATTAATCACGTGTTCCTTTGGTTCCACACCACTCATTCATTTCACATGCCAATATCATACCCAACCCGTCATAATCATTTCATGAATCATGCCAAACATACTTCATGTTCCATTATATGCATATCACTCATCATACAATCATACTCAACCAAAACAGATCGTTCAGGAACAAACAGACATCCAAAAACAGTACGGTCTCGCCCAGCATCTCGCTCAGGCTGAGGAGTCTCGCTCAGGCGAGACGTGCTCGCTCAGGCGAGCCTCCCCCTCGCCTAGGCGAGAGCACAAAAACAAGGGCAGGAGCAACACGGGATCTCGCTTAAGCGAGATCCCTCTCGCCTAGGCGAGTTGCCTGCTCGCTCAAAAGTTGAGCGAGTCGCCTGGGCGACCTTTCGTGCAAAAACTTAGGCGAGCTCCCTGTTTCATCTCGCCTAGGCGAGATGGACTCGCTTGGGCGAGATTAACAGGTCTCGCCACTGTTCTTCACTGCAACAGCCATGAAAATCGAACCAACAAAGAATACAAAGCAGTTAATCACACCAAAACGAATGATTTATCCATGCAATCAGTGATTCACTCAAGAACAGCCAAGACAACACCAAAAGACTGAGACTCTAACTTCCCGTACCTGGAAATAGGTTCGTACCGGACCTTCGACGCGTAACCAAGGAGCACAGCAGCTCTAGGACTCACTACGGAGCTGAAAACAGAATGTGCACGGAACAAGGCAGATTAGTACTAACCCTAACTGCGAAAATACAAGGGAAAGGCAAAAAGGGAACTTCGGTGAGCTAGAGGGGTACTTACGTGGAGTAGAAACTGATTCGGAGCTAGCTCGAAAGGCTTGGGGAGGAACCCTAGCAGAGCGTTCTGTGAGGGGTATGGGGAGTGACGGCTGGTTCTTTTCTGAAAGTGCAAGAAATGTGGAATTAGGGCAACGCTAAGGGTCTTTATATCATGGGCCAGCCTTTTAGGCCCAATACTGTAGGGCAGTCCACTAACTTTTAGGGCAGGAATAAAATGGGCCTTACATTGATCCTCGAAGTATGTAACTATACTAATAAAAATCGTACAAACCCTAATTAGTATGTTCTTCAATTTTTTTTAATAATATTTTAGAAAATACAAATCCTTGCATATGTGTGGTAGTTCATTACAGATAAATATATGTGTTCAGAGTAAAAGAGACATTTTTCTCATCCAGCTTGCTCTTGAATCGTTACTTTCTCTGCAAATCAGCTTCATTCTCTTAATACCAACAAGGTTAGCTGCAAAATCAGTTTAGAAAAATGCAACCTAAGTATTATATTACTAAAAATTAATATAAAAAAATTGTTTTTACAAGGACTGAGAAAAATCTAGCAATCGGATTTCTTGTTGGAAGCTCAATATTGATTTGACATAACAATTTTATAATATTTAAATAAATATAAATTTTATTTTGTAAATTAATTTTGTAAATTAAATTAGATTTTTTTTAATAAAAAGACATGTATAATAATATATCATTTTTTGAGTTTCACTAATCATTTTCCGAAGATATAATTTAATCAAAGAAATTTTATGTTTGATATCCACGGTATAAGATTAAAAATAAAATGATACCACTTATTTTATTTTTTTGAAAAAATCAATATCTAATACTAAATCATGTTATGAAATACAAATACAAAATCAGAGTAAGAAAATCATTGTCCTCTCTTTAATCGAAAATTTGAATAGAAATAGATAAGTTTGTTAATATGCTATTTTAGTGACTCATACCTACAGCACTTGGGAGTCTAGAAGTTGTATGTCTGTTGGCACATGGACTTCATGATCCTCATGTTGAATTCATAGCAGGCAGGCACTACCAAACAATTACAAAATAATTAATAGGCAAATATTGTCAAAAACACAAGTCACATAATTTTTTGCATTCCCATATTTCTGAGGCCTTCAAACATAAAAACTACTGGTTAACTTATGCATGAACATTGAACAGATGCAAACTGTGTTAAAGAATATTAATAACTTAAAGATAGATAATTTCATCATATTAAGAGATTTTAATTTTAATTCTTTCTATGTAACTAAATTTCATGAAAGTTATTTTTTTTTTTTAGATTGTGTAATTTAATGATATCAATAAGTTTTTCAGAAAGTATATAAATGAGTGAATTGTTTTGAATTCAAAATGAAAAAATAAGTTTTTTAAGTACAATTATAAGTTAAATTACTTTTAAATTTGTTTTAGAGAAGCTGTTGTCTAAATATACGTTTATTATAAATTTGGGTTATATATATATATATATATATATATATATATATATATATATATATATATATATATATATATATATATATAATAGGACCATTATATTATTTACCCAAATTATTAAAGTGATCTAATTAATTAAATTTATGACTAAAAACATATATGTCATCAAATGTTATATGTGTAGATACCAATAATATTTTAATATGATGAAGGGAACAAATTAACTTTTAGTAAAAGTAATTGAGAGGCTACATAAAGGGGTTATGGTCCTTATCTTCGTCCAGAAAGAGAAAATAAAAAGAAAGTTTCAGGTGTTTTATAATGACAAGATTCCGGGATGTCAAAAAAACATGTAATTGCAGGTAACGGGTAGGAAATGAATATTGTAAATGGATACACACGGGTGACGGGTATGGGTATTTTTTATACTCACATGTTAATGGGGCAGATACGGGGTATCATAGTATCCATACCCACTATACTTTAATTTAAATTAAAAAAATTAAAAATACATGATTAAAACATTAACACATTGATTTTGAATGAGTTATTTTTTATTAATTGGTTTTAAAAAATCTTTATTTATTTGTAAAATGTCGTTCAACACTATTTAAATGTTTAAATGAATTATTCACACTTTATTTGACATTTAAGAATGTTATGCATTGTATCTTCATTTGAATTTATGATTAAAATATGTTATTAAATATTTAATTTTTCTTTTAAAAATACTCGCGACTACTTGTGGATAGTCATGAATATTAAAATAATAATATGTTGATACTCACATAACATATATCCACATAGATATAGATACGAGTATGGAACAGATATTAATTCATCGGACCCGTACCCTACTCACTCCATTGACATCCCTAAAAAAAACCATATACTAAAGATTAATCCAGGTATACTTCCACATTATTCTCTATAAGATTTTAGAGATTGTTCTATTGACTAAGAGATTTAATTACTTATTTATAATTGGTCTCTGAGTGCATAATCTAACATTAATTTCTTTTTTCATATATAGAAGTATTTTGTATGTGCAATATTTTATTATTTTTGTTATTTTTTAAAATTTATTATGTTTTATTTTCATAGAAATTATGCTTTGAATGCATAATTTTATTAGTAATTTTTATAGAAAAAAAAAACTTTTGAAATTGTTATGCTTTTTTATGAAAACAATTTTTATTTTGTCATATTTTTTTTATAATTTGACTAATGAACTAAAATTTTAAAAATTAATTTTTTGCTTTTTAAAAATTTCACGTTTTTTTTTTTTGAAATTTTATATGAATTTATTTTTTATTTTTTAGATTTTGTTTTCGATAATTTGACTAAAAAATTTTAATTTGATTTTTTATGACGACATAATAAAAAACCTTAAACTTTTCTTTAAAAATTGAATAAAGAACTAACTTATTTTGTGTTAACTATTCAATATTTAAACTACCTCAATCTCAGAATTTATAAACTAAATTAAAATATTAAAGATTTTGTTCACATTATATATGTAGAATACGTTAAAAATTAACGACTTTACTGGCTAAAAGTTAAGTTTCATTATTTATTTGTTAAAATTATATATATGTGAATATTTAAAAAAAAATACGATACTGTTTTAATTATTAAATTTCAATACATCAATCAACTTATAAAAAAAATGTATTTTAAAAATACTCCAATCAATACGAAAATTCTGTAAAAAAAAAAATAAAACTAAAAAATTAAGCGCGGAAGTTGTGTTTTCAAAGTATTTACTTTGAAGTTGTATTTTGAAAGTACAACTTATTTATATTATCTATAAATTTGAGTCGAAAACCTTAAAAATTTAACTTGTGAATTTATTTATTGAATGAAGTAGCGAACTTATTACTACATGCCATGCCATTTACATATGCAGTCCACAATGTCACATTTTGTTTGCGAAAAAGTGGTAAAGCAGTAGTTAGAGAATCTGTGTGGAGTCATCAAAATCAGTGTGTAAAGGATAATAATATGTGCAACTGCTTTTAGTTACCATAATAATATGTGGCCTCCTTTGCCTCCAAATGGTTCCCACAATCACAACAAAAATGGAACAAAAGATAAGAGGGAAAAGGAATTCTGCATGTTTACTTATCGTGTGGAATCAATAATTTTTTGGGTATTGACTGAACTTTTCAAGAAAATGTTTTTTGCATAAAATTGTAATTTTTTCTACTTATATATCTTTCTCTTTTCGGTCTTTTATTAAATATATACACACACATAAGCAGTGAGTTTTATTTTCTTTCTTATTTTCATTATTATTTGTAAGAGTTTTCAAATTAGAATAAAAACGAAAACCAGTTTGTAATCTTTAGCTGCCGACAAAGAAATCGCTTTAACATTAAAAAGCAAATTTATTGGATGAATGAAATAAAAATCTAACCTGATAGATTTTGTCTTCAACCCTTTATTTCTTGACTAAAGAAAAGCTTGAGTGGCCAGAGAAGATTTAAAAAGATAAACATCAAACACATTACATTTCTTTTTTCCAATCTTGTTTTTTTCGAGATGCATGTGACATTTCTCGAATGTTACAAACGATAAGGAAAAACGATCACATGCTAAAACGACCTCCAATAACTATAACTTGATTAGGTTCTCTTCTGAAGTGGCTTCCAATGACCACAACCATTCCAAAGTCAACACACACATACTTAGTTCTTTGGCCATCCAAATTTGTACATAACAGCTGTTTTTTGAAACTAATGGGTCTTAGTTTTCTTCCTTTGATTAGATACCCAATCAACTAGTCTTTGGGATTCACAACGTTGGACACGGTCTTTTCCTTCAGTTCTTTTGCAAGCACGTCAATGGAATCTGAAACTTCAACCCTATATACATAGAACCTTGTAACAAACGCGAAGAAGATGAGGTTGAGGAAGTTTAGTACTGCGAAAAATGCATAGTAGTAGTCAAGATGAGACTCATTCAGGTTGTTCAAAATCCACCCCTTGTGACCGTTTTTCTTGGTGACATGTGACACTGTTGAGAGAAGAAAGGAACTGATGAAGTTACCAATGCCTAAGGTAGTTGTGGAATAGGAAGTCCCAATGCTCTTCATATGTTCTGGGGCTTGATCATAGAAAAACTCGATTTTGGCAACCTCTAAGAAGGCATCGGCAGTTCCCATCAGTATAAACTGAGGAAGCAAAATGAATATGCTCAAAGGAACCTGTGCTCCACTTTCAACTACCCCATGTTCTCTTGCAACCTTGAGTCTATAGCTTTCGGTCCCAGATGCAATGATCATGATCAGTGTGTGGATTACAAGGCCAATTCCCATCCTCTGAAGCAGGGTAATGCCTCTGGGGTTCTTGGTAAACCTTTGCATGATCTTCACAAAGAAACGATCATAGAGCACAACACACACAAGCAAGGACACAGTAACGAATGCAGCCAAACTAGCAGGGGGAATTTTGAAGCTTCCGATGTGTCTGTCAAGAGTAGTTCCTTGCTTCACAAAAAGGGTATTTATCTGAGCCATCATTGTACTAGGAACAAATGTAGCAACCAAGATAGGAATCATCCTTAGCATTTGTTTTGTCTCCTCCACTTGTGTAACTGTGCAAAGCATCCATGGACTGGTGTTTGAATCTGTTTTAACGCAGGCCTTATCAAGGAACCTACACAAATATGCATCATCATTATTATTATTATCATTAAGACGTAAAAATTGAAAAAAATAAAAGAATACTCTTGTAGAATTTTGTACTTGAGTGTTGGAGTGTGATCAATTCTGTAGCTCCCTTTCTTTGCATAGTCTTCCTTGTCAAGTTCATATAGTTCTTTAGAGTTACCAGGGACAGGGACTTCCCATTTCCTCAAAGCAGCCACAATGACCCTAGCCATTCTAGTGAAGGTACTCCCAGCAGGCACCTTGTGCCTATAGAAGGGTGTGCCTGCCAGGAATATCATGATTGACACTAAAAGGCCAAGAGTTGGAAGAGCATACCCAAGAGTCCAACCCACATTATCTTGGATATACACTAGAACACTGTTTGCGAAGAGGGTCCCAAAGAAGATGCTGAACATCCACCAATTGAAGAAAGAGAGCTTATGCAACTTCTCTTTAGGGTGAAAATCATCAAACTGGTCAGCTCCTATGGTGGAGATGTTGGGTTTGGTTCCTCCGGTTCCCACTGCTAGAGTGTAAAGTGCACCATAGAACACTGCTAGCTGTAGTGTCGAGGCTTTCCCGCATTTTGTCACATCCTTTTCATAGCATGCAGGTGGCTTTAGGCTCGGAAGGGACACCGCCAGTGTAAGCAGAGACATACCCTGCCATTAACAATCCCAATACAGATCAAACAATCAGACAACCCCAACAAACTATTTTGACAGTTTAAACAGTTTGCATAACCACCAAATTACTGCAAAAAGGTTATCTGAATATCTGTTTGGATTTATTGAGTAAAAAATAGTAAGATTAGAATGAAGGTTATCATATAATTACAGAGGGTGTTATAAAACCACGTGTCAGATTTTCATTTTATATGTTGTTATTATTTAGACAGTTTTGTCTTGTTATCAGATTCTCCTATACAACTTGCTAGTTGTCTTTATTCGTGGCACACTCTGATGCCCCACGACCGCACCTGCCCCAGTAACTGACTTGTGATAAATAGTTTTGGAGTTAGTGTGGTTTACTTGTGTAGGGCTACACTTTTACTTGTTGCAGGTACAAAAACATGATAACCTAAATTGTGGACCATAAAAACAACACATACTTTCGAAGGGTGTACACACAACCATGAAAAGCGCGGTCCACTAACGTCACAAGTATGAAAAGAATGCCACATGCTTTGAACCAAACTAGACAGTAGATAGTGACCGGGACATTTTCCTACTACCTTCCGTGTCTTTTTCTTAGACAACACTGTCATGAGGTCAAATTTTAATACTTCCCCAATGTAATATCATAACATCTCCTATCTCAATTCTATTACAGTTCACTTACAAAATTTTAATTACATGTGATTAGATTGAATTACATATATATGTAAAACAAATATTGATGTGATCTATCAGTTATATTTAATGGAACTAAAATACTTAATATAAAATTAGCAATATTTAAATATTTTATAATTCAATAAACATCATAGTCATAAAAATAGTATGCCATCTCAATAATCATTCATCCTCAAAAGTCAAGTTCCGATTCACTGGCTGAGCTGCAAGATTCTTTTGTTTATCTAGAATCACTAATCAAACTCGAGAGTTAGTGTATTATTGGTCCAGCGATAGCTACTGTCCACTTATCATACTAGCAATATTGGAAAAAGAAAAAAAGAAATTAAATGTTAAGTCTTTGATCCAAAAGGATGAAAGTGTTATGGTATATAGTAGCTTCATTTGGTTGGTTGGTTCTTGACAGGTTTTTGTGTGGAGTAATCAGCAAGTGACATGTAACATGGTATCAAAATACTAAATCATTTTAATTAATCTCATAATACATATATATAAGAATCAGGGTTATGGTCAAAATATGCGGACTTAAAAAATCATTTTGTAAGATATAACTTTATGATAATTTTTATATTAAGAAGAACAAGCACCAAGGATCTTGGGCGAGACTTTTCCTAGTTTCTAACATGTGGGAGTGGGGTGTTGAAAGGTGGTGATAATGCCACCGGGGGTGGTATGGGATTCACCAAAGGCAAACAGAGTGTGGTTTGACTTAAATCAACTTTACACTCACATTTTCCATAATTTTCAAATATATATTGATAGAATAATCAATTGTTTCATACTACCTACTAATAATTAAAATTTACACAAACGTAAGCTTAAGAGAGGACATTAACTTCAAACATTTTATATGTCCCACCCAACGCTCCATGTGAGATTAGAAGGGATGAACACTTGACATCCAAATAATTGAGGTTAAATTGTCAAAGGCCTACCTAGACACTTTACATATGTTTTTGTTTTGTGACAAGATTTCAATGTCCGGAGTAAACTATTTTTGACATATTATAGAAAATGGAATACGCTGATAATAGTTAACATAAGAAGTCAAACAAGTTGTTAGTAGATTAATGTAGGAGATTACACCAATTGAATGAATGAGCGGTGTTTAAAAAAAAGAGAAAAAGTTAGAGTTAATTACCGAGAGATAAATGGTAGAGGCTATGGTAAAAGTCCAATAGCGACCGAGGAAAGCGTCAGCAACGTAGGCACCTAAAATTGGTGTCATCCAAATGGTGCCAACCCAGTTTGTGACATTGTTTGCAGAGGTTACTGTGCCTTGGTGAAGCTTTGTTGTAAGATACAGAATCAAATTTGATGATATTCCATAATAAGCCATCCTTTCGAATACCTCATACACTGCATCAACATGTATCAATTCAAACCTCAATTTTCCTCTTTCAAATTATAAACAACTAAGTGTTTTGCTTTAACCAACCTTCTCATTTTGCTAATTAAATTAAGTGCATACAAAAACAGGAGTTACGTCATCCCGTCAAATATGTCACACTAATTATACAACTTTACGGATTGGTATCCGTGACAATTCAATCAGAAGCGTGTTACGTTCGTCAACGGTTTGCTTCCAATCCAAACTCTTTTTTCCCAGTTTGATTCCAGATAGTAAAATATTCACTATCTTTGAATAATAAAAGTAATATTAATTATACTTTTTTAGTACTGTTGGAGAGATATTTTTTGTTCTATGTAATTCAATATGTTAAACATCGTATGCTATCCAAAAATAATTAAAATAAACCCAGTGACTTGTATAATAAAAACAAACAGTACGACGAGTTTGGAAATAAAATATCACGCATTATTTAATCCAGCTATCATACAATAATAGGCATCGTTGAAAGTGCAAGAAGGCTTTTTTTAGTTGATTCTGTTTTCATTTTTTAAAATTAATTTTTGAGAAATGCTTTCAGATAAGAACTAGCTAGGAAGAGATTATAAAATTGTTCTCGATGAAATTAAAAAAAAAAAAGTTTGAAAAAGAAGTTTATGATGATTATGGGAAAGCATGCGTATGGATCTTGTGATTTCGGAAATTTGGCACGATCGAAATGGAGAAAACGGTTACTTCCAGGCCTAAACCTAATCTACTTTTGTACGATTGATAAACAAAACATCCATTCCAATTCCATTAACGCAGAATAACAGCTTCTGATTCTCTCACATCACGACCGAGCCCACCAGCCACTACCACCACTCCGAGAGGGACAACTCCAACTTCCATGCATTCCTTTCCAACACCCTTTTTCGACCCATAAAACAAAACTTATATTTTCACAACTATTTTAATTAACAATTTTTTTAGTAATAATAATAAATAATGTTTAAATGAATTAATGATGCTTTAATAAATAATTATAATTAGTTGTATAACTAATATTAATTGTCACTATATTAGTATTGATTTTTAGATAACAAAGAAAGCCCACACCCTCGCGAACAAAGAGCGACAAGGACACCCTACGAAAAATATTCCTTGCCTTGGCTTCTAAAAGGTTTCACCCAACAGATTAATCTTTTAAAAAATCATATTATTTTATAAAGGATAATACACTTTACAAATATAAAAGATTCTTACTTTCTCAATAAATACAAAAAGTCGAGTATAATAAATTTACTAAGCTTTACAAGTACTTGAAAATGTCATTTTTCTTTATTAGTTTATAAATATAAGACTGTATATAAATTAGACTTGATTTATAAACTAATAGCGTATTGGATGGATTTATTAATAAGGATCACTACAGAAAAAATACTTTTAGGAAAGGAAAGGAGAATAATTTATTAAAAATCAAAATACATATTATGAAGTTCAATTGATATGATATGGAGAACATAATATTTATTTCGAAAAATATAAGGATGTGTGAATGTTTTGTTGACTTCATCCATTAAATTACAAAAGGACAAAATATGTATACAAAAGTAATACATATATATATATATATATAACATATAGGAAAAATATATATATAAAAAAAAGTGTACTACTAAAAGAAACAAGTGTGGTTTAATGGTAAAATATACTTGTTAGAAGTAGTTTGAGCGAAAGAGAAAATGAGAGGGTAAAAAGGTGTGTGACAAACTCCTTTTTTTTTGTGATGCGAAGAGATATTTATGCAAGGACTGAAGCTGCAGGTACACCATCACTTCGCTGCCCAGCGAAGCAAAGAAAAAAACCCCATTTGCAGCGAAAAATAGGAAAACCTCTGGTAGGTAAATTAATGCGAAGCGAAGGACAAAGGCAAAAAATGGAGCAAGTAAATTTCTCTTCTCAGTTATCACCAACACTTGCAGTTGCCGAGAACTGCATAACATGGTACAACTGAGTAGTTCAAAGTTTCGAAATTGGAAAAACAATCAGAAATGAAAAGAAAAGGAGTAGCCATATGAGAGGCATGGATGTGAAAGCTTGCGTTAACATAATAGAGTTGTTAAATGGTTTGTGATTGGTTGAATGAAACGTAAGAAAGGTTTTAAAGTAATAAAATAGTTGTGCATTTGTAGAAGAAAGGGAAAGCAAAAAGGTTAGAGAAGGATAGAAAAAAGTTACCAACAACAAAGGAGCAAGCTTTCCAACCGCCACTTTTGGATCTAAGAATAGGTTTGCCTTTAATGTTGACAGTGCCATCTTGGGTGTAGTCCTGGTTCACCACCCTCCCCTCTTCCATGGTCATAGTTGCTCAACTCAATAACTTTCTCTGATTCCTCACTGAGTTTGGAGAGGGAAGAAGGAGAAATGAGAGAAGTGAATGTGTGGTAGCATGGTCCTTCATTCATAAAAACTATACACAATTTATAGACCCAGTGCTCTGCTCTGCTCTGCTCTGTGGATACACTTAGCACCACATGGGCCCAGTATCCTCACCATCCTCTCACACTTTCTTCCTTTCTTTATTTCCTCTCAAATAAATAAATACCAAACAAAAACCTTTTTCTTTTTTTTTTAATACAAATCAACTCATCAGTAGGTATCGCAGTTCAATTCAGATGCGCACACACCCCTTATTTTCACCCAACAGATTACTTTTCTAAGATTTAGCTTTTACTCTTATTCTACAAATTTTAAATATTTTCCCTATATTTCTTTTTTCCTTATTTAGTAGTTCCAAGTTGAGAAAAAATTTTGAGTCGTTTCCATTTAAATTTTTTTTTTAATTAAGCTTCAATTTTTTAAAATTTGATTTAATTTTGTCAGTACCTTCGATATTAAAAACCGTTACGTATGAATTTGTAATTTTTTTTATTCATTTTCTTGTACATTTTTTTGCTTTCAACATATTATGTGTTAGGTGTCGATGCTGGTGTCAATAACAAATATTTTTATTTTTTATTCAATTTATTCTACATACGTATATATTTGACTCAATTCGATTTTAATATTTTATTTCTGAATAAAATCTTTTAATTATAACCAAATTTATTATAATTATAAATGCTATAGTGATATTTATATTAAAATTAATTTTTATTTTTAAAATTAAGTTTAAATCAATTCTAATATTATTAGTAGATTCCATTTAAATTAATTAATTTTAATGTTATACAAAAAATATGAATTAATAATATAATTGTTTTAAATATTTACTTTTTTAAAATGAAACTTAAACTTATAAATAAATATAATACAATAAATAAAAAACTAATGTTGAACTTAAAATAAAATAAAAAGTAGAATAACTATTTGTTTGACTTAAAATTTAAAAATATTAAAATTTAAAATTTATTTTTATTAAATAATTTTATATATATATATATATATATATATATATAAGAATTAGATAAGAAAATACAATTTTAATAAAAATATTACTATAACATCTATACAAATAATAAAATTTGTTTTAATTTGAAGAGAAACAACATTATATTTTAAAAACAAAAATATAATTGCATTAAATAAAAAGCATGTAATAGAAATACATTAAATATAAGACCATGACATTTGAATTTGACACTGACATGTAACACATGTTACATTGCAGGAACATACAACACAAAATTTTGCAAAATAATAAAAATAAAAGTACAAATTGACATGTGACACTAATACTAATATTATATATAAGGTATTAATATAAATTATTTAATTGAGTTAATTTTTCAATAAATTAAAACTCACTTGAAACAAAAGTCTAATTAGATACCATTTGAAAATTTTTAACAAAATTTGGAATATGGCGTGTAACTATACGTTTCTTTTATCTATTTCACAATTTCAGAAACAAAAAGAGTTGTCTCCCATTCTAATATTTATTTTCATTCTCATTATCTTTTCTATTTCAAATAGACAAAAAATTCTTTATTTCTAAAAGAAACATTTAATTATTTTTACTATTTGTTATAATTATTTGACTCTCGTTAAGAGGTTATCAAATATTTTTATTTGAAATTTATATAATTATAATTTGTGTCTTACTATTTGATATTAGAAAAATAATTATCTGATTTTGACAATAAATACTTATAACATCTTTTTTTTTCTACTATATTTTAATTAGTTGTAAACAAAATATTTAATTAATATTTAAAATAAAATAGAAATAAGTATAAATGCAAAAATATGCACATTTTCGGAGACGTAAAATAAAAATTGCATATGTGTACAATATAAAAATAAGAATTCTCAAATATAAAGATAAGAATGTTCAAATCCACATGTTGTCATCCTTAATTAAAGCATATTATAATTTGTAAGTATTCATACAAACATATTAACTTTATTATAATAAGTATAATAGTTAATTATATTACTGAAACTAAATGTATATTATGTTTAGCATATTATAACAAAAATCATTCTCTTATATTTATTAAATAGTAAAATATTTAATAAATATTTTGTATGGCGTTTAATTAATACTTATTATGCATAATATATATTTAAAATCAATTTTTTATATCTGTAAAAATTTGTAATGTATATATGTTAAATATAATATCTTATCAGAAGAAACAATAATAAATAATAATATTTTATAATATATATATATATATATATATATATATATATATATATATATATATATATATATGAATTTTATTGGTTTTAGTAGTTACTTATAAAATCTTAACTTATAATTTTTAACTAAATAAGAACTTATTATTTTTAAGGAAAGTACGTCCTTCTTTATATGAAATTGTTTTTCCTCTCCTCTTTTGGTGAACATCTACAATATTTCCTATCTCTCAACTTTGAAAATTATGTGTTTAGTCTCATTTAGTTTTATTGAAGGATAAGCTATATTTGAAAGTCAAGTCAATTTGCATGATAAATTCTTGAGGAAAATACTTTATTCTAACACCCTTTTCCAACATTTTGACATTATTATATAAATTATATTTTAATAAATTAAGACATTGAATTTTTAAAAACTATCTTTTTATGCGTATTTATCTTCTTACAACCTACAATCGATCTATTTAAATATAACAAATTTTATATATATATATATATATATATATATATATATATATATATATATATATATATATATATATATATATATTATTTCATTACTTAGAGACAAACATATCTATATTTATTCCTAATACCATTTTTTTAATACTACTACATTTATAATGTTTTAAACACCTAATTGAAAAATTAGTTTATATAAGCACCTTAATTTTTTTATTATTTAACTCTTTGATTTAATTTACTCTACCATTCTTGTCACTATATAATATTTGTATAATATTTGTATGTAATTTTATTTGATATTTTGATTTTATAAAAGTTCGTTCACGTGAGTATAT
>Ga0214544_1010134_pt1 | contig 14132 bp, 5 predicted proteins | sample CNSS3metaG_FD_160074 | JGI IMG/M metagenome (GOLD analysis project Ga0214544, IMG submission 160074) | Root nodule microbial communities from cowpea collected in UCLA plant growth center, Los Angeles, California, USA - CNSS3 | ecosystem: Host-associated > Plants > Roots > Nodule | place: USA...
ATTAGAAAAAAAAAAAAAATAAAAAAAAAAAAATTATATAAAAAATTTATAAAAAAAAAAAAAAAAAAAATATATATATATATATATATATATATATATATTACTTAAATATGTTAGGATATTATCTATTTAGTTAAGATTATAAAGTGTTATGAGTTATGTTAATATTAGGTTTATAACTAAGGACATAATTGTATAAAAAAGTTGTTATATAGATTATAAAATAATATTCTAATTTTATAAGAGGTCAAATTGAAATTATTAAAATCTGAAATGTAATTCTTTGGAAAATTACATACACAGTGTTTATATCATTATCCAAATCACTTTCAATGACAAATTTAGGTTAAGTTCCACGTTATATTTTCATCATGAATTAAGATATGGATTTATTAAGGAGTAACATATGACTATGTTGTGAATTTTGGATCCATATGAGTAGAAGTATATGATTAGGCATAATTATTATTTGTTAAAAAATCTCTTAAAGAATCACTTACATGTTTTTTTTTTTCTTTGTGTAATTTTAATAGTATATTGCATTTTAAGAAATATAAACTATAATATTCTTGTATTAAATCATTTATAGGAATTTGATCATTTACGTTTTTTGTTTATTTTTGTTAAGAGAATATCTAATTTTTAATATTAAGTATTTAATAGTATAAATTTATAGTTTAATAAGTAGCCTAAATTTTGTTTTCTTCTATCTGATGTTTTTAATTTCATCTCATTTGAATAATTTTTTTTTGTTACATAATTGTTTCTTTGTTTTTGTCAATGGTATTCAATATTGATCAAGTTCAATAAAACTTCTATGGTAACTCAACACTTACAAAAATAATAAATGTTGTAATTGTTATTAATTTTCAATATGTGTAATATTTTATTCTTTTATACACTTACTTAAAATTTATCTAATTATTATTTGATGATATATTTTAAGAGTTATATAAATTTATGATAAACCATTTCTTTTATAATTTGTGTGATTTGAAAATCCAAATAATAGTTATAATTTTGAGGTGGAGTAAAAAAATATTTTGTTATATATATATATATATATATATATATATATATATATATATATATATATATATATATATATATATGATGTCTTTTTGTATTGAAACCAATTTAACTTGTAAAAGTGTTAAAATTTATTAATTTTTAACTATTTATTAGACTTTTTTAATATTTTGGAAATTAGCAATTGTGTGTATTATAAATAATAGGAGTCTTCTCAATGCAGTTTGATTCTGATTTTCTCTAGAAATATATTCAAACTAAATATAAAATATATATGGGGTTTGATTTGATCCATTTTAAACATAAAAAAAATCAAACTAAACCAATTTTGTTTGGTTCGGCTTTAGAGTTTTATTTTATATTTGAACATATGAAATTGAAATTGTTTTAAAATAATGAATTATAATCCAATTTATTCAAATTTAACTTTTAGCAAAATCAAATTTATTTACACTAATTTTCATTATGAAATTTTATTTTAATTATACTTTAAAATTAATTTTTATCAAAATTTATATTTTAAAGGATTGCCTCAAAAACAATATTTCGAATTAAAAAAAATGAAAGACAAAGAGAAAGATCGGTTGGTGAGTACTTCTAGTTGTATCCCTACATGTGTTGAATAACCACTTGAGTTGGTTATGTTGGATAACAATTATTTAGTGTACAAATTACAAATAAAATATGAAATGTATGAGCTTGGTTATATATCCACTTTATTATGATATCCACTTTATTATGATATGTACAAATTTTGTATTATGAATTTATGAAAGTTTTTGAAGCGCTGATTAGTTGTGACATGACTCTAAAATTGTATCCTTACACGAACTCAACAAATGGCATGACAGATGAGAAAACTCTATTCAATATAAGAACATGTGTGATAATAATGTTTTTTATTTTGTTCCTGCAAAGAGGAACTGAATTGTTTCAGTTGGAAAAAAAGTACATATGTGCTACGAAAATACAACATAGTTGAAGGGTCAATGGTATGCTTAAAATATGCAAGCAGCATTCTACCATCTAAAAAGCAAGACCCAAGCATATGCAGTTCTGTGAATTAAATTACACAGTAAATACTGGCTACTTAATTCTCATACTTTGGCCTAACTTCTATTCCTTCAACAAAGAGGCCAGACTTCCAATTACCAGCATTTACCTCCTTCACACTCATATGCACATTATCTTCTAAGCCAACATTGAAGAATTCTCCCATCTCAATCTCCAACCACCCATCACTTCGCAAACTGGGATGCTGCAACCCTGCAACTCTTCTACCGTTTGATGATCTATCCAAACACACATTTTGGGTACTACAATCACCATTGAAACCAACTGATACATCCACTCGGAGGTTTCTAAATCCACGGGGATCGATCATCTTGAAAACAAAATAAGCAGCATACCGAGTATCCGGGGACAAGGCAAGGGTATTTAACACCCCACCAATTTCAAGCCAACACACGTTTCTGAGTTCAGCAACTTCCGGGAACCTGTTCAAAAGTTTACGAAGAAATTAGAAAAGACGGGAATAATCAGTGACGATGAAGTGGTCATAAGAAAAGAAAGCATCCAAAATCAGTACAGCAGCCATTGCAACAAGGATCTGAAAAATGCTGAGTAATTCATTGATTCATAACCATACAGGTGTAGATAGCTAATGGATCTAGTTCATACAAAGATAGGTAATTTTGCAGCTTTGCTACAGAGTGTCCAATCCTCCTATAGAAATACTTGCTCTGTATCGAGAAGATACTATGCGCACACATGACCAGTAAGAGTATCAAGAAACTAGTTATGACTGGTGGGGGAAACAGTTTACTCCCAAATTGCCTATAACTTATTTTTCTTTCAGCAAATTTTCACAATAATTAATACATGTATAGTGACTATTATCTCCGTTATTAATTCATCTACAGGTAACGATGCAAATAAGGAAACCTCTCACAATCCCTTGATTCTGAACTGAGATCACAACTAATTATCTAACACTACAAATTGACAATGATAAACCAACTTATCTCACCACAGAGATGATCAATTCTCCCCCCACCCCTTAATTGTCTATACAAGCTTACGCTTCCTCAGCATGGCTGAAGTGCAGTAATCTTATTGGAGACAAAATTCATTTTCCCTAATAAAAAACAATGTCATTCTGAGTCCAACCACTTAAAAGTTGAAGATCAGCATAGATACAATCAAACAACAATTAGAGTATCAAGAAACAAAAGAATTGACCTAGAATCGGGATCAGTGGTCCAGTTCCAATATTGCTCAGTGCCACCCCAAATAATGGAGAGAGCCCTGGCAGCAAGCATGTAACACTTCTTCCCACTCTTTTTGTCCAATTGAAGACTCTGCATTCCACAGGTTGCACAGTTAATTGCTGTACCAAAGCAACAGAGAAGGTTTGAAGAGATGTGAAAGATGCAGGGGTTTTACCTTCTTGCCCTCATCGACGATGACAGGGTGATCTGCCAGAGCGAGGTAAAGGGCTTTCTTAGAGGGATAACTGGGAAGAGAGCATTCAGAAACGACGGAATGGTAATCAGTAGGAAGAAAACTTTCCCAAACAGCGTCGGAATCGGCGGCGGAATGGAAAAGCTTTGAAACCAGAGATAAGCGGCACGCATCAACCGGCGTGGTGCAAGAGAGAATGTCAGCTATGCAGCCTTCTGGTAAACCCTGAAACTCCATTTCTGTTTTCAATTCTCAGGCCTCCCTCACATATGTTTATAGTAACAATATTGACGTGTTTAAAGGTGCAGGCCATCACAACCGTTGGATAAATATATATCTATACATACACGCATCAGGCATCGTACATACTTACGCGCATTCAGTGCGTGTACCCGTCGTGTAAGGAACCACTTTGTTTTATCACTGTCTTTCTGTCTTTCTTAACGAGCAATAAATGAAAAAACAATACATGTTCTACTTTTAGGCATATGAAGAAGAAATTTACCTAAAAAATATTTTTTTTTTCATTTGCTTCATGTTAATATCATCATTTCATTAATAGCATAATATAGTAGAAGCATGAAGCACATTCTCCATGATAGCTCACATGAGAGCTTTGCTCTCAAAATGTTGTTACACGAACATTTAAATAATTAAGTACTAATGAAAATAGTATAAATGTTATAAAGACAAAAATTTTTTTTTTAATTTTTAAATAATAATTTTTTAATATAAAATAAGATTTTTGAAATTTGTAAGATTTTTACTCAAATTGATATTTTAGTTTTTTTTAAAAAAAATTTTTAGATGTTTAATACTATTTTTTGTTGTGAGTTTTCTATTAATTTAAACTCTCCTATCTTTAATTATATTTAAATTTTAGCAATATTAAAATATTAAAGACACATGTATAACACACATTTTTGTCCTTTAAATAAAATAAAATTACATTAATGATAATTATACCGTATTTTATTTAATATCACACTTAACTATGTATTTTTGTATGATTAAATGCATATTAATTATCTTTAACCAATGTCCTTAAAACATTGGTTAGAAAGATCGTTTTTGAATAGTTAAAAAGTTATGCATTCATTACATTATTATTAACAATATAATTAGAATCGAGATTATGAATAGGATTGAAATGGATTTTATAATTGTAAATCGTTAGATCATAACACAACACGGATAATAGATTTCACTTTTTATATATATAATATATATATATATATATATTTGATTTTATAAAAAATAAAAATTAATCTAATTTTATCTTTTGAATTTTTAAATAACATGAAAATAAATAATGTAATAAAATATGAAAATATAAAAAGAATTAAAATAAAATAACAGAAGGAAAATAAATCTAAAAAAGCACTTTGGTGGTATTCATAAGTAATAAATACTAACGTTATAATTAATAAATACGATAAATAATAAATACTATCATTATAATTAATAAATATTAAATATTATTATGTTTTGAGTCTATACAAAATTGGGAAATTATAATTGTTTTTAACTTTAATTAAAAAATTGTATTAATTTTTTTATTGAGAAATGAAGTTTAATTTGTAATAACATTAATTTAATGAGGTGAGGTGAAAGGTAATTGTGACTCAGAACACGTATAACAATGTAAATCACCAAAAAATAAAGAATATGAACAGGTAGTGCAACAAAAAATTCAAACAAAAAAAAAAGATTTACACGATTTTTACGATTTTGTTCAACGATCTTATTATATTACGATTATGAGTGAGATCTATATCGTAAACAGTTTTGATTTTTGTAGTTTCACATAATTTTAGTGGTTTTTAGTAATTGTTATGCATTACTTATATTCCCCCAATTTATTGGACAAATTTACAAACTTTATGGTTGTTCAATTTCTTGCATTTTTTTTTTATTGATACCTAAGTTGTTCCTTTTGTTTGGTTAAGAGAAAACTAAAATTATTGTTAAATCCTTATGCGACTAGGGGTTTATCACACACATTCATGATTTAAGGTGTGTTCATTGTAAAGATTGATTGTGAGAGATAGAGATGATGCACTTGAGTGGATTAGAGGGTGAATATTGTGTTGTTCAAATCATTTATCTCCCATCCCTCTAAATAATAAATACTCTCAAGTGAACACAATGTTAAAGTGTGTTATCATGAAGAGATGAATCTGGGTGAGAGTCTAAAGGTGAATTTGTGTTGATTTGAGTCGATGAATATGTGTGTTTCTTTGAATGAATTTAGATAGTAAAATGAGTGAATTTAGAGATGAATTTTGTGAAAGTTAGTGAGTGATTTGAGTAATGTGATAGATAAAATAAAAATTTATAATAGATAAAATTTGAAGATTACTAAAATATCCTTAATGATAAAAATATACGAAATATTTTTTGAATTGGTTAAAATATTAAATTTTAAAAACTATTATTTAATAAAAATAATAAAAATATTATTATTATTTTTATAATAATTACATAATTTAAATTTTTATTAATAATTACTATTATTATTAATTATTATTATTATATATATATATATATTATTTTTATTATTTATTATTATATTTAATTATTATATATATTGTTTATTGTTATTAATAATAATATTATTTAATTATTACATATATATATATATATATATATACTATAAATATTTAATTATTATATATATATATATATATATATATATACACACTATATATATATATATATATATATATAAATTAAATGTCTGACTTTTTAATAACAAGGTATAAAAGTAGAAATTTCGTCTATCCTCTTAAATCTTCTTCATCTTGAAACGCTGAACTATGTATATGATATCTCACAAATCTGTCTTGAATAATTTGTGCATATCTTTCCAAAGCAACACAAACTTTTTTCAAAATTCATCTTCACAGATCAGTATATTGTGACTATCAGTCCACACACTTACCAATAATTCAAAACCAACAAAATTTACCATGAAAACACTAGACTTGTATGAAGTAATCATCAATTTTACCCAAAACAAATTACTAAAAATTCACGACATAACTTGTTACAATTAAATAATTATATGGTCACGTCTACGTCAACCTTTGTACACCAAACAAAGTATGTATTACTAATAACTCACCATATAATTGGTTACACTTCATTAATTATATGTGGTCACGTCTAATCAACCTTTGTACAAATCAAACAAAGTAAGTGACATCAACCCTTACAAAACGCTCTGGTAAGCCTAATAAAAAAAGAGGCCAACAAAAATATTTACATTTTCTATCAAATAAAACCTACATATAAATCTTTCCTCTAACAAAAGCAACTTACATGGCATTACTGTGTTTGAATCTTCATTAACCACCCCAAAATCACCATCTCCATCATTGATAACATTCCTTCATCACCATCCACAAATATATATATATATATATATATATATATATATATATATATATATATATATAAAACTTTCTTTTGAAATCAATTTAACTTGTAAAAAAGATTCATATTTATTAATTTCTGACTATTTATTAGACTTTTTAATATTTGAAAATTAGTATTTATGTATTATAAATAATAGGAGTGATATCAATGCAGTTTAATTTTGTTTTTAACTAAAAGTATATTCAAACTAAAGATATATGTAATTTGATTTGATCCATTTTAAACATAAAAGAATTAAATCTAACTAAACCAATTCTGTTTGGATCGCCTTTTGGAGTTTTATTTTGTAACGTTTCATTAGTATATGCATTTAGTTTTTATTTATTTATGATAATTTAATGTTTTATCACGATGAATAACTTCATTTTCCATTATAGACTTAGTTAGATTTTAAGTCTATGATCTTAATAAATTTTTATAAATGATTGAATACTCATTAACTTTAAAAATTTCAATTGAATTCTCCCTATTAATTTTTTTCTCTTAACTTAGTGATGTATATGTGACATGGTTATTATTTTGCATGTTACTTTGCCGAGTTGTGATCACATGTAATTTTTTATTTTAATTGTTTTTAAAAAATAATTTATGATTTTATAATTTTATAATTATATCGTTATTGTCATATTGTTATTCGCTATATTATTATATCTTCATATTATCATATCGTCATAATGTTATATCATCATATCCTTTATATCGTCATATTGTTATATTATCGTATCGTTATATCATCTTATCATTATATCTCCATATAGTTAAATTGTTATATTATTGTCTTATCGTCTTATTGTCATATTGTTATATCATCATATCATTGTATCATTATATCGTCATATTGTTATACCATTATATTATCATATCATCATATTGTTATACAATCATATTGTTATATCGTCATATTGTTTTATCGTTATATCATGTTATCGTTATATCGCCATATTATTATATTGTCATATCATTATATCGTCATATATTCATATTGCTATTGTCATATTGTTATATCTTCATATCGTTATACTGTTATATCATCATATTGTTATATTGTCATATCATTATATCATTATATTGTCACATCATCAGATCATTATATCTAGAGATGACAAAAATACACATGTCCGTGGGTATTTGCTGATAAAATTCATAGCAAAAAATGTATTTTTATACCCTTTTATAAATGAATCGAGTGTAGATATTATACTACTCGTACCTGTGGATATCTGTTACCAACAAAAAATAATCAAGTCCACGGGTTCGAATCTCTGGGGGCAGAACCACAAAATTGAATTTATTTTCATACAGCAGGATGGGCTAGCCACCCGCATTTTACAGACCAAATTCGGGACAAGTCTAAATGGACTAGATTGATCCATATTGTCACTCCTAAACTTAATTAGATCAAAATAACAAATAAAGAGACGATCAAATTGAAATTAAGACAATTAAACTTGACATGACAATGAAACGTGACACAGTCACAAGCACATATCATACTGCTTGCTAACTTGACATATGACTAATTTTTTAAGAAAAAAAAATAAAAAGAAATAAAAAAATAAAAAATAAATCACGAATTAAGACATAACACATTTTTTTTAAGTTTTTCGTACAATTCTAACAAAAAGAACTAATTACATCAAATTTTTCAAAACAAAAATTAAACTAAAACACATAAAATTAAAGATAACTATTTGAAATTTTCCTAAAAATAGATGACACGGAATGTATAATTTAACCTATTTTGTATCATGAAAGTTTTGAATTGCTGATTAGTTTGGTTGTGACATGACTGTATTCTTACACGAACTCAACAATTGACATGACAGATGAGAAAACTCTATTCAATATAGGAACACGTTTGATATTAAATATTTTTATTTTGTTCCTGCAAAGAAGAACTGAACTGGTTAAGTTGGAAAAACAAGTATATTTCTGGTACGAAAATACATTGTAGTTCAAGCCGCATTCTGCCATCTAAAATACATCATCATACCCACGCATATTCAGTTACATACAGTTCTGTGAATTAAATTACACAGTGAATACCGGTTGGTTATTCTCATACTTTGGCCTAACCTCTATTCCTTCAACAAAGAGGCCAGACTTCCAATTACCAGCCTTTACCTCCTTCACACTCATCTGCACTTTATCTTCTAAGCCACCATTGAAAAATTCTCCCATCTCAATCTCCAACCACCCATCACTTCGTAAACTGGGACGCTGCAACCCTGCAACTCTTCTACCGCTTGATGATCCATCCAAACACACATGTTTGATACTACCATCATCACCATTGAAATCTACTGATACCTCCACACGCCGATTTTTAAATCCAATGGGATTGATCATCTTGAAAACAAAATAAGCAGCATACAGAGTATCCGGAGACAAGGTAAGGGTACTAAACACCCCACGAATATCAAGCCAACACACGTCTATGAGTTCAGCAACTTCCGGGAACCTGTTCAGAAGTTTACGAATAAATTACAAAGGACAGGAATAATTAGTGACGATGAAGTGGTCATAAGAAAAGAAAACATCCACAACCAATACAGTAGCCATTGAAACAAGAAACTGAAAAATGCTGAGTAATTCATTGAATCATAATTATGCAGGAGTAGATACATTACTGTGACCTTGAAAAAAAAAAACACGAAATCTTCCTTCTTCGTTTTGTAATTCAGGAATGAGCACTAGAATTCCCAAAAGCACTTTCCGAACTTTTATCCATACATATGCTAGGTTAGAAAGATGATGGTGACTACAAACATGAGACCATACATTTCCCTAAAAATATGTCAGGTAATGTCTATTCTTCATCATCTTATCAGAGGGTTTTGAAGCAATTGGATAGCTGTTATTATTACAATAATTAAATAAGACATAGAGTTAAAGAAATGAATAAATTATGCTGGAAATACAATGAACCAAGTTAATTTACTTTCCACAGCTGATAAGGACCTATAATTAGCCTGCAGATGAATTGATGACCGCTGACATTAGATTGCTTCTGTGTGTTAAAAGAGACAAGTCAATTCCTCGGAAAATGAAGAGAAACTAACTGACTAGCTTGCCTAAGATTTGGATCCTATTTACCCATGAGACTTAAAAGGTTTGAAAGTCAAGACAAAAACAGTAAACTTTTTAGGGTCTGCAGTTGCCCATATGTGTGCACTATTCTGCAACTGCTTAGACCTGCAAGTGTAAGCACGAACAGGCAGAAAATAGGAGATCCTAGCCAGAAGTGCGTTCCAAAAATTTGAGCAGACAATGATGGACTGCATCTGCATCTAAGTGAGTATTGACAGCATAACTGATTTGGGGTCTAGAAATTGTCAAGCATGATAATAGTAAACCATATTTTAAAATAATTATTGTACAGTTGAAAACCTTCATTCCCTGTTATCGAATTTCAGATTTGAGTCCATTAAGGTCATAGGAACACCACTTATCTAATGAGGGAACAGTACCACAAAAAATCTCATGTTTTGTTTTACTCAGATCCACCTACCAACAATGAGTTAAATAGCTCCAATTGCTGCTGTTGGTAGTGAAATCTTTCTCATGCTTTAGAATGTGGAGCTGAAAGGCACGAGGTAATGTCCCCAATTCTAATCATGAAGAAACCCAGTTTAGCTTAATTAAGCTGTACTGTATGTTATTTCAACTTTAACATTTGATCAGGCAGAAAGACCTCCTATTTTTCAAATGCACAACAGCCACCACCCAATCATTAAGAATGTCAATTCACTGATCCCTCCGTCTACATTTCTCACAATAAAAGCATCAATTGATAGGAACAATTCTTATCCAACAAGGGAGATAGAATTATTTACATAAACTCTAACTGTTTACAAAAGAAAAACCATATACTGATCTCCAAAGCATGAAGAAATTATCCTAGTCCAAGGAGAGAGCCAAAACAGTAAAACAATTATGTCCAACCCGCCTTATGACCCCGGCTATTTGCCAACCTTTTTTCTTCCTTTAAAAGAAAGTCACTAACTGGTGCTTCTATGTTGAGTCTGCAGACTTGCTGCGTTTGGGTATGGATCTAGTTAATACAAAGATAGGTAACTTTGCAGGTTTGCTACAGAGTATCCAATATCCTCTGATCGAAATACTATGCTCACACAAGACCCGGTGGTACTCAAGTTAAAATGAGACGGTCAAAAGTGGTAGATTACACGGTGGGAAGAATAGCAGCATAACAAAGAGAGGGTTAATAATCTAAAGAACCACCCGGTACAATAGTCAAATAGGGAGGTAAGTAGTGGACATAGAAATTGGGGGGAAGATGACAAAAAATATTAGGAGGACAAGCTGGGGCAGTAAGAATATCATAATATTAGTTATGACTGGTGGGAGAAACTGGATACTCCCAAATTGTCTATAACATATTTTTCTTTCAGCAATTTTTCACAATAATTAATACATGTATAGTGACTATCATCTCTGTTATTACTCCATTTACAGGTAACTATGAAGATAACGAAGCCTCCCAAGATCCCTTGATTCTGAGCTGAGATCACAACTAATTATGTAACACTACGAAGTGAAAGCGATAAACCAACTTATCTCACCACTTAGTAGAGATGATCAATTCCCACCACCCCCTTAATTGTTTATATAAGCTTAGGTTCAGCATGGCTGAAGTGCAGTAATCTCATTGGAGACAAAATTCATTTTCCCCAATCAAAAAATATTTCATCCTGATTCCAACCACTCAAAAGTTGATGATCAGCACAGATACGGTATTCATAAAAATGAAGATACAGTAACAGCAAAAATGCAGATACAGTAACAACACAATCAAACAACAATTAGTATCAAGGAAAAAAAGAATTGACCTAGAATCGGGGTCAGTTGTCCAGTTCCAATATTGCTCAGTGTCGCCCCAAACAATGGAGAGAGCCCTGGCAGCAATCATGTAACACTTCTTCCCACTCTTTTTCTCCAATTGAAGACTCTACATTCCACAGGTTGCACAGTTAATTGCTATACCAAAGCAACAGATAAGGTTTGAAGAGATGTGAAAGATGCAGGGTTTTACCTTCTTGCCCTCATCGAAGATGACAGGGTGATCTGCCAGAGCGAGGTAAAGGGCTTTCTTAGAGGGATAATTGGGAAGAGAGCATTCGGAAATAATGGAGTGGTAATCGGAAGGAAGAAAACATTCCCAAACAGCATCGGAATCGGCGGCGGAATGGAAAAGCTTTGAAACCACAGATAAGCGGCAAGCGTCAACGGGCGTGGTGCGAGAGAGAATGACAGCTATGCAGCCTTCTGGTAAACCCTGAAACTCCATTTCTGTTCCCATTTCTCACGCCACACTCACGTATGTTTATAGCAGACACGATTTGACGTGTTTACACGTGTAGTCCCCACGTGTAGTCCATCACAACCGTTGGATGCAAATCCAACGTTCAACATGTATCAATATCGATCTAAATTTACGCATGGTGACCTTTTTCAATCAACTTGGTACTTCCGTGCATTCAGTGTGGATGTGTTCTTTTTCTGTCTCTTTTAAGGAGTTCATCCATTCCTTGTCGTGTAAGGAACCATTTTGTCTTTATAGTCTCTTTCAATCTTCCTTAATAGGGTAATAAATTAAAAACAATGCATGTTTTATTTTTAGGCATAAGAAGAATCAGTGAAGAAATTTAGCCAAAATATTTTTCTTTTTAAATTACAAAACTCACTTTGTTTATCTAACCTGACTTTTTTTTTTTCAATTGAGAATCTCGCTCTCATTGATTACATTGTTCTGATTAATTATTATAATTAAATTAAATTAATATTTATATAATTTTAATGAATGTAAAATATTAATTTAATAATGTAAATTGATATTAACACTAAAACTAATAAATTAGCACAATTTAGTGCTGTTTAAATGACATTTTTAGGATATTTGTATAATCGATTCAAAATTTTCTTACTGATAGCTTAATATTTTTATTGAAATTAATTGTATATTAATTTAATATTTTATTAATATTAATGGTTTGCATTTTTTTTACACAAGGATTTGAGCACCTTTTTCCCTTAACATTCAATTTTTATTATCACAGATTTACCATAACCTTTTAAATTTTTCTAATTTGTAAATTGGAACGAATTTGTGGTCTTTCTTTAGTAATTTATACGGCTTAATTTTTTTTCAAATATATATATATATATATAAATTTTATATATATGTATTACATTTTTCTTTCAACTTAGACTATCCTATAATTTAGAGACGAGTAACTCTAATAATTAGTCTTTCAATTCAAAATTAATTTATGAATTATCATTTAATTTATACATTAGTTATACCAAAAAGAGTACCAAGCTCTTAATTTTAATTTTTTTTACCAAAGCATTAAAATTAGTTTATAAGTTATTCATATACTAACTTTACTAAAGATTCTTAATTAAAAAGTGAGTTAAGAAGAGTTATTATCTAATCGTAGGGTGGTAAAAATAAGTTATACTTATGGATTGGCTCAACAGCTTGTAAAACTGACAAATTGGGTAGAAGTTTTTAACTCTTCATCCCGGTTTTTTATCTCTAATGTCCAACTTGTCAAATTGTAAGGGTGAAAATGCATGTGGACTTGTTCCATTTCGGTGCGTCTCACATAAAATTATAAAAATTATAAGTTAATCTATTGAAATTATTGACATTGTTATATTTATACTCATCTAATGATTTTAAATCATTCTTTGTTATCTGCGGGAGATTCCAAAAATATTTTAAAAGTATAAATATGAACATATAAATTTTAATGAATATCAAATAAAAAAAACAAGTCTAATTACGTAATCCTAAATAGAATGGACGCATAGATTTATATGTAGACATAGTATTTATTTATATATGCTCATATGAACCCTTCTCATAATGAGAATATATATAATTTCATTTCGGTTAAATATGGTATAGAATGAATTTAGAATCATGGAATTGACTCGATCATTATGTTTTCGATTCTAATTCTAAGTTCATAATTCTAATCCATTCCCAATTTTGGCAAAGCATATATACTAATTATTTGATTCCAGTTACTGAAGTAAGAGTTGAACTAATAAATAGATTCTAAAAACTAAAAATAGATATCCTAAACTCTCATATATATATATATATATATATATATATATATATATATATATATATATATATATATATATATATATATATAATTTGTGGG
>Ga0214544_1010135_pt1 | contig 14132 bp, 17 predicted proteins | sample CNSS3metaG_FD_160074 | JGI IMG/M metagenome (GOLD analysis project Ga0214544, IMG submission 160074) | Root nodule microbial communities from cowpea collected in UCLA plant growth center, Los Angeles, California, USA - CNSS3 | ecosystem: Host-associated > Plants > Roots > Nodule | place: USA...
GTGGGGAACTTAAACGAATTAAGCACAAGATAAGGGTGTTCGACCCAGGCCGCTTACTTGGGGTAAGGGTGGGGAACTTAAACGAATTAAGCACAAGATAAGGGTGTTCGACCCAGGCCGCTTACTTTGGGTAAGGGTGGGGAACTTAAACGAATTAAGCACAAGATAAGGGTGTTCGACCTAGGCTGCTTACTTGGTGTAAGGGTGGGGAACTTAAACGAATTAAGCACAAGATAAGGGTGTTCGACCCAGGCCGCTTATTTGGGGTAAGGGTGGGGAACTTAAACGAATGCAAAGGAAAAACACATAGAAAGTCGTATAGTTGGGAACCCTTCTTTTTATTTATTAAATAGGAGTGCCTCGTTAAAACCTCCCTGGCCAAAACCCTCCTTAGGGAAAAAAGACCAAGTGAGGAAAAAGAGTACACCCGGGGTTATAAGTATTGGTTTGATTACAATACACATTCAACTGAAGTAGAACTTGAGGTGGGATACATTCCCAGTGTTGGGAATCTCTTCCCTAGATAATTGTTCTAGGCGATAAGCTCCTCCTCCTGCATCTTCGCGTATGCGGTACGGGCCGTCCCAATTGGCGGAGAACTTGCCATTCTCCATACTAGGTCCCCGATGACGAATGATCGTGGACATAGTTTTGCATTATACTTCCTGGTAGCTCGTTGTTTTGCAAATAAATTGCGTATCTGGGCTTTTTCTCTGAGTTCGGGTAGAAGGTCGAGATGTAAGGCCATGTTTTGGTGATTGTGGGTTGGGTCGTATAGTTCTCGGCGCAGGGACGGATCGCCAATTTCTACTGGTATCATGGCGTTTGCGCCGTAGACTAGGCTGAATGGGGATTCGTTTGTTGATGACTGGAGGTGCATCTGTAAGCCCATAGTACTTCTACTAACTCTTCGGGCCATCGGCCTTTGGCAGTATCCAATCTCTTGTGCAGCTCTACGAGGATAACTTTATTTTTCGCCTCTGCTTGCCCATTGGTTTGTGGATGTTCTACAGAACTTGTGATGTGCTTGATTCCTAGGCCAGTGTAGAATTTGGTTAACTCTTTGTCAATAAATTGTCGGCCATTGTCTGTGATGATGGTATGTGGCACGCCATATCTGCATATAATGTCCTTCCACACAAATTATTGAACTTGCTGGGCCGTGATGGTAGTTAGTGGCTTGGCTTCGATCCATTTAGTGAAATAATCGACGGCTACAATTAGGAATTTTACCTGCCCCTTGCCGGGTGAAAAGGGGTTGAGGATGTCCATTCCCCATTTAGCGAATGGCCATGGGGACAATATGTGGTGTAGTTGTTTCTGTTTCTGGTGAATAAGGTTGCCATGTTTCTAACATGACTTGCATTTCCTGACATGATCCTGGCAGTCTGCTTCTATGGTCGGCCAGAAGTATCCGACTCTAAGAACTCTGGTAGCCATGGTGCGTGCACCGGAATGATAACCACAAATGCCTCCGTGTAGCTCTTTGATGATATATTGGGCTTGCTCTGCCGTGACACACTTAAGTAGGGGTTGGCCATATCCGCGTTTGTAGAGGTCATCGCCTATCATGGTGTACCTGGCGGCCTTAGCCAGCCAAGTTTTGTCCGCGTCGACGGGGGGGTTGCCGGTTTTGAGGTATTGTATGTAGGGGGTGGTCCAGTTTTGGCTTTGGGAGGGGGTGACGTTGTTGGCTGGGGTGTGGGTTAAATTTTGACAAGTGTGTGTGATGGAAGGTGTGGACAGTGTTTGCTGTAGTAAGGATCGGTGACGGTTTTTGAGCTTGGTGCTGGCCAATTTGGAAAGGATGTCGGCTCTGACGTTGTCGGTTCTTGGGATGTGTTCGACGCGGACTTGTTCAAAGGCGGATTGAATGACTACACGGACCAGATGGTAGTAGTATTGTAGAAGGATGAGGTCTTTGATCTGAAACTCGTCATTTAGATGACCTACAGTAAGTTTGGAGTCGATTTTGGACGTTAACTTCTTGACGCCTACTTCGCGGGCTAGGGAAAGGTCGGCGAGGATGGCTTCGTATTCGGCTTGGTTATTTGACGTTTTGAAAGCAAAATGAAGGGATTTTTCAATGAGGATGTTGTTGGGGCCTTCTAAGACGATGTCGGCGCCGACACCCCTTGGATTTGAGGAACCATCTACATGAAGTGTCCACTGGTCCTCTATAGGTGTTTGTTGTAGGTCGTTGACGAAGTCTAAAAGACACTGGGCTTTGATGGGGTCGTGGGGTTCATAGCGGATGTTGAATTCTGATAGTTCCACGGCCCATGATGACATGCGTCCGGCTAGATCTAGTTTTTGTAATATTTTTTGGATTGGGTAGTCGGTCTTAACGGTTATGGTGTGGTTTTGGAATTATGGGCGGAGGCGGCATGCCGCGTAGACCAAAGATAGGGCCAGCTTTTCTACCATTTGATATCTAGTTTTAGGATCTTGCAATGTTCTGCTCACAAAATACACAGGATGTTGTGTGCCTTCTATTTCTTGAACAAGCGCGGCGCTGACGGTATAGTCGGTGGCTGTGATGTATACCAGCAGGGGTTGACGGGTGTCCGACTTGTGGAGGATAGGTGGGGAGGTTAGGGTTGTTTTGAGTTTTTGGAAGATTTGTTCACAATCATCAGCCCACGTGAACTAGGTGGATTTCTTTAGGAGTTGGATTATGGGTTGGGTTTGTTCGGCTAGTTTGGGTAGGAAACGAGAGATGGCTGTGCGACGGCCAATGAGACGTTGGACCTCCTTAACAGTAGTGGGGCTGCGCATTTCGATGATAGCCTTGCATTTTTTAGGGATGGCCTCTATGCCGCGTTGGGTTAACATAAAACCAAGGAATTTACCCCAGTCAACGCCGAATACGCATTTGTCAGGATTGAGGCGAAGGTTATATTGGCGCAGCACGGAGAACACTACTGACAGGTCTTCAGCGTGTTGGTGATGATTTGGGGACTTGACAACCATATCGTCGACGTATACTTCGACACAGTTGCGCCAGCATTTTTGAGGCCAAAGGGCATGACCCTATAGAAGTAGTTGGCATCGTCCATGATGAAGGTGGTTTTGCGCATATCTGCTGCGACCATAGGGATTTGGTTATACCCTGAATACGCATCCAAAAAACTAAGCACCTTGTTTCCTGCCGCGCCGTCCAAAAGTTGATCAATGTTGGGTAAGGGGTAGGCGTCACGAGGGCAAGCCTTGTTCAAGTCCGTCTAGTCTACGCACATCCGCCATTTGTCATTGGCTTTCTTCACCAAGACAACGTTAGAGAGCCAAGTAGTGTATTGAGCTTCTTCTATAAATCCTGTGCTCAGTAGCTTGTCGGCTTCGACCTTGGCTGCTTGCCGACGCTCTTCATCAAGCTTGCATTTTTTATGGGATATATAGTGGGCTTCTTTATATATGGATAGTTTGTGGGATGCCACCTGGGGGTCCACTCCAGGGAGGTTGGCGGCCGACCAGGCGAAAAGATCTGTGTTGTTGATAAGGATGGGTGTGATGGTGGCACGCTCGTCAGAGTTTAAACCGGTGCCTAGGTTAATAGAGTGACCATTGGGAAGCTCTAGAGGAGAGGTGTCCTCAACTAGTTCGAGGCGGACATCCCGGCCTATTCTGGGGTCAAGGTCCTCGCCGGATAGGGCTATGCTGGAACCAGGGGGTCGTTCGATATGGTTGGTTTGTTGGATTGGGAGTTGTGGTCGCAAGCTGGCCATGTAGCATTCGCGTGCCAAGCGCTGGTCGCAGTGTATGGTCAGGATGTCGCCGGACGGGGCAGGGAATTTCATGGCCAAGTGAGGGGTGGAGACGACTGCGCCAAGGGTATTGAGGGAAGGACGGCCCAAGAGGATGTTGTAGGATGTTGGCGCGTCGACGATAAAGAAGCGGATTGGGATGGTTTTGGTTTGGGTTCCATCCCGAAAGACGGTGTGGAGGTCAATGTAGCCCCGGGTGGATACCTGTTCGCCAGAAAAGCCATATATTGGCTCGTCATATGGGACCATGGCGGTGTCAGGAAGTTGGAGTTTTTGGTAGGTGGCCCAGTAGAGGATATCAACAGAGCTGCCCTGATCAACAAGGACTTTCTTGACAGCGTAATTTTCGATTTCAACAGTGATGACCATGGGGTCATCTTGTTGGTGGTTGAGGCCGTGGAAGTCATCATCTGTGAAGACAATAGGAGGCATACGGCGTCTGTGGTGGGAATGGGTGATGTGGTTGATGGATTGTATATGGCGGAGGTGTCTTTTTCTGGCAGAAGAGGTGGAGCCTCCGCTTACGATGCCATCAGAGATGGTGTTAATGGTGCCACGTAAGGGAGGGTCAGCAAGGGTGATGTCAGTGCGGGCCGGCTCTGGTTCTTGATTGGTGGGTTGGGCGGGGTGCCTGTTGTGATAGGAGTCATGTGGTGGACGTTTGTGGTCGGATTGAGGGGGTGACGGGATCGAGAGAAGGAGGAATGGTCGTCTCTACGGATGAAGCGGCAAAAGTGGCCAGCACGGACCAGTTCTTCTATTTTATCCTGGAGTGCTTTGCATTCTTCTGTAGTGTGGCCATGGTTGCGGTGGTAACGGCAATATTTGGTCATGTCGGCGTTGGGGGGTGTAGTTGTCTTGCGTGGTGGAGGGATTAGATCAGCTTGGAGGGCTTCGTCGAGGATGCGGGAGCGGGCTACGGTAAGAGGGGCGTGGGTTAGGCTGTGGGGTGGGGTTGGCGGTGGTGGCTGCGTAGTCGTTGCAGAATTTAGTGTGAAGTGTTTGCATTTCCTCCATGCGGACATAGTCATCTGCACGCAACTTGAGTTCGTGCATGGAGGCAGGTGGGTGGAGATAGACGTTGTTGGCGAAGGGGCCGGGTTGTAGGGTAAGGGTCATGCACTGGAGGATCATCTCCTGATTGAGGTGTGGTGTACGAAGAGCTGCTTTACTGAAGCGATCTATGAATGCTCTAAGTGGTTCGTTTGGCTCTTGTCTGATGCCCAAGAGGGATATGGTGGTAGTTTGATGTGGACGGCTGCCGGCAAAGTGGGTGGAGAACATGTGGGAGAGGACGTCGAAACTGTCGATTGAGTAGGGCGGAAGAGTTGTGAACCATTCTAGGGCAGGGCCCTTGAGGGTGGTGGGGAAAGCTTTGCAAAAGACTGCGTCTTGGGATGTGTACAAGGCGACATGGGTGATGTAGACTTTAAGGTGCTCGTCAGGGTCGGTTTCGCTAGTATAGCGATCCAGGGTGAAAGGTTCCCACTGGGCTGGAAAAGGGGTGTTGGCGATAAAGTCAGTGAATGGGCGACGGCGTCTGGGCTGGTGAGGAGGGAGCAGGTGAGGTGGAACGAGGTGGTTGATCATAGCGGAGAAGGTGGAGGTGATGTTGTGAGGGGGAATGTGGGTTGTTGGAAGGTATTATGGGTTATAGGGTGGAATATGTGTGGTGTGTAGGGTGGTGGGTATGTTATAGGGGATCTGGGTGGTAGGGAGGGTAGCGGTGAGGGTTGGGGATGCGGTAAGCCCCGGTTGACCAGATGGGAAGTGATGGGGATGGGTAGAGGTAACGGGTGTCTGTTGGGTGGTGGTGAAGGTGTGAGGAGTGGGATTGTACTCGCTTTCTTCCTCTGTAGGCTGGAAGGCCGGAGACTTCGCAGCTTCAGAGGTTTCTTTGGCCTTTCCTTTCAGGTTGGGATCAGCTTCGATTCTTTGCCTAAGGCGAGAGTTCTCTTGTCACAGCGCCTTCATCTCATCAGCACTGCGCTTTTTCAGGTCTGCCAATTCTTGTTGCATCTTTGCTTGACCGTCCAGGATCGCGGCCAGGTCTAGGGTGCTGCCAGTAGGTCCTAAGGGACCAGCATCCGCCTGCTTGTTCACTTCAGCCTTGTTGCGGGTGGAAACCATCTTCAGAGAAAAGTGGGTACTAAAGGTGTTCGTCTCGTGCCCCACGGTGGGCGCCAATAGTTCCTGCAGAGAACAAATAAGATGAGTTAGGCACAAGTATCACCTTACCATGTAGTCCGCTCTCTCTTCGATTGGTTTCTCCCCAGTCGATACATGTCAACTTGAACCCAGGAGGGGTTACCTGCAGAAGAGTCTCCCAAGCTCAAGTAAGTCAAAGCTCTCAGAGAGTCAAATCAATGACTAATGAATGCGTACCTTTAATTCGTGGGGTCCATGCGTATTTATAGAGTATTAATGATGTTTGTTTACCCAATGGGTTGGGCCTTGGTTTGGGCCCTAGCCTGGGTTATGAGTGGGCCTGGGCCCTAACCCAGGCCCCCAAGGTCCACCGAATGCGGGGACCTCCATTTTACTAAGTCTTCGAGGGCGGTCTGATCCGTTTAATTCTTGGCTTGTCAGATGTCGTCCTTGGCCGTGTATTATCCGTGTTGGCCATTTTGTTGTTACTTTAGCCTTTGTTCATTTAAATTCGAGACCATGGCGGCCCAGGTCGTGTACTTGGGTTGTCTCTGACATGTTCGTGAGGTGTATCATTTATATGGTTAAATTGACCAAGTCCGATATAAGTTAGATTTACTTGGCCTAGGCTGAATACTTGGCTGCCTTGATATATTTCTTACTTATTTGATTGAGTTCGGTTAGGTGTGGTACAGAACTGATCTTGATCATTCTTGAGCATTGTTTCTGGTTTAAAATTCAAATTCACATTTTCTACATTTTTCCCAGTATTTCAGTCGACTATTTTTCAGTTTCAATCGATTGATTATACCAGAACAAAATCTGTTTAGTAAAATCAATCTATTAGCTATGTTTTTGATCGATTGAAAGTGTATAGTTCAGTACTGTTTGCATCCTAACTTGGTGATCTATTTGATTCAATTAAAGGTGGTTTTTAGCTTGCAAAGATAGCCTAAATTTTTAACTAGCCAATTCAACCCCCCCCCTTCTTGGCTTTTCAACCATTTCAAAACTAACATGTCTGAGAAGATTTCTTTTTTGAGAACTTTAAGTGAGTTCCCAAAGGTGTATTCCTGGTTTTAGCATTTCCAACATTAAACCTACTAAGCAATTTTTCTATATATTTTCCTAAGATAAGTTTAGAATACCTTTAGATCTTTCCTTGAAGATTCTTATACCAAGAATTTGCTTGCTTGGACCAAGATCCTTCATTTCAAATTTTTCTGACAATTGTTTCTTCAATTTGTCAATTTCTGCCATATTAGCACCAACAATCAACATGTCGTCAACATACAAGGCAAGAATGATATAGCTGTCAACATATTTCTTCACATAACAATAAGGATCTTCTTCACATCTTTGAAATCCTGAGTTTCTCATAAACTCATTAAACTTCTTTTACCATTATCTAGGTGCTTGTTTCAATCCATACAAACTTTTATGAAGCTTGCATACAAGATTCTCTTTTCCTTGTACTTCAAAACCTTTTGGTTATGCCATAAATATTTCTTCCTCAAGATCTCCATGTAGGAATGCAGTTTTCACATCTAACTGCTCCAGATGAAGATTTTATGTAGCTACTATACTCAAGATAACTCTGATGGTAGTCATCTTGACAACATGAGAGAAAATTTCTGTGAAGTCAATTCCCTGTCTCTATTGGAACCCTTTCACTACGAGTCTAGCCTTATATCGTTTGCTGTCATCTGGTTCTTCTTTAAACCGATAGACCCACCTGTTTTGCAAAACCTTCTTTCCTTCTGGAAGCTTGGTTAAAGACCATGTCTTATTCTTCTGAAGAGACTTTATCTCATCTTCCATTGCTAGATCCCACTTAATAGATTCATCTCCCTACATAGCCTCAGCAAAATGCTCTGGCTCACCAACATCAGTCAACAAGTAATGCAATGAAGGAGAATACCTTTGTGGTGCTACAATTGTTCTGCTAGACCTTCTAGTCGATAATTCAGGAGTTACCGACTCTACTATTTGTTCAGGTTCTGACCCAGACTCTAACTCAGGCTTTGACTCAGGCTCTACTTCTGTATTCTGCCTTCTGTTGACTACATCACTTTCTGAAATTTCTTCTTATGATACCTGCTCTGGCTGTTTATTTGCATTTGTAAATTCTCCAGTCTTGTCCTTATAGAACATATTTTCATTAAAAGTAACATTTCTACTTCTGATAATTTTCTTGTTTTGGTCATCCCAAAACCTATAGCCATACATGTCAGATCCATAAACAATGAAATAGCATCGCTTTGCCTTAGGGTCCAATTTATCTCTACTATTAGAGTTCAACTAAATATATGAAGCACAACAAAAAACTTTCAGATGTGAAAGGTTTACCTCATTTCCAGACCATACTTCTTCAGGTAACTGATAGCCTAAAGGAACTGATGGTCCTCTGTTTATGAGATAGGTTGTTGTGCTTATAGCGTCTGCCCAAATAACCTTGGGTAGTCCTGACTAGATTCTCATACATCTTGCTCTCTCGTTCAAGGTTATGTTCATTTTTTCTGCCACACCGTTTTGTTCTAGTGTTCCTGGAACCGTCTTGATCATTCTGATCTCGTCCTATGAACAAAACTCCTTGAATTGACTATTATCATATTCTCCACCATTATCAGACTTCAAACATTTAATCTTTAAACCTGTTTGGGTCTCAACCTCCTTTTTCCACCTTTTAAGCACAAAAAACACATCATATTTATTTTTAAGAAAATAAACCCATACCTTTCTTGTAGAGTCATCAATGAAGGTTACGTAATACTGTGAACCTCCATGGGATCTCACTAGAGCTGGCCCCTAAACATCTGTATGCACTAGTTCTAGTCTTTCAACTTTAGATGACTTACTTGTTTTGGAGAAGCTAACCTTTTTCTGCTTTCCAAACATACAATGTTTGCAAGATCCAATGTCAACATGCTTCAAGTTAGTTATTTTACCTTTTGAGACCATGAGCTTCATTTCTTTCTCACTCATATGCCCAAGCCTCTGATGCCACAAAGAGGAACTGTTACCAACTTCTGCAACTGATATCATATCCTCATCTGCAATCATGTAAAGAGATCCTTGCTTCTTTCCATGAGCAACAACAATATTATCTTTCATTACCTTCCAATGTCCATCTCCAAAGGTGGTGTAATGCCCCTCATCATCCAACTGCCCTACATATATTAAGTTTCTCTTTAAGGCAAGAATATGTCTAACATTATTCAAAGTCCACACACTTCCATTAGAGGTTCTGATATTGATATCACCTCTTCCTATAATACCAAGAGATTTTCCATCTACAAGGTAGACCTTCCCAAACTTTCCTAGAACATAAAGGAGTACTCGTGGTTGGAAATGCTTCCGCTAGAGGGGGAGTGTACCAATGTGGTTGAAGGGACTCACCCTTGAGGGGGAGATTGTTAGTAATCCAAGTGTGAGTCTAAGTCCCACATTGGCTAGAAATGAGAAAGTAGAGCACTATATAATAATAAAGACCCATTAACTCATTGTCATAAGGTTTTAGGTTGAGAGTGGTGTCAATGCCTTATGTGATTAGGCTCAAGTCTCATTGGTGTTGTATCTCCCCAATGAAACCCTCTCTGTAAACCTAACAGAATTCTAAATCAATGTTTAACATCTCAATGATAAAAATTAACGTAACAAAGAATGCATTTTATAGTGAATTGAAGCAACCAAAAGGAGTAAGTGAAATGGAAAACAAACAAGTGTAAGGGAAAAGGGTGAAAAAATTTGTCCTTTTATTTATTTATATTTTTTTTGTCCCTTTAAATCACAATCAAACTTTTCCAAGAAATTAAATCTTAGTTTGAAATATTTAATGGATAACAACAAATAGAAAATTTGGTAACTATAAGCTTTCTATAAATTAATTGTAAATAGACCATGGAAATATATCGAAATATATCGTTAGGTGGTGATAAATTCATATTTTTTTAAATTGGTAGGATGTGGTAAATTTATATTAGAAAAATTATGATAAAGAGTAAAAAAATTAATTTTTTTTCAAGAAAACTTGTGATGCATATAAATAAATTAAACTTTAAAAAATTCAAGAGAATAAAAAAACTAAAGACCACGAAAAAAAAACTATCTAAAACTCTAACCCTAAATTTTTTTTTTCACCGATAACAACTAACTTTAAAAATTTGTTGATTGAAATGAAATTTAGGTTAAATGCTTAAAAAGCCATTATTAATGCAATGAGACAAATATTCTTTTATGAATTATTTGAAGTGATTTTCTCACTTCTCATCTAAATCTCTATTTATGTTTTTCCATTATATCTATTTCTTGTCTTTTTTCATCTAAAATTATATTTTTTCCTATTACATCTAATCCTTTCTCTCACATTTCTTATTAGAAGTAAATACAAAAAATAATAATAATAATAATAATAATAATAATAATAATAATAAGGTTAGAGACATCTCACACAATTTAAATATCTATACTACTATGTAAAAAAGAAATCATTTTTTTTTCTACATTTTTTTTCAATTTTATCCTATAAATTACTTTTTTTTTTAAATTTAACCATTTTTAAAATTAATTAAATAAAAACCATCTACAAAATTAATAAAAAATATCTACTACTAAATTATAAAAATTATTCATATTTATTTTTATAATTATAATTTCATTAATTTTTATTATCATAACAAAAGTGAATACTTATGCACGTAACACATATGTTAAAATTAATTATAAATAAATAAATAATAAATAATTAAAAATAATATTAATTGTCTTTATTGGGGATTATAGAAAATTTAAGGAATATGGGCAATTTTTGTTTTCTGTTTCTTTTTTCTTATGCAAGGATCATGAGTTTCTAATGAACAAAAAGAGACGTGAAAAAGGAGATAACCTTAGCCCTTTTTATTTATTTCGTCTATTTTAAATCTCAGTGAAAATTCTCCAAGAAACTAATATGTTAGAAATATTTAATGCATAATAACAAACATGAAATTTGATACTATAAAATTTATATAAATTAATTGTATTTAGACCATAAATTTTAATCAAAATATAAAATAGTCATAATGATTAATTATTTTTTGTCTCAAAAATACATTCTCACGTAATAATTTTTCTAGTAGTGATTATTGTTGAAATTAGATGAACAATATTTGAACTTATGGAAATTAAAATTAAAATTAATAATTAGGAAACAAGTTTTTTCTCCTTATTATAAACTTTGTTTTTTAACTACCCTAGTAATAGATGTGTATTAAAATAAGAATAAAGATTAAAATGATTTAAGGGACTTAATTTTAAAAGTAAAGTTATTTTAGAAATATTGTGATTTACTAATATTTAATTTACGCCAAATTAAGTTTTGAGACTATGATAAATTTGATCACTTTCAATTGAGTTCATGTTAAATTTTTTGTAGTCCATTTCGTGCAATTCACGTTCAATGATATTACAATTGAGTCATTTGATACTTCTTGAGTTATTCTTCACTTAACAAATCTCATAATGATTTAGTATATCAATCTCTAAGAATTGGTATATGTCAAATTTCATCAATCAAAGGTCTTAAAAAATTTCCTATCAATAACACAATTCCAATCTACAAAGATAACAAAGTAGTCTCTAATACCAATTGAAATCAGGCTATTCCATAAAGTGAAGCCAATGACAAATCTATTCCATTTTATTTCAAATGGTATTTTTCATTCATCTTCATCATTTAGAGCAAAATTCAACTTGTCAAGTGTACCAATTAAAACCAATGAAGACCCATTTACCATTCATTGAGACCAACAATTCGTGGTTCACATATACAATCTTAATTAACAAATTCAAGTCATCCAAAGGTTTCAATTCCTGTTAATATACACAACACATTCAATAGAACCAAATTACAATGTACCACTAGTCATAAGCCAAAGCAAAACAAGTTCTAAATAATTAACTTCTTTTACTTGCTAAAGAGCAATACAAAGGTCCTTTTGACACAAATGTCCATAACCAAACATAGATAGAATTTGTACAAAGAAGATATAGATCAGCAATCCTATCATACCCTATTGACCCTAATTAAATAAAGATTCATCAACAGTTTCTAAACCACACATGCAAACCAAATCCCCTACACATGCATAAAAAAAAGATTCAAATAACTTTAAAAATAGCAAAAGAGTAACTTTCAACAAATTGATCTAATAATAAAGAGACATCGAATAGATATAACATAAAAACATAAATAAATATTTAGATAAGGAGTAAGAAAGTGATAAATAAGTAGTGCAATACAAAAAAGAAAGTCTAATAATTCATGAAAAAAAAAATACATACCTTATGACATCAATGATGGTTTTATAAACATTTTAACCATTTGAAAATAAGGCAATTTACAAAATTTAGTTGTATGCATTAAACATCTTAAATAGATTTGACTTCTAGAAGTAGTTTCATCACATTTAAATAACAAAAAATAGAAGAGTGGCCAACATTAAATCATTCTCTAATTAACTATTTTACCTTATTCTTGAGATTTTTGTTTTTTTAAAGTTATTGCGATTTAAGAGACAAAAAATGGAACAGTGATCAATGCTAATACTTTTTTCTCATTAACCTTCTCTCTTAGATATGATATTTATTTCTAATTAATTAATAATTAATTATAATTTTTTATTCTTAATAATAACTATTTTAGTAATTAATATTTTTATTTTGTAAATTAGTGTTTAAATTGATCAATATAATTACTAACATTTTTTATCACTAAATTTAATTATTTTTTAAGAGTTTTATTATAGTGACATAATTTACACTTGTTATATTTTATTTTAAAATAATTTACGTTTATTATATTTTATTTTAACTTACTTTTATAAAAAAACGGTTACCTTGTAATTTTAGCAGTTAAAACATTCTTAATCTATCAAACTAATTACACCATAAATAAATTTTTCTCTTAATTCCTTAATTTTTAACTATTTTTCCTTATTTCAAACAATCTCAGTTTCACATGTCTTCTATCTCAAATCTGTCTTTAGAAATAAACAAATAGCTTAAGATTTATTTTCTTAAAGAAGTTTCATTCAAATTTAAAAGATAATAAAAAATAGAACGATAGCCAAAGTTTTTTTTTTCTCATTAACTTTTTTTCCTTAAGCTTGAAATTTGCTATCTTGAAATTTCTTAACCCAAAAACCCAGTTATCTTTTAAGGGACTCAAAACAATGTCAACAAAGAAACAATTTAGATATATTCATGACATTTAGTTAAGTTTATACACCCCTTATAATAATTCTATCTATTATCTTTAAAATATTCTTAATTGAATAATTATTCATCCAATCTTATCTTTAAATAAAATAAATTCTTATAAATTTTAAAACCATTTTGTCTCATATCATAATAATCTTTTAAATTAAATAAATCTTTTAAATTAAATAAATAATAAATCATGAAACATTTCCAGTTAATTTATTGGTTATAACATCATATTTTCTTTCATTAGCAAACAGAGATGATAACATTTGTTATATAAAAAGTTCGTTAAGTTTTAGGAAATTGAAAGCGGAATGGTGAAATTTGCAAAAACCTATTCCCTTGTACAAGCTAAACTAAAGACGCGCGCTATACCAGGAAAAGAACATCAAGGTCTTCAATTCTAACAAGAGATCACAGTCTACTAAAATTAGTTTTGAACCAAATGTTTTAATAATCTTAAAATAGTATAAACTTTAAACCACGAATAGTTAGAGAGAAAAAAAATCGTACGGGGTATATGATAGATACTCTGAATGAACAGAACATATGAAAGTAAAATTCTGCACTTTTTACTGCAATTAAGATGAAACGTACGTTACCTAAACAAAGCACATGAACTAAGAAGATGCCAAAAACTAATTTAGTGTCATAGAAAGACGACATATGGTATAACAATAACACAAAACCAAGTTCGTAAAAAGTAAGCATTTTCAGAAGAGCATGTTATAGTAATTAGTTTGAGGCAAGACGTGGAAAGATGCTCCTTCTTGGTGCTGATTTTGATGTTCAGCAGAAATGGTTGGCAAGACAGATTGATGAGGTTGAATACTACAACCCACATGATGATCACATGGTTGATAAGACGAATCACAATTAGAAAGTTCCCAAATCAATTCCTCAAACTCCAACTCACTGAGTTGATTGGTTGAATTCAGTGGCACATCTACTGCTTCATAATTCTTATCATAAAGTTCC
>Ga0214544_1010137_pt1 | contig 14127 bp, 8 predicted proteins | sample CNSS3metaG_FD_160074 | JGI IMG/M metagenome (GOLD analysis project Ga0214544, IMG submission 160074) | Root nodule microbial communities from cowpea collected in UCLA plant growth center, Los Angeles, California, USA - CNSS3 | ecosystem: Host-associated > Plants > Roots > Nodule | place: USA...
AAAGAAAACCAAAATAAAATAAAATAAATAAACAAATAAAAATAAAATGAGATAAAAGGACATAATAAAATCAAAGCAAACCAAGATAAGTAAGAAAATAATAATAATAATAATAATAATAATAATAATATAAATAAACAAGTAAAAATAATAATAACAAAAAGTAATAAATAAATAAATAGATAAACAAAATGTACATATTATAATCCGGACAAAATTGGGTGTTGACAATAAGAGATTGGGAAGTTGGCACACTTCTGAGGATCAACTAGGTATCAGCCATTTTCAAGAGTCCAGATCGAGCACTTGACAACCCTCATAAGATAAACACCAAAACTAAGCAACTATACAAAGTAAAAGGCCAGTAGCAAGACACTTGTCGACAAAAGGTAGGTGTACGACCCCTCCTCAGACGTAACTTAGAAGAATTCGCCAAAGTTCAAACATACTTTCTAGTAAATTGGGCCTCCAATGTCAGACCCGCAAATCCCATAATGAGGTCCAAGCCCATAACCAAGCTAGAATACATGTAAGATTGTAAGTTTCTAGGTAATGATCCTTAGAAGATTAATACAAATGCACATGGACCTAGGTAACTAGACTCACTTTCGTCATTAAATACTAATCCTAGAGATTTGACCATTGGAGAAAAACTCTCTGTTGATGTGAGCGTTGTAGTATCTTTTGTAAGTACATCCCTACCTTTGACCTAAAGAATAACGAAAACTCAAGGAAGACCACCACCTATAGTAGAGGGATCCATTCAGAAGTCTTAAGATCCTTACGAGGTACTATTCGGCCCTGTAAGAACAATATACAAATGATTAATATGGAGATCTTCCAAGTTAGTGGAGTGTGGATGTCTACTCTATATTGTACTTTATATTTAAGGATATCTTTTATGTCAATGGTATGTTCCTACCTAAGCTGAATTAGAAACTTAGACTAGAAATACTTGTTTTTAGCTTATTGATGTGTCTTGAATTTTGTTAGTTTTCTTTAGTCAAAATGTGTATTTTTCCATTCTAGAATAGCTAATTTGAGCATATTAGGTTAGATTCCTCAGTTAGGGCCATTTTCACATATTCATAGAATTAGTGTTTGTAGAGTGTTTTTATACATCATTTGAGTGTGGTTGCATCATATGTTGAGTCCTAGGGTCTTAGGTTAGTCAAACCTAGTGTTAAAAATCAAATTTTGCTCATTTAGCCTTTAAACCATGACATAGTTGGCTTTTTTAAAATCTTTCAAATTAAGTGATTTGACCTTGTGGAATCATTATAAATGCCTAATTACACTTGATGGAAGTGGTCAAACACCAAAATTTGATGTTTAGGGCCAATTGAGTAAAATTCTTAGTCTTCATGTTTTTGGTCATTTTAACTTAGTTAATCAAGTAGAGTCTAAGTAGAGTTAATTCTTCCACTTGAGTTTTTTATCAATTTTCAGGTCCTCTATCCTTAGGCAAGGCTTAATTAAATATTTGAAGAACTAGAATTTCACATAGTAGCAAGGTCAAGTTGATAGCAAGCATGAAGTATGCAAAAGTGACATGTTTGACCTTAGAGTTGACTTTTGCCATTTGGACCCCAAATCAAGAGCCAATCATTTGGGGCACTTTAGGACACTAAATGTGATTGGTTTGTGCCTTGGGATTGCCAAAAATCTGAGAGGGGGCTACACATTGGCAGAGTATGAAGTGTGCAAAAGTGACATGTTTGACCTTAAAGTTGACTTTTGCATTTGGATCCCAAATCAAGAACCAATCATTTGGAACACTTTATGACACTAAATGTGACTGGTTTGGGCCTTGGGATTGCCAAAATTCTGATAGGGGGCTGCACATTGGCAAAGCATGAAGTGTACAAAAGTGACATGTTTGACGTTAGAGTTGACTTTTGCCATTTGGACCCCAAATCAAGAGCCAATCATTTGGAACACTTTAAGACACTAAATGTGACTGGTTTGGGCCTTGGGATTTCCAAAAATCTAAGAGGGGTTACACATTGGAGTTTGGGCTCAAATAGTGAGAGGTGACTTAGTGTAGGGTAGGTTTTAGGGTAGATTTGGGGAGGTGGCATAGGGACATGACCTAGTAGCCTTCCAAAACGTTTCTGCACATTTTATTTTATTTTTGTTGCACAAGTTGTCGAATTGATCGAAATCGCATTTCTACTCAAATTTGGGAATTAAGGTTCATGAAATTGAGTACTTTGTGTGTAGTGCACCAAATCGAGTGATTCTAGTTTCTAAATATAATTGAGATCATTTATAATCATTTTGCATCATTACATTTTCAATTGTATCATCAAAAGATCCCAATTCGAGGCTACCATGCACTTTGTTCATGAACATGTTCTTGATTTTGGGCAGATTTCGAGTTTGATAAATTTGGACCAATTTAAGGATTGCATTAGCCTAGTTCTAATCATTAAACATATTTTGAGCATTTAGGATTAGTTAATTCATCATTCCCTGCCATTTTGTGCCTTATGTGTCATGTATTCATGCATAGTTCATAGCATTTTTTGCATTTGATGATTTTGAGTTTCTATTTTGAAGAGTTGATTTTGAATAAATTTCCCCACCACAATTCATGTACAAACATTGCATTTGATTTTATCCATGTTCATTGATTGATTCCCAAGGTTCTCCCTATACTACATTTTTAAAGGGGAAATTAGATTTGACTGAGTCTTTTAGGCGAAAAAAAGGCTTTATCACTTATCTCTCTTTCTTTCTAGTGTGTGAAACAAGTGTTCTATTCTGGAGGGATAAATGCCCTTCCTTTATGTTGTAAAAATATTTTATTTATTATATTGCAAAAACTCTTTCACAACATTGTAATCCATTTTTAATTGCTTGAACTGAAACTCACTTTTTTTACCATGACTCTTTCATTTTCGACAACATTTAATTGCAAAATCCATGCGATGTAGGTCTATTGAAACATATCCTTTGTTGAGCTTGAGTCACATGTTACGGTTCCCCTTCTGCAAGCAAAAGGGTGAGTTGACAGTTTTGCGGCTAATGGAGGAACATTGGCATAGGAGGTTGGGTTTTCTCAACCCATTTATACCTATAAATAAGAGCTTCAGTTCTCTCCCAAAATACATTTCACAATTTCATTGCTTTTCTTTTTCCAAGCTTTCTTTTCTTCTTTTTAATCTTCTTTTAAAACATCGGTTTACTTATTGCTCTTTCAGAGTTTCGTACCAGTTATGAGATCCTAGAAAATATCTAAGAAGTTCTTGTTGTATCCTAGGGGACTTGCGCAATACACCGTGGATAAGTCCTTGAGGACAATGATTATACACTCCTCAAGAAGTCCAACAAGTTCATGTTTTCATCATCTTTAACATTACTTTATATAGGAGGTTCACCTCCCCTTTCTTTGGACTATGTAGGCAGTTTTCTTAACTAATGCTTAACCATTATAGTAATTGCCTTCACTCTTTATGATGTTAGCGTAAGGAGTGGCATTAATGGGTAGTATGTACCGCCATGTTGTCCTAGCGTTATGTCATTCCTTCCCATGATTTCTTGATGACAACTATATCTAACCATGTCAGCCAAAGCTGATATCTTATCCCTATACCCATAGATAATATTAATTTATTCTTAGCAATGTCCTAGACCTTGCCATTGGACCAACATGTGGATCACAACCCCTTAGCCTCGAACTTGCATCAAGGATGGAAGTTTGGAACCTAAGCAAGTTGCTCCATTTCACCATAGCACCGATACACGGATCACAACTCTCCAGGCTCGAACTTGCATCAGAGATGGAAGTATGGAACCTGAGCAAGTTGCTCCATTTTTCCATAGGACTGATATATATATATATATATATATATATATATATATATATATATATATATATATATATATATCATAGTCCCCAAGCTTGAACTTACATCAATGATGGAAGTGCGGAATCATTCCTACTACTTTTGCTTTTCACAGCTTTTAGTGTAAGAGCTACGAAAAATTATTATATTTTTAAAGTGGTAATTAGACGTGAGGAATATTAATTAAATTAATACGTAATGTCATAAACAAAAGTGAAGAGTAACACAATTGATTAGAGTCTTGTCATGGGTTGATGGTTAAGGGTTTAATCCTTATGTGTGCATTTAGAGCACTTATATTTTAAAAAATGGTTTTATAATTGTTTGAAAGTGCTTGTGTGTTTTTTGGGTTACTTATATTTTATAAATTATTTATAATTTATTCGGCATGTTCCATTGTGTGGATATTATTGTATGTTTTTGTGCATATAATTGACAAGAAAAATGGAACAGTTGATATAGTTTGGAGTGTTGGCTTGAAACCTAGAGGTGTTGAGTTTGAACCTTAGCTAGATTAAAAAGGTAGAAATATTGGTTTTCTTTTTAGTATTTTTGTGGTGCTCTTAGGAAGGTGAAAAGTTAGAGGCAGATTCATTGTATATGGTCATAGGTAAGAAAAAAAGGGTGATATATGTGGGCAAAAGTTAACGTTGGAACAGGGAGAGAAAAGGTTGGGTTAGATTTTTATGTGTGCACCCCATAAATAATAATTTTTTTTTTAACATTGTCTGTAGGGGAAAACAGTGGGGTTTTGAGTTAAGTTAAAATTGGGGTTTTGGAAGAAAGGTAAGGCAACATGAGGTTGGGAAAAAAAGGGAGAGGCCATAATTTTTTTGTTAGAAGTGAAGAGTAAGAGAGTGTAGAGCAAAGATAAGGCGGTCTCATTTCAGGAATTCTAAGTAAAGGAAGCTAGTCTATTATATTTTTGTTTGTGATTTGGTATGGGAAAAAGTTGGTTTTCTTCTCTTTTTGTGAATGCGCAATCTCGATGGTTAGTGGTAACTTTAGGAAGATATTTTTTGTTCTATTGTGTGGATGAATTCATGGTGTAATGGGGATTATTCTTTTATCATCTTGCAATCTTGTGATATTGTGGTTGAGTCAATGGTTGTGATTGATTTTTTTTTTAATTGTAACTTATGATGGAGAAGGAGGTCGTTGGGAGCTAAGTTGGTTAGAATCATTCTACTTTTGTCTCGTTGAAATTATTGCTTTCAAAAGAGATGTACAACTTACATGGAGTATGTTGTTTTAAATTTTAATGGTGGTATTTTGTTGATGGATATGAACTTTGGTATATGGGTACATTGAAAATTTTCTTTTAATTTCTATTAATGGTAAAATTTTGGGGAAATGATGCAAGAGAGAAATTGGGGATTTTATAATGAAGAATGGTATTAGGGTTGAACTTATATATATTTTGGGTTAACTTTAATCAAATTGGGTGAGAAGTTCATAGGGATATATTCATTGTTTTACCTTTGGTGCTGTGAAAATTCTACTAGTGATTGAATTTTATGCCATGGGATCATTGGAATTTGTGTTCATGAAGTTAGGGGTTATGATCCAAGAGCATGAAAATTGGAGTTTATGGATGGAAGAACGACTTGGTTTGAATGGTTCAATTAGGAAATTGAGTTTTCTTTACTGATGGATTCATTTATGTGTATAAGTGTGAGTGACTTTATGGTTGGTTATATTGCAATGGTCAATGTGATGATATTTTTTGGCATGAAAGTGTTATTAGGTTGTTAATCTCTTTGGAAAGTTGATGCTTTGTTGTTTTGGATTCAAAAGTAAGTGAAGAGTTTTGGTGTTGAATTATGGTTGCATGGTTTAGAGTAATGTTTGAGTTCTATTAGGTGACAAAATTTGAGTGGGTGCAGGTCTCATTGTGATCAAGTGCATAAATTCTTTTATGTTCAAATTGGTAAGTTAGGTGAATGAATTATGTTGCATTGATGTGAATTGTGCATACCTTGAAAAATTGGAAGGTAAAAAATAGAGTTATTGTGGAGGATTAAATGGAGTTTTGATGTAAAGGATTACTTGGGTTTCTCTTTTCCAAGTTTGGGTTCTTGTTGCTAGCCATTAAGAGTTATGTTTTTAAGGTGCCAGGTGTTGGCTTCCTATCGCCGAGCGCTGAGCCTTTGGTTTTTTGGCGTTGGGTGCCAAGTTCAGGACGTTGGGCGGCATTGATGTTTTTCTAGTTTGCGTAGTTTCCCTAAATTTGACTTTCCTGGTTTGTTAACCATTAGATTGAACTAAAATTTTGATAGTTGGTCCATAACATGTTATTCCGTTTGAATGGGTGATCTTCGTTTGGATGTGGGTAGTTGGAGATATATGTCACGCATGATTGTTGTTTTTCTAGTTGTATTGTGTTGATACTTATGTTGTGATAACTTGTGATGGGCCCCTGTTTGTAGTATCCTGAATATTTGGATATGATGATTTGATGAATTGTGGATTATGTGATGTGATATGATATGATGATGTGTGGTTACTTATATAATTATAGAATTATTTGCATATATGCATGATATGGTATGATGTGGCATGATATGATGTAGTTTCATGATGAGTTGAGGTATGTTGGTCATGTTCTGCTTGCATGTGTATACATATGAGAGGGAACAATATGAAATCTCTAATAACCGTAAAGTGAAGATGATTCTTTTACCCGGAGGGATTTGTCTAGTTAGGGTAAAAAAGTTTCATTCTGCCAAAATTCTATGGCATGAGCTTAGCAAGAGTGCTTCTTCCCAAGGCTTTGTTGTGTGTGTGAAGTGGTTGCTTGTAAGTATATGGAAAGTAGGGGAAGAGACTTTTCCAAGAGGTGTTGTTGTGCATGAAAGGTAGAATGGTTGGTTGTGAGAGAATGTCATACCGTTTGATATTACTTGGTGATAATATGTTGATGATTACATGTTGTGGTGATTAGAATAGGTGATAGTGGATATTTTCTGGATGAGTTATGTTATATTGTGAAAATGTTAGGTGAGTTCTATGTTGATATACATGGTTATATGATTTGTTACATAGTTAACTCATCCTTGCATGTTTGTGGTTGTGGTGTCCACCTATAATGATCGTATAACTTGTGTTATACGAGAGTAGATGTTGATGTAGATATAGTTGAAGAAGCTTTGCTGTTAGAAGGTTGTGGGGAAGCTTTTGGGAGTTTTTTTGACATTTGAAAATGTTTCCTTTTGAATAAAATGTAGTAGTTTAGTTGTTTTGAGTTTTGAACTGAAAAATTTTGTATTAAGTTAAAACAGTTTGGTTGGTTGAACGATGATTTATTTTGGAAAATAAAGCTTGTTTCAGATAAAATTTTGACAAATAATTTTTGAGATAAAATAATTGGGAAGTTCTTATTTGATAAAATGGTATCGGAGGTTATTTTTGGAAATTTGGAAAAAAAAATTACACGGAGATTTAAAAGGGATTTCTCACCATCTTCAATGACTATTTTTCATTTTTTTTTGTATTTTTTTTCTTTTCATATTCACCCTCTCACGTTTTTCTCTACCTCTCACTTAACCAATCTCCCTCTTTTGACCTTTTTCATTTTCAAACTTTTGCCTTGTTTCTCTTGATCTCACCATTTTCGATGGTTATTTCTCATTTTTTATTTATATTTTTGTTTTCTTATTTTCTATTTCAACTGATCTTACGATTCATTGCATTGACTTTTTTTGTTTTATGATTTTGAACTTCAGGATTTTCATCTCGTTTTCTATCGGTCTATCGATCTTTCCACGATGGTTTAGTATTTTGCTCGATTCTTCAATTTCTTTGCTTATACTAATACTTGATATTTTCTGATCTATGCCTTTTTATGGTTCAATATTCTGAATGATGTTATGATATCATCTTTCAATCTCGCTCTCCCTTTTCAAATTTATTTTTTGTTTATTTTCTTTAGGGTTTATCTATTGTTACTCACGTTATTGTATGCATTAGGTATATTTTTCTCCAACCTGCTTTTTTGGTCTTACTTTTTTATTTTAAATTCTAATATTTAAAATATCATTTTATAATAAGTTTAATTTATTTTTTGTATTACTATTTTACAATGTATTGCGCAAATACAAATTATTTCTCTTATTGTGTACATATTAAAAAATATATATAATTAAATCTATAAATATGATAACTTTTATTAAAACTTATAATATACAAAGTTATTCATTTTTTTGTGAAATTATATAAAAATAAATAAATATATGGATTAATAATATATATAATATTTTATATTTAATTAAAAATATAATGATGAATTAATTTCAAATTATATTGATATTTGTCTTTTATTATTATTGTGGTATTTTTAATTTATATTAATTAAATTACAAAAATAAATTTTAATCAATAACATATTTAATAAAGATATTAAAATTTTACATAATAAATATATTACAATTTTCTTATAAAATTAGAAAAATATTCACTTAAGTAATAGGATTCGGTATGTTTTATTATAAGTGGATTATATTATGCTAGAGTTGTTATCTACATCATTGACATTTGAATTGTACTTTTTGATGATAATCAAATTGATTATATAGAGTGAAGCACTTCATTAATAGGTTAATGCTTTGAAATATTTAATCAAACACACAATCGCTATTGCAAATTTTTCCTTTATACATACATATATATATATATATATATATATATATATATATATATATATATATATATATATTTTTTTATAAAAATAATATATTTTATTTTTTTTGATTTTATAATATATTTCAAATTTCAGAAGACAATTTTTAATATCTCTATATTTTGATATATGACAATCAACAAAAATGAAGGTTATTCACTTTCCTTTCCATTCTTTATACATATGATCTACTATATGTTATTGTTTTTAAAATAAAAACATGAAAATATTAAAAATATTAAAAATATTTATTTCGGATGAGGATGAAAATGTAACCCAAACAACTAAAATTATTATGTACAAATAAATGTTTGAAAATAATTGAAAACAATATTATATAACGTTCGAATGACCAAAAAATTAATACTTTATAAATATTTACAAATTATCACACTGTGTTTCAGTTACCCAGTAACAAGCTCAAATAAAATATTTAAAATTACTATTAATTACATTAATTTATATACATTATTTATAATGATCAAATTTCTTTCAAACATTAAATAATTTATTATAAATAATATTGAATTATTTATTACATATTATTTACTTGTTTAATCCATTCTAAATCTATCACGTTACATTTATATTAAACTATTTTAAAATATATTAATTATAATTCAAACTAATATATATTATTTTAATTATTATTATTAATATAATGTAAAATATAATATAAAATTAATGAATTCTATAAAAAAAGATAATATTAATATTTAATATAATTTAAAAATATACAGATGCAGTGTAAAAACGCGTTTTGGTAGTGTAGAGGGCACCACCAACCTGGGACATCATGATCATCCATCAGCCTCTTGATGTTGTTCAACCTCCATCACCACATCTTTCTTAATCATCTTGAACCCTTCATCGTCTTCTCATTCTCCAAATACCCTTTCCCCCACCATCACAATTTTTTTTTTCACCACCCTTTTTGTAATATGTAGGTTTGATTCACGCATACACTTTCTCTTAATCTCATCCCCTATGTTTTGTTTTTGTGTTTAGACTTGATCTTATTCTGCTCATTGCACCTCCCACTTACCTCACACATCTCCCGCATTTAATTACTCAGTTCACCACGTATTTACTATATCGCACCCCTCTATCCTTTATTTGCTTTCCGGTTGTTTTACTCACTGCAATCCCGTTATTTATTAGTTGCACCCACCCACTTTATATTCCTGTTTCCCCTCTGCTTCTAGTTATTCCCTATTTTTTAAACGTACATCCATGCTTTTATTTTCTTAGGGACTATTTTTACAACACCGTTTTTATTATTCATGAAAATAAAAATGGTTTAAATAATAATAAAAAAACCTTTTTTTAAATAATAAAAATACAAAAATTACAAAATTAAAAATTAAAAATTTTAAAAGTAATTTTTTTGCACTTTTTTGGGATGTTTATCTAGGTGGTTGTGCCGTTTGATAGTTCAAAGTATGAGTATTCATGTGACCGTCCATGTCATCCTAATAGTTTACACCTTTCTTGATGGCATATCTTCTAGCATGACCAAGCACTTTCATGGAGAGATAGAGTCATCTATGTAAGGTTAAGTGAATCTTTTTTATTTTGGGCCACAATGGAGTATCTTTGATAGATTAGGAATATTTAGGTTTCATATTAAGGGTCAAGTAGTATAGGATTTTAAAAACAATCTTGCTTAAGTACAGAACATCATATGCGCCTACTTAAGCAATTCTTTAATGTTTAATTATGTTTAACCTAGCTAGCTTAGGAAGGGCATCCCACACATGCCACATGGAAAGTCCTTAATTGAGAATTCTCTTACTAAGGTAGTGGCCATGTGTCATTGTCCTATTGGATAGACTTTTCATAAAGTAGCTTTCCACATGACAACACATTAGTGATTCATTTTTGTGAGAGTGAGGATTGCCACATGTCAAACTCTCCTTCACCAAACTAGCATTTTTAGGGTTTCAGTGCATGTTAGCATTCTAGGTTTTTGGACCATTTTGGAGACACCTTACTCTATAAAAAGAGGTCTTTGCTTCAAGCTTGCTTGTGCCAATAAGGAGGGAGCATGATCATCAAGAGCCTACTTCTAGAGAAGTTAAAGTAGATCTCCCTCACTTCCATGGAAAAGAAGTTGTAAAGGCCTATTTAGATTGGGAAATGAAGGTAGAACAACTTTATGAGTGCCATCATGTGAGTGAAGAAAGAAATGTTTCCTTATCAACTCTAACTATAACACCCTAGGTGGATATTACTAGATAAAGCATATATCATATAATTCCTTTTGGAATTTAAAATAATATATATAAAGTTCCCAAGCGCGGAAAAATTTAAAACTTATCTCACTGCAGTTCAATTACATTGCTCCCTCTTTATGACAAGTTCATAGTAGAGAAAAACATCATAAAAATTTATTACAAAATGCCTGAACTAAAACATAAAGAAAAATCCCCCATAATCTGCCCCGCTCTGTCTCTATGCATCAACATGCTCACCTGGATTCACATTTGCTCCCGCATGACAAGTCACACGATCATCACCAAACACAAACAGAAAGGGTGAGGTGAGAAAGAAAATAACACAATAAATAAATAATAGATTTAACCCTCACCCAATCCCTCTCATTCAGTTTTAATTCATCAAATACTTCCCACATTCTACCCCAATCTCATAACCTATATGAGAATGACCCATTCACCACTTTGGTCTTTAGGGATTATCATGCTTCCACGAATCTACCCATTTGTGGTCCAACTCTATGAACCTCCCCGCCCATAGTCCAACTCTACGAACCGGCCCGCTCGTAGTCCAACATGCGTGAACACCTACTATAAACCTCCCCGCTTATAGCAGCCTCAAGTGTGAGCACATAACATACGAACTTCCTCGCTCGTATCCCCACACAAGAGTACAACAAATGCAGACCTCCTTGCCTGCATCAATCACGCATTTCCAAGCCATCAAGCTCATCCATGCAAATCCATCTGCAACGAACCTCTACCCCTGCATTATCGCCTGACATTGCCTAAGTGTCGCCAGGCCAAGTTGCAATGTAGACCGTCTAGCGAAAACCTCTCGCCGCTAGGCACCAAACACTTCCAAACCCACTGATTTGTGACTATTGCCTGCATCTTATTATAATTTAAAGTATATTCAATTATCTAATTATGTGAATCTCATTTCATATCAAAAGGTAACACTCTTGGCGACCAATTATATTATTTTACTTTTCTTATATATACATATATTAAATATGTTAATTGTTCCATTGTCAAAACATCACAAGAAAATAACAACCTAAATACCTAACTACATGTGACAAGTACATAATAAAACATGTCCCTGTAACTTTTCTTCTGCCACCATGTAATAAATTGACTAAAACACTAATCCTAATTATCAAAACCACACTTTCATATTAGTCCCCTAAATTATATATTTATGAGACAAAAATATAACGTTAAATATATATATATATATATATATATATATATATATATATATTTATAAATATAAGTTTAACTAATACCTTTACTAATACCTTTACTAATACATACTCCCGTAAATTATTAAGAATCAAATAATATTATTTAATATTATATTATACTATTATAATATTACCAATCAATATTTTCAACATCAATACAATTCACCATAACCCCTTGACACCAAAGTTGTAACAACGTGATTGAAAAGTTTCCTCCCTAGCCCCACCATAAAAGATGCCATTGATTTAATATTGAAAATAGAATAAAAGAAAATGGTCTATCATAATGCAACGTATTATCAATGCTATAGGTATTTTAACATTACAAGGAAAGGCTATTCGAAAATGTTATTTTGACTCCCTTCTCTCAACTCACTTTTGACACCAGGACACGTGTCAAACGCACAGCAGTGCAGTTATTTAAATTTTATTTATCCGCAAAATGGTGTCACGTGCGGGTGGTTGGACAAAAAGGAACAAAACCAATTGTGGAGTGAAGTGAAAAGTGAAGGTTTGGTTTTGAGAGGGAAAAAACGTAAAAACAGCGAAGTGTTCGCCGGTGGGAAAAGAAGTCACAGGAAACATCATCGTCAGCACATCATCGTCCTGAACTGAAGGCTGCCGGAGAATAGAACCTGGTCTGCGCGTATTGAAGTTCTGAGGTGGGTATCGTTTGTCCTTCCATTTCTGGTTTGTGTGAGTATGTTTTTAAAGGTGTGGCCTTTCCCGGTGGATGTAATTGTGGAGGAGGTTGTGGTTGTTGTTTGTTAGTTAAGAGCTGTGTTTTTTTTTGTTTCGTTTGCGTCGTTGCAGAATGCAGAGGAGAATCGTGGAGAGGATTTGGTAAAGGTTGGGCCTTTCGCATAGAGACAACGAAGAAGGTGGAGGATTCAGTTGGAGCACCAATGCAACACATTTCTTCATCTCTTTCCAACTAGGTTCTGATTTTGTTTTACAATGTTATTGTGATTATTGAAGAAATCGAATTTGCAGGCATGTTGAATTTTTACTTAGAAAGATTGTTTGTCACGGTTTTGTATCCTAAAATGTGGTGTCTATGAAGTGTGATTTATGTATGGGGTTATAGTTTTATGTTTTTGAAACACAAGGTCCAAATTGTTTCATTTTTAGTTAAGTTTTATTTGTACATTGTAAGTCTAATAGTGATGTTTGTTGTGATTTTCCATTTGTGTGTACGTGTGATTTGTTTTGTTTAGTTCCAAATGCATTGCCTATGATTGAATATGTCCATTTTGTTATATGGTTATTGGCCATGTTTGAATATGTTCATTTGGTTGTTGTAATAATTGCATATGTGAACTTTTAATAATTGATGTGGTTAATTGTTTTAAAATTTTTGTGTGACTAAATACGAATTGTTTTGCATTGGGTAGTGATATTTGGTGTTATTGAATTCAAGTGTTGGAATTCATGGCTCTTACTCATGCAATTAATGATAAGGTTGGTTGAATATGGTATTGGTTTTTGTTGTTGATGTACCAATTATTGGGAAATTGGTTGTTTATAAATTGTTTATGTTTGTGGTGTATGATAGGCTCGGCTGCGTACTTTCTGTTATACAAAGTACATTGTGGAAATGAACGGGTTTATCTTGGATAGGCACCGTGCAAAGATTGGAGACACACCATTCAAATGGTGTTTGCATATGGATAAAGCTTTACCTATTTGCAACCCACTTATGTTAGAGTTGGTTAAGCGTTGGATTTCTGTAAACAATTCTTTTCGTATCATGCAACGGTCTGTCCCTTTAACCATAGGTGACATTTGTATGTGTTTAGGATTAGGCGTTGGTGGAATAGATGTACAATTTGATAAGAACGTGTGCGGTAGTGTGGGTTCACTTTTGAGTGGTCAATTGATAGCAATTGACAATGTTATTGAGAAGATGAAGTTGTTGGTAGGGAGCAAGGTTGATGATGTGGATAATGTATGCCGTATGTATCTCTTTGTTTGTTTCGCCGTACTATATTTTCCAAGGAATTCAAAAAACGTCTGTAATATTCCTTGTAGTATTTTAGACAATATAGACGGTTTGTCAAAATACAATTGGGCGAAAGCAGTACATAGTTATTTGGTAAGGAGCATTGGTCGGGCATTTTTGGCATTAGGTC
>Ga0214544_1010139_pt1 | contig 14124 bp, 14 predicted proteins | sample CNSS3metaG_FD_160074 | JGI IMG/M metagenome (GOLD analysis project Ga0214544, IMG submission 160074) | Root nodule microbial communities from cowpea collected in UCLA plant growth center, Los Angeles, California, USA - CNSS3 | ecosystem: Host-associated > Plants > Roots > Nodule | place: USA...
AGCTCACCCTTTCTGTTTGTGTGTGGCGATGATCGTGTAATTCGTTACACGGGAGCAGATGTTGATACAGGTGGTGCTGAGGATGCTCAGATGGCGGAGTGAGGGCTAGCATGGGAGTAGTGCTAGGATTTTATTAAATTGTAATTTATGTTTTAAATGCCATTTTTGGGAACTTGTAACACTTTATGAATTGGTTATGAGTTTTGGCGCGCTAACTGAATGAAATGAACTTTTCCCGCGTTGGGATTTTTATCGAGATGATTATTTAATGAAATTATTTATTTTAATATTTATTTTTTTAAGTAATATTCCCTAGGGATGTTACATACACTTCCAAACTAAATGAGTCAAATTCTTCTAATTTCACTTGTTATAGTTGTGGAAAACAAGGACATATCAACATTAAATGTCCAAATGCTAACAAAGAAAAGGAGAAGGGTTTTGATAGGAATAAGGAGAAGAAACTAAACGAGAGACGTGCATACATAGCATGGGAGGACAATGATGATTCAACAAGTAGTTCTTCACAAGATGAGAGTGAGGAAGCCAATTTGTGCCTCATGGCTGGTTATGAATCATTCTCTTCAAGTCAAGTAAGTTCTCTAGACAAAAATGACTACAATCAATTGTTGCATTATTTTGAAGAGTTACATAATGAAGCGAACAAGATTTCTGTACTAAACAATCGATTGAAAGGCTTAAACAACTGGTTGGAAAATAGAGTCAGTCAATTGGAAAAAGAAACAACTGATTTAAAAACTGATTTCGAACATTTGGAAATGATTTACAGTAATTCAACCGATTGTTCTAGAAATTAGTCGGTTGAAAAACCTTGTGAAAATTGCACAATTTTAAAATTTCAAGTGAAATACCTTTTGAAAACCTGTGCTAAGTTCACAAGAGGGGAAGAAAACTTAGAAGTTATTCTTGGTTCTCAAAATTATGCGTTTGTTAAAGTTGGACTTTGTAAGACCCGCAAAATTTAATTAATTAAATAATTAATTAATTAATAAATGTGGGTGGAGAGATCATTTATGATATTAATTTTTGATTGGTATGACGTGAAAAGTACTAGCTCAAGTGGTTAAGAATACTTTAATTGTGTGAGAGGACTTGGGTTCAAGTCCTACGTATGCCTATTTTGTGTTATTATTTGTTATTGTTTTAAATATATGTTAATCATGCCGTGGAATAATATGATATTTGGATTATATTAGTTAGCATGAAATATGAATTGTTGAATGGTTTGGCATTGAGTTGGCATTGCACGGTGATGGGTTCAAACCTTGGAGAACTCCAAATTAAACTTTATTTTTGCTAAATCTTAGTTTGGGCTGAATTTGAAGAGTTGATGGAAAACATAGATGAATGGGCAACTAGGAAGCTTAGAAGGGGCTGAAAAACAGACCATAAAAGATCATTGAATGGTCATAAACATTACCATTAAGCTTATTTTGCGTTTTTGGTAATTAAACAAGCATTAAGGGTAACAATAAAAGGCTAATTGTGTGAGAGAGAAGGGTTTTGGAGTCTAAACATTTGAGGTATTGAGGGTTGCACGAATTCAGAGAGAAATAGTGAGTAGGGAGTGGAATTGAAGGGTTGGACAGTGTGAGAGCTAGAGGTGTTGTTGGAACTCAAGGAAAGAACTCAAGCACTATATTTTAAGCGAAGGAATTCCAGGTTAGGGGAGTTTTACACGTCAGAATTTTTATGCTTGTATTCGAATTGCATGATATATGTTGAATTGTTGGTTTCTGTTCGTTTCTGGTTAATTTTTCGTGTTTCGTGAAATTTCCAGAAACTGCCTGGCTAACTGCTCATTGCCGCCAAGCAGCACATGCCTTTGTACGTGTTCTGGGTTCCTGGAAGAGGAACCGCCTAGTAGCACACTCCCGGCCGCCAAGCGACGCATGGCGTGTTACCCAATTCTGGGTTTGTTGGATGAAGCGCTTGGCGGTATTGGTTGAACCGCTAGGCGGCACGGGTCAAATTGACTCGTTCTTGGTATTTTTGGGTTCTAAGCTGAATTGAATCGGAGGGAAGGTTAGCTGTGATCATTAAGAGAGGGTTTGTTGTTGAAAAACGGGGATATTGATGCGATTAGGAAAGAAATTGAATGGAACAGTGGATAGATGTTTAGGGTTTGAGGCTGTGCGAATTGTAGGTCTTGGAAATCAAATAGCGGAAATTTAATTGAGTACTTCTAATGTTGAAATGGACCATTCATTTTGGTTAGGGTTTGCTAATAATTGGAAGAGTGTGAACGATCTATATTGGGAAAATACTGGAAGAAAAGAGTAGGGCAGGTGCGAGAGTTCTGGAAAATTGCAAGAACCGTATGCACCGCCTGGCGGCATAAGTCTTGCCGTCAGGCGCTATCTCGGGAAACCAAAATTGTAGGCCTTGCGAAGAGTTGCTGGAAATTATTGGTTCTTGTAAAAGTTCGGACACGAGTTATTTGAGAGTGGGAAATGTTAATTTGATGATAATATTGATAATGAGCATAACTATATAACTTAAGAATGGAATAGAGTAGAGTATTATGGAATTTAGAGTTTGGAGTGTGCAAAGATTATAGACTATGTACACTGGACTTAGTAGAAAGGTTGGGCTTGAAATTATGTATTCCAATGGAACTTATTGATATGAAAATGTTAGGGCTAGGAAGTAAACTATGAGACCAAAGGTGTGAGGTTATGAACCTATGGGTGGGGAGATCAAATTGTTAAACCAGAATCGAGGGGGAAACCTAGCTTGTAAATGATCTAGAGTTGTTGGACAAAATCTTATTTAGTGAAAATTGTAATATAGGTGGACCAATTATGTTGGGGTGAAAATGATGTAGATCATAGGCTGAAGGTTGGGCAACCAGCGGATCACAGGGATTGAATCTTTGCACTGTCATTGGCTACTGGTGCAGCGCCTGGCGGTATAGCAACATCAGCCAGGCGATAGCGGAGAAAAACAGTGGGGTCTGATGTATGTGGCACCTGGCGACGGAGGGGATCCTACTAGGCGATGGTTGTTGCGCTAGTGGACTTTGGAACGCTTGCGCCTGGCGGTAGGGGTATAACCGCCAGGCGGTATCTACAGGATTCGAGATTTTTTAGGCGCTTGGCGCCTGGCGGTACGTGTCCCTCGCCAGGAGGTTTGGAAGTTGCTAGCGCCTAGCAGTACGTGTCCCCCGCTAGGCGATCTGGCTGTTGTAAGTCCTAGTCGTTGGACTTTGTAGGCGTGATCTACGAGACTTTTGGTGATGTTTCAAAGGTAAGATTGCTGGGTCCTTGAGTTGAGCTCGGAGCGTATCCCTTGAGTTGAACTCGGGATAGGGGTTAAGCACGTAGCATTCCTCGAGTTGAGCTCAGAATGGCATCCCTCGAGTTGAGCTCGGGATGGCGGATGAACACGAGGAATCCTTGAGTTGAGCTCGGGTTGGAGAGTGTTGCCGGTGTGAGTGTGTTGGTTGTGGCCAGTACGGATGGGTCCAGATATATTGCCCTCCTAAATAAATAGCTGATGAGTTTGGTAGTCTTGGGACGTTACGAACTATGTTCGTATTTGGGAACTCCACCTGGTGTTACGATGTATGATCCGTACCAATGGTTTCCCCCACGCGCTTTGTCGGTTGTGGCCGATAGGTTTGGCAACAAATTACCTTGGGGTAATTATTAAAAGAGGTAGAACACGAATGATCTGGTTGTGGCCAGGTGATACAGAATAGAGTGTGAGACTTTATTTTAGTCTTTGCATGAAATATATATATATATATATATATATATGACTACTTATATATATATATATCAATATGATTGTATGTTGATTTTATTAAGCTCACCATATCTGCTTGTGTTTGGCGATGATCGTGTGCGCGGTACACGTGAGCAAAGGATGTTGGTGCAGGTGGTGCTGGTGATGCTTAGACACGGAGCGGGGGGATAGCATGGGAGTCTTTTTATTATTTATATTTTGGAAATAAATTGTAAACTCTCATGAGACGTTTGGCATTAATAAAGTTTTAAATTTCCCGCGCTTTTGGGAAATGAGGTTTATTCATAAATGCGACGTCTTTATGACTTTATTTATTTTATTTACGTTAAATCTGTAATATCCCTACAGGATGTTACATTTGGTATCAGAGCTTTGTTTTCAAAATGATTTTTGGGGTCTACGGGGAGTGAGCTCATCGTGTTACGCTAGCGTGACAATTTGATTGTGTTTTTTTTATTGTTTTTGATTATGAAATCATAACTCGAGCTGTGTAATTTGACCAACTGTAAGATGTGGCGTGCTCAGGCAATGGCTAACAGGAGGAGGAGAAACACTGTTGGAGCTGATGATATCGCTCAGGCCATCCATCGCATGGTGGACGCGATACAGCCTATTACAACTCAACCTAGAGCCTTGGTGGCACCTGTTCGCCCTATGACGATGGAGGACTTTATGAGGCATAAGCCCTCAAAATTATTTGGTAAATCTACCCCTAATAAGGCAGACACATGGCTGAGAGAGTGCGAGAAGATCTGCCGGGCGATAGACTGCACTGATGCTCATAGACTGTCATTCGTCACTTTCCTACTAGTGGTAGATGCTGAGTATTGGTGGGTGGGCATGTAGCAGCTGATGTGGACACAGGCAGAGGATATCACTTGGACTTCTTTCAGGACCAGATTCCTGGAGAAGTACTTTCCGGACTCTGCGAAACATGAGAGGGAAGCTGAATTCCTCACTTCCAACAGGGGAACCTGACTGTGCAGGCATACACAGACAAGTTTGAATATCTAGCGAGGTTTTATTCGCCTATAGTAACTGAGGAGTGGAGGTGCAGGAAATACGAGGGCGGGCTAAAACATGAGCTACGCCGATTCATAGTACTACTCCACATCAGGGAGTTTCCGGTCTTGGTGGATTAGGCCAAGGCGGTCGAGAAGTTAGAGACGGGGCCCAACAGTGGGGCTCGACCATAGAGGACCACTACAGACACTCGCCAACAGAAGAAGCCTTATAGTAGACTTCCAACTTCTTCCAGAAAACTGTAGTGTTTCAATTGTGGTGGTGAGCATTTGAGGAGGGATTGCCCAAAACCCTCAGGCAGCTCTAGAGGAGGCCCTAGCACTGGCAAGTGCTATGTGTGCGACCAGACGGGGCACTATGCCCGACATTGTCCCAACAAGAAACCAGTTGGAGGCGTGCCAGCCAAGAAGCCAGTTGGAGATAGGCCCAGAGCACCAAGGCGTGTCTTTGCCTTGACGACTACCGAAGCGACCCAGTCAGGTAACCTCATGCAGGCTACGTGTTTGTTATTTAATCATGAGGTTGTTGTGTTATATGATTCAGGAGCTACCCATTTATTCGTATCCAATGAGTGTGTGAGGAGGCTCGGGCTTGTTATGCGGGAGCTGGAGTGCGAGTTAATAGTCGCGACACTAGCGTCTGGCGAGGTATCCACCAGCTCTGTTTGTGTGGGATACCCTATGGAGGTGGCGGGCTGCAAGTTCAAGGTGAATCTTATTTGCCTACCAATGGAGGGTGTGGACGTGATTATGGGTATGGACTGGCTATCGAGCAACCATGTTGTCATCGATTGCAGACGGCGTAGGGTAGTGTTCCCAGATACAGCAGGTTTGGAGCTTATCTCATCTAATCAGGCTGTGAAGGAGATTGAGGCTGGAACTACATGCTTTATGATAGTGGCTAATGCAGAGAAGATGAGTACTGTAGAGAAAATCAGCAGGATTCCAGTAGTGGATGAATATGCAGATGTCTTCCCGGATGAAATTCTAGAATTGCCACCTAGCAGGGATGTGGATTTCACCATTGATCTCATCCCTGGAGCTGGGCTGGTTTCTATGGCACCGTACAAGATGGCGCCAGTTGAGTTAGCTGAATTAAAGAAGCAGATTGAAGACCTTCTTGAGAAGAAGTTCATCCAACCGAGTGCATCACCATGGGGAGCACCGATATTATTAGTGAAAAAGAAGGATGGCAGCTCCAGGTTGTGTGTTGACTACGGGCAGCTGAATAAGTTAATGATAAAGAATAAGTACCCGTTACCGAGGATTGACGACCTATTGGATCAGCTGAGGGGAGCCGTAGTGTTCTCAAAAATAGACTTGAGGTCCGGATAACATCAGATCCTAGTCAAGCCAGAAGATGTGCAGTTCGTGGTGGTGTTTATTGACGATATTCTGATTTACTCTAAGAGCGGAGAAGAACACGCGGAGCATCTGTGAGTAGTGTTGGAAATTCTCAAAGAGCATCAATTGTACAGGAAGCTGTCAAAGTGTGAGTTCTGGTTAGATGAGGTGCAATTCCTGGGGCATGTAATATCAGCCCAAGGGATAATAGTGGATCCGGTGAAAATTGAAATAGTAGTGAACTGGAAGAGGCCGCAGACAGTTACCGAGGTGCGAAGCTTCTCCAAGATGATGCAACCACTAACACAACTCACTAAAAAGGATCAGCCTTTTTCTTGGACAGATAAGTGCGAGGCATGTTTCAAGGATATGAAAAGAAGGCTGACTACTCACTAGTTTTGGCTATCCTTGACACGGCCAAAATGTTTGAGGTGTACTACACTGCCTCATATCAGGGGCTGGGTTGTGTACTAATGCAGGATAAATGATGAAGGATTGACCCCAACCAAAGATGGAGGCACATGCTTAAGAAGACTAAGCATGTTTAGAAAGGAAGTTCACTAATCCTTCATCCCTTTCATTTATGTTTCTTATTTTTGATTCCCTAAGTTAACTTAGTTGAATCAACTTTAGTTGACTTGTTGACCTTTGAATAGGTTTGACTTGTTGACTATAGTTGACTTGACTTAAGCCAACATGCTAATCTATGTTTTATTTGCTTTGTAGGTTAATTAGGAGTAAGAAAGAAATGCTAGGTGGCACATGGTGATTGGGGAGCATAAATGATGTGGATGAGAGAGTAACACAAAGGCATAAAGCATAAAGTAAAAGACATAAAACAAGTGTACCTATGTACCTTTTTTCACTTATTTTTCTTAATCAACTCACCCCATATTCAATAATCTTAAAAAGAAACAAGTTAATCCTTCATCATTTGGTATCAGAGCCTAGGTTATCTTGAATATGGTGTTTTTCATGTGCTAACCTTGTCTTGTTGTAGCTATCTTTGTATGGTTCGAATCCACTTCCAATACACAAAAAAAATAGTGCTGGCAGAAAACTTGACGATTTTAAAACATTAAACTGCACCAGCTTAGCGGTCCAAAATTACGTTTTTAGGTTCCCGAAAAAAAATAACCGACGCATTTGGAGTTCTGTGGAGAAAGTTATGATCAAATTAGTGAGCAAAGGTCAGATATGCCAAGAATACATGAATCAACGTTTTCAAGTTTTGTTGTGGCAGTTCAGCTATGGTTTTTGCACCTCTTTAAGCTCCTAAATGTTGTTGGATAACATGTCTTTGGATGCTTAGTCTTTGAGCCTCAAATCCATGAGTTTAAATGCATGATAGCTACATGTTTGTGTCTTTGTGTATGCCATGTTGAGTCTTTAAATGTGCGTAACTTTTGCTTGAGTCATATGTCATATGTTAACTTGAAGTTTTCTTATTATTGTTTTGTTAGAAGTGGGTTTCAATCCTAACTCAACCCCACAAAACCGGCTTGTAAGGTGAGGTTTGCACCTCACTTATATATTGTGAATTGGCCTTATCTCTAGTCGATGTGGGACTTCCAACACACCCCCTCACGCCGAGGTATATTCATCTCGTGCATGGGACAAGAAATTGGTGAGTGGTCCGTTAGCGGCCAGATATCGGGTGGAATGTCCAAGAAAGTTCGCTAGGATAGGCTTTAACTTGGCTCTGATACCATGTTAGAAATGTATAAGCCATGAGAGAAAGAAGAAAGGATGCGTACAAAAAACGCACAAGAAAGGTTTGGGTAAAAAACAACTCAAGAGAGTTTGCTTGCTCACTGATTTATTAGAACCTTTGTTCAATATATAGAGTACAATGTTTCATCATATAGAGGGAAAAGTAATAAACAAAATAAAAAAAGAATATTTGATAATAATAAAAGAGAATCAAATATATGATATCTCTATCAATATAAATAAAAGCAGGAGATATAATATCTTTATCATGGTATCAGATTTAAATCGCCTTTCACAATTTTTTTCCTTTATTGTTGATTTCCTACCATGGCCAATACTCATGGTAAAAATTTTCGCGGTGGTTTCTCTAGCAATCGTGGACGAGGCCGCTTTCCTCGGTCTGGTGGCCACAATCCTAGATATTGTGACCATTGTCATTGAACCAATCATACATCTGATTCTTGTTGGATTAAGCATGGTGTGCCTCAAGGCTCTAACCTACACACTAAAGTCCACCCTCCTCCTTTGAAGCCCTATGCTCATGCTAGTATGGTTGATCTTCGTGCCGGGAAGGATGACAAAGCTGAAGCTCAGTTTGGTTTCTCTAGAGAGTAGTATGAAGCTCTTCTTGCCTTGATTTAGCAGTCTCCCAATGATTCTTCTTCCACAGCTACTGTTGTTCATCAATGTACTACCAAACCCATAGGTTTTGTTTTTCTCTTTTCTTCTTGGATTTTAGATAGTGATGCTACTGACCATATTTGTCCTTTTAAATCTTTATTTCAAAATCTCAAACCTATTTCTCCTATTTCTATACAATTACCCAACCAAAACTCTATCATTGCTAAATTCTCGGGTACCATTGTCTTGGGCAATCTTATCCTTCATAACACTCTTTTTGTCCCTGAATTTTCTGTTCAACTCATCTCTATTCCAAAATTGCTTAATTCTACTAATTGTCTTATGGTTTTCTCCCAAGATACTTGTCTTATTGTGTAGACAGATACCTTCCAAACAATTGGAGCAGCTAGGAAACATCAAGGTCTGTTTTATCTCTTAGATAGTTCTCAAGACAAACATAACTTGAGTATATCTAACACAAATATTTCTTTACCACATTCTACTTTCATTAATAATGCTAGTCCTTGTAACTTGTGGCATATGAAACTTGGTCATCCATCTGATAAAATTTTACAGCTTCTTGTTTCTGATCATCCTGATATTTTTTCTCCTTCTATTATTGCTTGTGATGCTTGTGCTTTTACGAAACAAAAACGTCTGAAATATTCTTCCAGCACGAGTAAATCTCTTCAATTTTTTGAACTTATCCATGTTGATATTTGGGGCCCGATTTCCGTCACTTCCATTGATGGATACAAGCATTTTTTTACTATAGTTGATAATTATAGCAGATTTACTTGGATTCTTTTTCTTAAAAATAAAACAGAAGTCAGATCTCTTCTTCAAGACTTTATTATTTTGACAGAAAATCAGTTTTCTTGCAAACCTAAGAAAATACGTTTCGATAATGGCAAAGAGTTTCTTCTTAATGATTTTTATAATAGCAAGGGTATTTTTCATGAAACTTCTTATGTTGCAACTCCTCAACAAAACAGGATTATTGAGAGGAAGCATCAACATCTTCTTAATACAACTCTAAATGCTGAAGCAAGATTTTGATGATGATAAAAGAAGCCTGAAAGCCATCTGGAAGTCAATATGAAGAACATGTGTTGTTGTGTTTAAAGCTATCTTGTAAAGTGTAATTAGAATAGTTAGAATCAATATTGCATAAAGAAAATTCTGGTATTTCTCGAAAAATCAAAGTGATAATCGATTATCACTTAGGATAATCGATTATCCTGAGCTGAACCAACTTTTTCAAGAAAGCACTGGAATAATCGATTATCATCTTTGATAATCGATTATCTGTTCAAAAATTTGTTTTTCATAAAACACACTGGAATAATCGATTATCACTAGTAATAATCGATTATCCTGTTCAGTTGGGCGCGACTGTTCAACTTTTTGACCTAATTTCTGGAACCCCTATTTAAGGAACATCAGAGTTACTCCTCACATACCTTTTTGAGAAGCTAGAGTGCTAGTGCTGTGACTGCAAGAGAGTTCTCTGAGTGTTCTCAAAAGAAGCTTTGAAAAACCTAGTGTGAGTAGAGCGATAACTTTTCCTGAGAGGTGTTCTAGGAGATTGAGTGGTGCTGCTGTTGCTAGGAAAGCTAAGGTCAAGGTTCCTTGTGTGATTCAGAGAAAGGTGTTCATCTCTTGTGTGTTCAAGAGAGGTGTTTTCTTTCCTTACTTTTTTATTATCTGATTGTAATCCGTTATTTGTTAGTTATTTAGTTAATCTCGTTTTTGAGAGATTAACAACTGGACGTAGGGTCTTTTGATCCGAACTAGTATAAATACTTGTGTTCAATCATCTTCTCTATCTCTTTATTTCTTCTACTATTACGTTTAAAGGAATTAATATTTGATTTAATTGATAAAATTTTGGAAAATTTTAAAGTATTAATTTTATTACTTAAAACCAATTCACCCCCCTCTTGGTTTTTGTCCTTACGCTTAAACATTTCGCTACGCGATACCAAGAATTGGTATCAGAGCTTGCTTTGATAGTTATTCAAATTTTTGAAAATGGTTAGACAAAATCAAACCTTTGTTGAGGGTGCGTCTATCAACATACCTCCTCAATTTACTGGTGAAAATTATCCTTTGAGGAAAGTTAGGATGCAAATTTTTCTGGAATCTGTAGATAGAGGTATTTGGGATGCTGTTTTAAATGGTCCATTTGTTCCTATTAATATTGTAAATGATGTGCAAGAACCAAAGCCATTCTCGTAATGGACAACAGACGAAAATAGACGAGCCTAGTATGATGTAAAAGCTAGAAATATAATTTCATCTGCCTTAACCCTAGATGAGTTTTACAGGATCTCGGTCTGCACCAGTGCACAAGATATGTGGGAAATATTGCGTGTGACCCATGAAGGAACAAACGATGTGAAAAGGGCACGCAAGAACTCTTTGATCCAAGAATACGAAATGTTTCGGATGCAACAAGGAGAAACTATCTACGATGTGCAGAAACGATTCACACATATCGTCAATCATCTCACAAGTCTAGGTAAAACTTTTGACACTGATGAATTAAATATAAAAATTCTTAAATCCTTGAACAGGACTTGACAGCCGAAGGTGACAGCCATCATTGAGTCACAAAATCTTGCGACAATGACGATGGCGGCTCTATTTGGAAAGCTGAGAGAACATGAGCTTGAACTGGGCAGACTAAATGAAGAAGAAGATATTGGAAGAAAGAACATAGCCTTTAAAACTGAAGTGGTTAAAGGCAAAAAGCAAAAGGAAGAAGAAGATTCAGATGACGATGAAAATCTTAGTCTTATGATTAAGTAGTTTACAAAATTCATGAAGGCCAAAGGTAAAAATCAATTCAAGAACAACAAGAAGGATAATCAAGGATCATCCTCAAATTTCAAATGCTACGGATGTGGAGAATCTGGACACATCAAGGCTGATTTCCCAAATTCAAAGAAAAGTGAAGAAAAGAAGGGCAGAAAATTCTTTAAAAAGAAAGGCATACATAGCATGGGAAGACAATGCCTCAAGCTCATCAAATTCTAGCGATTCTGAAAATGAAGAAGCAAATCTATGTTTGATGGCTAATCACGATGATTCTGACAGTGAGGTAAATTCTACTAGCTATGAAAATGACTATGGTGATTTGTATGATGCGTTTCAACAATTACTTGTTAAATCTAGTAAATTGGATACTGCTCATAAAAAGTTAAAATCTGATTTTAAAGATTTACAAAGTAAATTCGAAAAATCTCTTGAAGAAGAAAAATTTTTGAAAAATAAAATTTCAATATTAGAAAATAAAGAAAAAGAAACTGTTGAATGTGCTTCATGTAAAAGTTACATGTTTGATATATGTATTTTGGAAAAACATCTTGAAGATGCCTTAGAAAATAAAAACTGTGAAAAGTTTGATCTCAAGAAATATCCAAATAAGACCAAGCATGCTCATAATCATAATTTAAAAAATAAAGCTAAAAAAACTTGTAGAGTTTGGATAGAAAAAGGAACATATCATTCTATGAATACATATGCATGTACTGCTACATGTTTTTATTGCATGAAAAAGGGTCATACTTCAAACAAATGCAATATTAAACATTTTGGTGTTCCCAATGGGAAGTATCACTGGGTGCCTGTTCATAAGTAGATATTTTTTTTCTAACCCCAAGGACCCAAACAAGTTGTTAGGGACCTAAATGAATTGTTTCCTTATTTTGCAGATGACTTCTAAATTCAGAAGATCAATGTGGTATCTTGACAGTGGTTGTTCAAGACACACGACTGGAGACAAAAAGAAGTTTAAGAACTTTAAAAGGAAGGAACAAGGATTTGTCACTTATGGGGATAACAACAAGGGAAAAATACTTGGAACGGGTGATGTGGGTGGAGGAAATACTTTGGAGATCAAGGATGTATTGTATGTGGAAGGACTAAAACACAATCTTCTCAATATAAGCCAATTATGTGATAAAGGACTCAAAGTAATATTTGAGAGTGACTACTGCACTATTCATCAAAAGGACTCCAAAGAAGTAACCTTAAAAGGTATGAAACACAATAACATTTACTTGATTGATCTTGATACTGCATCATCTAGTGATATAACTTGTTTGGTTGTTAAAGAAGAAAATCCTTGGTTATGGCATAAACGAGCTGCTCATATTCACATGCAACAATTAAACAAATTAATTTCTAAAGAATTAGTAATTGGATTGCCAAAAATAAAGTTTGAAAAAGATAAACTATGTGATGCATGTCAAAAAGGAAAACAAGTAAAATCTTCATTTCATTCAAAAAATGTGATTTCTACATCAAAACCTTTAGAACTTTTGCATATGGATTTGTTTGGTCCTTCAAGGACAAAAAGCTTTGGAGGAAATTATTATGCTCTTGTTATTGTTGATGATTACTCAAGATATACATGGACCTTCTTTCTCACACTAAAAAGTGAGGCATTTAAAGCTTTTAAGAAATTTGCAAAAGTAGTTCAAAATGAAAAAGATTTGAAAATTAAAGTTTTGAGAAGTGATCATGGTGGAGAATTTCAAAATGAATTGTTTGAAAACTTTTGTGAAGAAAACGGAATTATGCATAATTTTTCTGCACCTAGAACTCCTCAACAAAATGGAGTTGTAGAAAGGAAAAATAGATTTTTAGAAGAATTAGCTCGCATAATGTTGAACGAATATGATGTGCCTAATTATTTTTGGGCTGATGCTGTGAGCACGGCTTGTTATGTATTAAATAGAATGCTCATTAGACCAATTTTAAAAATTACCCCCTATGAATTGTTTAAAGGAAGAAAGCCTAATGTAGCACATTTAAAAATATTTGGATGCAAATGCTTTGTTCTAAACAACGGAAAAGAAAATTTGGGTAAATTTGATTCTAAAGCCGATGAAGCTATTTTCCTAGGATATTCGTTAACTAGTAAAGCCTATAGAATTTTCAATAGAAGAACCTTGAATGTGGAAGAATCTGTGCATGTTGTTTTTGATGAAATTATGGACCTTGAGGAGAACCCTCTTGAGTCAAATAAAACAAATGCAGGTGATGAAGAATATTTTAAAGAAGCTCTTGATGAGACGTATCTAAATGAAAATCCATTGATTGAACCTGAAGATCTTACCAAAAGCTGGAAATCACCTAGAGGATTGTCTCTGGAAAATGTTATTAGAGATATATCAAAGGGAGTAGTTACTAGAAATATGTCAAATTTCTATATGATTGTTGCTTTTGTTTCACAGATAGAACCCAAAAGTGTAGAAGAAGCTCTTCAAGATGATCAATGGTGTATAGCAATGCAAGAAGAGCTTAATCAATTTGAAAGGAATAAAGTTTGGGAACTCATTCCGAAGGATGATTCACACCAAGTCATAGGAACAAAATGGGTGTTCAGAAACAAGCTGGATGAAGATGGAAACATCACTAAAAACAAAGCCAGACTTATAGCAAAGGGATATAGACAAGAAGAAGGTATAGACTACGATGAGACATATGCTCCATATGCTAGGTTAGAAGCTATACGTTTACTTCTTGCCTATGCTTCTCTCATGAAATTTAAACTATATAAGATGGATGTCAAAAGTGCTTTCTTAAATGGATTTATAAAAGAAAATGTGTATGTTGAACAACCACCTGGCTTTGAAGACTA
>Ga0214544_1010142_pt1 | contig 14121 bp, 6 predicted proteins | sample CNSS3metaG_FD_160074 | JGI IMG/M metagenome (GOLD analysis project Ga0214544, IMG submission 160074) | Root nodule microbial communities from cowpea collected in UCLA plant growth center, Los Angeles, California, USA - CNSS3 | ecosystem: Host-associated > Plants > Roots > Nodule | place: USA...
GGTAATTCTTCCTAAGAAGTTTGTTGTGGTTCTTTTGTGTTCATTACACAAGAAGCCTAACACTTTGAAAATTAAAAGTACATTACAAGCGTAAGTTTTTTTTATTAACTTATTTTGTGTTATATAAGGCACAATTTTAATATACATTAAATTTTACAGAGCGGTTGAGGCTCATTCCAGGTTGCAGGGACAACAAATTAGTTCTAGAAAGAAGTTGCAGTTCATTGCACCCCTGTAAGTAGTTAATCTTCAAACTATTGAAATACAATTATCAAATTTATGATATTATATGAATTTAACTTGTAGTGCTCACGTCAACCGGGAAGCTATGAGTGTGGATATTATACCATGACGCACATGCATAGAATCATATCCGCAAACATTGTTGACTCCTGGGATATTGTAATATGTACAATTTATAAATCACATCTTAAGTATTTATCTCTAAAAGATTGTTGACTCAATTATTCATTGTGTAGATTTTCAATGACACATCTCCAATGAATCAAGGAGTCTTGAAGGAAGTTCGTGAGTAGTGGGCTTCGTTTCTTTTAAGTGTTTATATGAGATGATGTTAGGTGTTTTATGACTTATATAGTAATTTGTTTTGGAGTAGTATTATATTTCATATAAACATTAGATTCTATTTCATGCAAATATTAGATTGAATGAGATTTGTTTTCTGGATGTTTTGGATAATTATATACAGGTTTGGTATATGGTAGGAAGCATAAACAAATTTTCCATAAAAAATAATAAATTACTTTTTATACCGATTGAGGTCATACTTGGTGTAAAATATATAACTTTTTATACCGGTTGGAACTATAATCGGTATAGTAAGTCTTTTTTTCTTACATAAATTTCCATTTTCAAGATGACTTTTTATACCGGTTTTAGAAATGGTATAAAAAATAATTTTTTATACCTGTCATGAAACCGATGTAGAAAGATCAAACCTTCTATACCGCCTACATCTATACCTATGCTAGAACTGGTATAAAAAGCCTTTTTTAACCGGTATAAAAAACATATTTTACACTAGTGCTTGATGGACAAAGGTATATATATACTTTCAACAATTTATGGCTTATTTCAATACTTTATAATTATTATGACTTTATACATGTCATTTTGCAGATTCTTACCTTCATGCCTTGCAACTAATTGGATTAGTGATATCCTCAAAAGTTATTATAATGAGCCATGGCCATCATGGAAGAAGTTTTTTTCTTTATTGTAGAAGAAGTTTTCAATTTGTCCACTGGATCATAGATGGGCAAGAAAAACTTTTGAAATGCGAGGTGCTGTAATCATGAAAAGTAGTCTACAAAAGGCTAGAAAAATCAATACTAATCCAAATTGGATTTTAGATAGCACATGGGATATATTGTGTCAGCATTGGGCATCTAAAGAATTTAAAATAAAAAGCATGACTGGAAAGGAAAATTGGGCCTCTAACTTTGGAAGTTTTTTAGGGTCTCTTCACACATGTGACTTTATTACCACATCTCAACATAGATATAATATGGTAATTTGTTTGTTAACTACTTTCTTTTTATAAATGTGCATAACTGTGTAAAATTTATTTTATTTTTTGTAGGCAAAGATGAATGGAGCCTCCAACATTAGTAGAATTGTTTCGTCACACACACCAACGACGTAAGGACAACTCTTGGGTGGATGAAAAATCAGAGCAAGTAAATGTAATAAATCACACTTTTATGATCTTCATATTCATTTATGTTCAAAAGTTATTTCCACTACCGATATTCATTAATAAAATATATGATTGCAGCCATTCCAATATAGATACCTACATATGTTTATGCCTTAGTTTCGAACTAATGTTATTAGTTGTTTTGTTCAATTCGTTTCTTAGTATCGTGGTAGGTTTATTTCTTGCATAAAACGAAGAGTTATGTAGTGGACTCATATTTTTCTTACAATACACAACCTTTTCTTTATTAGTAAAGCAAGTTACATCACCTTTTCTTTATTAGTAAAGCAATTAAGAAGCAAAATTGAAACTAGATAATACTAAATTATTTGGAGTGCTTTATTGAAAATCCACACCAAAGATTGACCTTGTACAAAGACATATCTAGCTAGTGAGTTATAGAATAACTAATAGATTGAGACATGTGTCTAGCAGTGAGTCCCCTAATTGGTATAAATGGAATGCACTAGTGCTATGGCATAAACCATCTCTATTCACTGTTATATTTCTCTTGTCAAATATTAATGCAAGCATTTTTTAAAATTATGAACTAATCACAATGAAATTCTGTTCATGTATGCTTTTATGTTAATAGGCAAAATTTACACGAAAATTTGAAGAATTAACAAAAAGTGCCTTTACACAAGGAATTACTCCACCAAATGAATTAGATGTTTGGTGTGATGTAGTTGGAACCAAGAAAGGGCGGATATATGGCCTTGGAATGGAATCTACTGTGATTAGAGGTTGGCCTTATTATCATGGCACATCTTCATCAAATGGATTGATTCAAAGTCAAGAGCTTGAAAAACTTAGAAAAGACCTTGAAGGAGTTAAGCAAGAAAGAGATGAACTTCGAATCAAAATTGTAAACATTGAGAGGTTGTTTAAGGAAAACAATGCAATGATTCGACAATGGATGAATAGTATTAATCGTCAATCCATGCCACTAAGTTTTGAGTAAACTCAAGAAGAAGATGAAATATAACCACCTAGTTCTTATCAAGGTAATTTTGTTTCATTATTCTCTCTCTCTCTCTCTCTCTCTATATATATATATATATATATATATATATATATATATATATATATTTCAATCTCTAATACTTTTTTAATGTTTTTTCACAAGTAGATAATAATTGAGTTTGAAGAAAATGTTGAAGGTGTTTTGAGAGGAACTATGACGGCAAATAAAAAATTGTACTTATAGCTTATATAACACAACTAATACTTTGGTTGTTCTTACAACTCCAACATGAGTAAGAGATTATTTGTGTTTAACAATTATTGCACTTGAATTCATGAATGAACAAGGTGTGTTATATATATAAAAAGAAACTCTTGCTTCGATATGTTCATTTTTAGTTTTGTTAGATTTTTATTCCCTACATAGAAGAATTTTCAATGATGGAATGGTGTTCCATTGATATGTTTGTGGTAGTGGTTTGGCTTTTCTGCTTCATTATGTAACATCCATGCATATATGTTTCTAAATATATTACATTTTGATTTATATTAAGAATATATTATTAAATATTTTTATTTTTATAATTGTAAAATATGAATTTAATGTGAGAAAACCAAACACGGTATAAATTCTTGAATTTATTATTAAATATTGTAATGAATAATTTAAATTATAGTAAAAAAAATTAATTGTTGATATATTATTTTAATAATAATGATATCAAATTTAGAATTAAATATAAAATATCAAAGATTTTGTAGACAAATAAGAAAGTGGAAAATATTTAAAAACAAATTATCATTATTTAGAGACCAATATAGTGACCATTTTTTATCTTTATATATTTTTGGTAACTAAATTGGTTTCTATATAATATGGTCATTAAATTGGTTTTTGTATAACATGGTTACTAAATTGGTTTCTAATAAAATGGTCATTAAATTGGTTTTTAAATATTTGATTACTAAATTGGTTTCTATACAATTAGTTACTAAATTGGTTTCAACATAATTGGTTGCTAAATTGGTTTCAACATAATTGGTTACTAAATTGGGTTCTAAATTAGAAACTAAATTGGTAGCTAATATTAACTACCTATGTTTTAGCTACTTGTGATTATTAGACTCTAAATTGGTTACTAATTGAATTAGTGACTAATTTTATCATTTTAGTGACCAACAATTTAATTACTTAAACCAAGTTCTCTTGTAGTGATATATATATATATATATATATATATATATATATATATATATATATATATATATATAAAGATTATATTTTTAAAAAGACTCGATGTAAAAATTTGTATTTGAGATTAAACAATAAAAATATAAAAAGAATAAGTGGTTGTATTAATAAATATTAACTCATTATGATGTAAACAATATTAATATTCTTCTATCAGAAGATAGATTGGGACATTTAAAAAATATAAGAACCATGTTAAATAAAAAAATATTAAATTACTACTATAAGAAAAATATATTATTTGATGAAAAAACAATAACACAAACAATATACCGAATAATACAACGGATATAATTTTGGTAAACTTGTAAGAATCTATGAGGAGCAATTATCAAAGAACAACAATAATAAATAATCACAATCACAAATAAAGACAGCAAAAATTTTAACGTGGAAAACCCCTCAAATCAAGGGTAAAAATCATGAGTCGTCCAGACAAAAAAAAATAGCTCCAATATGATCAACAAGAGTACAAATGAGTCTTAATCAATTGCACAAAATAGTGTTAACACCCAACCAAATAGCAAAACAACAAAGCTTTCAAATAGAGAATAACAAAGAGAAAAAAAAAACATATAAATCACAACTACGGTGTGAAATTAATTTCTCCTAACTTAGACCTCGTATTGAGGATTTGACTAGTTAGAATAAATAACAATGCATTCCAAACTTGCTGTAAACTTTTCAGCACGATCCAATAGTAAACAAATCTGCAGAACCAATGTTACGGTGGCAGCTTAGTGAAAAACGTGAACAAATTTTTCCCTCTATCGCTCTCTCAATGTGCTATGGTTTTCAGTGAATTCTGACTCTATTGTTCTATCTTTTTTTTTTCAGTCTCCTCTCCATTAAGTTAAGTGAGACATGAACTTCTCAAATTATGGACCTCTTCTCCACGTAGGAAGGGAGTCCAATACCCAACAATATTAAACCTATAACAAACTACATTATAGATGAATATCAATCATATTGTGTCCATGTTCCAAATGGTACTGATCATTAGGTTTGACATAAATAATTCGTTTCAATAGAAAAAGTAATAAAATAATTTATATTTTTTCTTCATTTTTTAGTCAAAGAAGTTTGCTCTCTCCATTTTTTTAATCATATTTATTATATTTTTTTTCTAAACCTAGAATCTTATAATTTGATTTCAGTATAACTCAATTCAAATTATCAACAAACTGACATTAGTTTCCAAACTTTATTTTTTAATTAAAATCTAATATTTAAATATTTTTAAATAAAAAATAGTAATAAGAGAAAAAGACAACACTCTTTGTGAATTTTCTAACACTCTTTATGAAATTTCTAACACTTTTATTATTAGATGTACAACATCGAACTTTATAACAATAAGAATATTGACGAAATAACTTTTGTATGATCTTAAAGTTTAGTTAGAAATCAATCGATGAAATTGACACTACTAAAAATTCTCATATTATATGAGAATTTTCTTGCAAATTTGTTAAAATAATTTATAAAAAATGACTTTTTTCTGCTATTTTTTCTAAAAATTTTAATTGGCAGGTAATTTCTTCGTGGGTAATTATTTCCTACAAAATTATAAAATTTAGAAGTATTTTTTATAAAATTTATTACGAAAGTGTTTTATACAAAATATTTTAAAAAAAAATGACAACAATTTTCTGTAAATTTTTTTCATAACAAAATTTATAAGTATTTCTTATAAAAAAAATTTAAAACAAAATTGATAAAAAAATATAAATTTTTTTAATAGTGGATATATAAGATAAATAATTTTTATTTATACCGTTATAAGATTAGTGTAATAGATTTACAAAGAAGGATAAATTCCTCCAACAACAAACTACTATCAGTTAACACGTGTTTATCTAGTTATTTGAATTATATTATTGGACAATTTTGGTCTCATGGAAACTAAAAACCAAAAAAGTGTGTGTCACGTGGGGTGGAATCTTTAGCTGCAGTCTCATCTTGTCATCCAAATCTTACCAACAAATCCTTATCTTTCCTACTAGGATCTGATTCCTCTCTCTCTCTCTCTCTTACATACCTATAAGTCCTCAACACTATCTTGGACCATAGAAAAGTGCCTCATCCTAATGATTTAAACCTAAAAATGACTTATAGTTATATTAAATCATACACCTTTTTGTCCAATCTATATCATTTCAGTTTTGAACAATGATTCATGGACATTTTGAAACAAAACGATATAATGTATGGTATGTATTTAAGATTAAAACAAAATAATTTTAGTGATTATTGTATTGGGACTTATATAAATGGACGTTGTATTTAGGTTTGTTTGCTGTAAAATTTATTTTTTAAATAAGAATTAGGATTTATAATAAATTAGTTTTAAACATTTTTGTATTAATTGGATTTTAATTTTTTTTATTTATTTGTTATTTAAAAAACTGAAGCAAGCAGTTGAAAAACTGAAATAAGTTATTATTAGAAAAATTGATTCTTTTGAAATAAAAATTTGTGACATGATATTAGAGAAAAGAACAATAATATGTTAATGGGATGTTTCGTATGCAAATATACTGTTGGTCTTGAATCAAGTTTTGGATGCGCAAAATTTAGTTATTAGTGTTTTATGTAAATTATGAATATGCTTTTGATCTAATTTGACATGTTCTTAGGAAATTGGATATACTCTCCAAAGACTTCAGCAAGCACTCCAAACGTTCAAGCTTCCAACTTTAGGTGTACTTGTATTTCTTTTAAGATACTCATCCTCTCTTACTTGAATAAGGATAGTGTCCGTAAAAGATACTCTGACGTTCAAGTTAGTCAAGTGCGTTAGTGAGCAATAAATGTGGTAATTAATGAATATGAATAGTTACATTGTAAATTGTGTTATTTATACTATTATTTATGAGTTTTTTACTTGGATGAGCCAGATTCATGTGGCTAATTACATGGATTAGTCTTTAGGTAATAAATATGCTTAATCATTCTTTAATCGCGATCTTAAATTAGTAAACTTAGTCAATACTTTTCATGTGTCAGTCTTGGTTGGCTGACACGTATTTGGTCAGACTGACACTGTTATGTTGGTGGATCAGACCATTCAAGACGAGTATACTTAGGCATGGATGGTCAAGATGTATTTGGACATGTGAATAATATGTCATGATTGATTGACATGTAGTTGGCCAAGTTATTACATTGCAAGTTCATATCATACATAAGGTCCAAGTACATCTAGGCATAGGTAGTCGAGATGTCCTCGGACATATATGGTACACTAGCACCCTAGGCTCGATATGTCTATACTCGAGTTTGCAAACTACCACTATGGTATAGTCTTTAGTGTCGCGTAGTTGTGTAAATAAAATTTGTATTTCTTTGGTTACTTGACCCTATGGGTATATTAACCCCCTAGCCTCGAGAAGGGTAGCACCAAAGAGATTGTAATGATGAAGTGTTAGGCCTGAATTGATGTTGGAGATGAAGGGTTTTCAGGCTGCATAGGAATCAAAACAACATTAATAAGGTGATGAGACATGATTCCTAGGCCTTAGATATGAGGAGATCAAAGAGTTGAGATGAAGGGGTGGGAAGACGAAAGGGTGCAAAGCTTTGCCATAAATAGGGAGGTCATTTTCCTTAGTTGAGCATCAAGATCTATATAGTTTGCTCTACTACTGATATCTTCTAGATAAGTTTAGTACTCTAGAGCCTACTAATAACAGGTATGTCACATAGTGGATCAACTATGGGTTTTGCGGAAGAGACGGGTAGTGATAGTAGTCAGGCCTCCTCATCCTCTAGTGTATCATCATTGAAGGCCCCATGTATGATTCAAGAGGTGATTAGAAAAAGAAGAAATGATCCTTCAGGTCACCTCGGAGGGAAGACTATGAATGGATAGATCCCTTAGTGAGGAGGGATTTTTCCAAATTTAGATGGTCACAAATAATGAACTCATGCTTGAATAGTATATATATGTTCGAGAGTAAAGAGGTAGAGAACATAGTGTCCTTTAAAAGGGTAAGCGCCATAGATAATGTCTCTCATGTCCGAGAGGGGTATGGGAAGGACTACATCTATATGTACATAGCTTTTTTTATTCAACTTCATGTCTGGTTACTTTTTAACAAGTTAACTATGGTGTTCTTTATATTTTAAATGTCGTGCCACACAACTTCATCCAAATAGTTGGGGTTTTCTACAGGCTTTTTGGTTGGTGTGTTGGGCACTCAACCTGGGACAACCATCACGTTGTTGTCCTTAGTTAGTAAGCCAGATACACGTTTACTTAGCATGTACTCGCAGTCGTTCAAAAATTTTAAGAATGGTTTTTCAACGTGGTTGTGAACTCGATTGGACGATATAACAGGCTGAAGTTTCCTTTCTATTGGAATAAAGACCATTTTAGATATATCCTTTCTAGGGATGTCAAAAATATTCGTACTAGATATTAAAAATGGATACTCGCTACCCGCGGGTACGGGTATTTTTGATACCCGCATGTTAACGGGACAGGTACGGGTATCATAGTATCCGTACCCGTGGATACCCGTACCCGCTAAACTTTAATTCACAAAAATACGCTTATATTATATTATATATATATATATATATATATATGTATATATTAGTAAAAAACATTCTGATCTAATATTTTCTAAGTTTCACATCTTATCTTCTTCTGTCTTCATTCTTCCAGCTTTAAGTATTGATACGTTGTCTTCTTCCAAGTACACCCATTGACATTCTTCTCTTTCTCTTCTTTGAAATTAGGCATATACATCAAACCCTATATAGATAATGACGTTTATGGTATGCTTATTGTCAAATGATGGAATCAAAATAAGAATACTTGGCACGTGGCAGTTGGGGTTTATTATTTGATTATTTTTCATGAATCAATAGGAAAAAGTGGACTTGTTGATCAAAACACTAATTAAAGGATTCCATTGTGTTGAACGTCATTTTATATTTAGTTTTATAATTATTTGGACTTGTATGGACTTGAGTTTGTTTGAACTTTATTTAAAATTTATGACAATGATGTATTTTATTTTATTTTATTTGAATTTATGAATAAATATTTATTTTTTAAATAATTTTGTAAATACCCGCGGGTACCCGTGGATACCCGCGGATATGAAAAAAATAGACGGGTACTCGCATAACGAATATCTGATGGATATGGGTACGGGTACGGGGCGAATATTTATCCAGTGGGTAGGGTATGGGGGAGCTACTACCCGTACCCTACCCGCCCCGTTGACATCCCTAGTTGTGGCTGGTAGGTGTGGCAGCAAGACGTCTTGAAGTACTCATCGGAAGATGTAGAACACGGTGACATAGTGGTGGCCATGTGTGTGAAATCAAAGAATATGAATTCCTTTGGTGTGATTATAATATTTATATATATTGTATATATGCTTATTTTATTATTAGCTCACCTTATCTACTTGTGTTTGGCGATGATCATGTACGCGGTGCACATGAGCAGATGATGTTGCAGGTGGATCTGGTGAGATATAAAGTCAGAGCAGGGCTAGACGGGGATAAAGAGTTTCTCAGAGTTTTAATGTTTTATGATTTGGACCAATTTTGTAAACTCGTATTACTAGACTTTGATTTTTGTAATGGAGTTATATTTATGATTTTAGAGTTTATTATACAAAGAATTAAAGTTTTAAATTTCCCATATTTTTGGGAAATGGCATTTTAATAAATGATGTTTATTCTTAAATTCTTTATTTTATTATTTATATCTGTTATATCCAGTCGGGATGTTACAGGCCTAACGACCCGGACCAGCCTGACTATTCAGACTGGTTCGACGATTTAGACGGGCAAAACGAACTAGACAAGCATGACGACCAGGATGGCACCGACCACTCGGACGGGCCCGACAAATCACACGGGCCTAACGACCCGAACAAGTGTGACGACCCGGATGGGCCCAACAACACGAACGGGCTCGACAAACCAGACAGGCTCGATTACCAACATGAGTTCGATGACTAGAACGGGCCCAACGAGTCGGACGGGCCAGAAGATCTAGACGAGCGCAACAAACTTGATAGGCCTAATGACCTAGATGGGTTTGTCTGGTCGGGTCTAATGACACAAACAAGGAAAACGACTTGGACGGGCCTGACAACCCGGACGGACACGATGAACCAGACGGGCCCAATGACCAAGATGAGTCCAACGACCAGAACGGGCCCAACGAGTTGGACGAGCAAGATGATCCGGAGGGGCCCAACGAACTTGACGGGCCAAATGACTTAAAAGGGCTCGTCCAAACCATTGGGCTCATCCGAACCATTGGCTCGTCCGGGTCGTCTGGCTCGTCTATATCGTCAGGCCCGTTTGGATCGTTGAGCTACTTCAGGTCGTCAGACTCGCCTGGATCGTCGGGCCCGTCCGGGTAGTCGGTCTCGTGAGGGTCATTGGGATTATTCGACTAGTCTAGATCATCGTGCTTGTTTGGGGCTTTGAGCTCTTTCAGATCATTAGGTTTGTCTGGGTCGTCGTGCCCGTCCAGATCATCGGGGTTGTTTGGGTCTATTCGGGTTTTCGGGCGCATCCATGTCGTTGGACCCATCCAGATCATCGAGGTCGTCTGAGTCATCGTGCTTGTCCATGTCGTCAGGCCCATCTGGGTTGTTAGGCCCATCCGGGTCATCAAGAACGTCTAGGTCTTCATACTCGTCCAATTTGTTAGGTTGGTTCGCGTCTTCAGGCCTTAGGGCCCGTTTGGGTTTTCGGGCCCATCTTGGGCTTCAGACTTGTCCAGGTGATCAGACTTGTTTGGCTCGTCGGGCTTGTCTGGGTCTTCGGACCCGTCCGGGTCGCTCGACTTGATCTTTGACTCTTGCTTAATGTAGTATTATTTGGGGGGCCTAACCCACCTTATCCCTAGCCCTAACCCACTAGAGAGGGGGCTTTAGGGGCTGGGGCTTTTTTTGTGCCCCCTCATTTTGGGCTCCCCTAAAAGGGGGCTTTATGAAGAGACGGTCAGGGCTGGCCCATGGGTTAGGGGCCAAATTGATATCTTAGGGGCAGGGAACTATCTTGATGGTTTAGCCACGAGCGCCTAGATAGGTGGCAAGGAACTTGTTAAGATGATGCAAAATTTTCCATGTTAAGGAAATACAAAATAACTTATGTAGAAAGGAGAAACCCCTCATTTTAATGATCAAGTGTCTCGTTAAAACCTTCCTGACCAAAACCATATTTATGCAAAAAAAGACCGAGTAAGGAAGGAGTACACTACATATTATAAAATTAAGTTATTTACAAGCACCTAGTTGAAGTATAATTTTAAATGGGTTACATTCCAAGTATTGGGTATCGATTACCTTGACAAATACTTTAGCTAGTAAGCTCCTTTGTCGACATCTTCGACTACTCGGAAAGGTCCTTCCTAATTGGTAGAGAACTTGTCGTCACTTTTCTTGGCGTTGTTGGCCATACATCACACTAAGTCACCCTTTCTAAAGATCTTGGTTGCAATTTGGAGTTGTACATCCTCGTCACTCTTTGCTTGGTAGTTGTTTCACGGATTTAGGCTTTTTCTCATTTTTTGACCAACAAGTCCAAGCTAGTAATGAGAAAATTTTCATTGTGCTCCTTGTCAAATTGTGATCGGTGTGGAAATGATTATTCGATATCTAATGGAATCATAGCATCACTACCATATACCAAGCTAAAAGGTGTTTCCTTAGTGGAAGACTGAGGAGTGCACCTATAAGCCCACAACACTTCAAATGGGTCCTTTGGCCACCTACCCTTTGCCGAGTAATCCTCTTCTTCAACTCCAGCAGTATGACTTTGTTGGTGGTCTCAGGTTACTCATCAGATTGGGGATGTTAAACTAAGCTTCTAATGTGTTTGATGTCGAGATTGACATGGAAGTTGACTAGGCTCTTGTGGATAAATTGCCTACCATTGTTGGTGATGACAGTATGTAGGGATGACAACGGGTCGGGTCGGACACGGATAGTACCTACTCGCGACAAAAAAATCCACCTGCTACCCACGTAGGTATCCGTTTAAAAAATACCTGCGGGTACCCATAGATATTAAAACAATATATATTTTATAAATATTTAAAATTTAATTTAATCTAAAAAAATATAAATTAAAATTTAATTTTCATTAAATTTAACTTAATAAAACATAATTTAATTTTAATTTTAATTTTTTACGGGTAACGGGTACATGCGAATATGGATAGTATGATACCCACACCCGATCCGTTTATAAGTGGGTATTAAAATACCCGCTACCCACGAGTAACAAATAGCCGCAAGTACCACATAACACCCTAGATGGATATTACTAGATAAAGCATATATCATAAAATTTCTCTTGGAATTAAAACACTATAAAGTTTCCAAGCGCGGAAAAATTTAAAACTTATCTCGTTGTAGTTCAATCACACTACTCTATCTTTATTACAAGTTCATAATAGAGAAAAAAACATCATAAAATTTATTACAAAATGCATGAAAATAAAACGCAGAGAAAAACCCCCCATCGTCTACCCCGCTCTGTCACTATGCATCGACGTTCTCACCTGGATTCACATATACTCCCGCGTGACAAGTCACACGATCATCGTCAAACACAAACAGAAAGGGTGAGTTGAGAAAGAAAAATAATACAATCAATAAAATAATAAAAATTAACCCTCACCCAATCTATCTTAGCCAATTTTTAGTTTATTGACTTATTTATAACATTACACCCCAATCCCATAACCTATATGAGAAAGATCCATTCACAACCTTGGTCCTTAGGGATTATCATGCTTCCACGAACCTACCCGCTCATGGTCTAGCTCTACGGACCTTCCTGCCCGTAATCCAACTCTACGAACATGCTCGCTCGTAGTCCAACATGCGTGAATACCTACTATGAACCTCCTCGCTCATAGCAGCCTCAAGTGTGAGCACGAAACAGACGAACCTCCCCGCTCGTATCCCCACACAAGAGTACAACAAATATGGACCTCCCCGCCCGCATCAATCATGCATCTCAAATCTCCGTTACGAACCTCTCCGCTCGTAACTAATCAAGCATATCCCTGACCAAGCCATCAAACCCATCCATGCGAATCCATCTACAATGGACCCCTGCCCCTACACTATCACCTGACACTGCCTAAGCAGCGCCAGGCAAAATTGTGCTCCAAACTGCATGGCGGTAATCCCATGCCACTAGGTGCCACGCACTAATAGCCCTCTGTTGGTGACTTATCGCCTGGCGGAAGCATATCTCCCGCTAGGCGCCACACCAGTAAAATGAATTCTACTAGTTTAGGTACTACAAAATTTATCTTAACACATTAAGCAATCATATCTACACACCTAGAATACCAAGTGCTTATTTTCGCAATTCAACATACCTCCAAAACAGTACCAATAATTTAGTTTTTTTTTTTTTAACCAGCAACAACCATATGAATTGGAAACAATAACAACTATCCAGATTTAAATAACAACAATATCAAATTTATGATAATTTTAAAGAACCCATCAAAATCGTAATGCCAAAAATAAATCTACTTTATTTATTTGCATCTCCTCGGCATTTACATCCATACACTATTGAATAAAACTTTTTCGTTACACCTAAATAAATTCATGCAGCCTGTGCCAATCACCGTAGCTTCAATCCCTACTCCAAACGTAATAACTCAACACCTAACCCCTTCTTAATTTCTAACATCAAAGCTAAAACAAATTCACCTATAAACTTGTATGCTACAATTCCTTCTGACACAAACACAACTACATAATCACAAAAGTAAAATTATATCATTAGCTTTTATATATAAAACTCAATTCGTATGTATGATACGATCCTCTTTGACACTAAACCACCACATAATCACCAAAGCAAAATATTTTAAACTTAAAGTGTACGCTAACCTTTTATTTATTTATATATATATATATATATATATATATATATATATATATATATATATATATATATATATATATAACTATATGCGAATTTTCTAAATCAAATCTATATAAAACCTTTTTATTTACAAACCGTATAGTACCAACAAAGATTCATCACACCACAATTTCTTAACTACCTCTCTTGATTTATATGTATTATAATATAATGATACCAATCCAAAATTATATTTAAAAATATAAAACTGGTAAGGATTCTCCAACCGTCTAAAATTTGACAA